>OGPL01001178.1_pt1 | contig 25088 bp, 20 predicted proteins | sample 1552901 | NCBI WGS metagenome assembly OGPL01 (sample SAMEA2580244, study PRJEB22360) | human gut metagenome | biome: human gut; feature: human-associated habitat; material: faeces | place: Denmark | collected 2008/2010 | reverse complement strand
CTCATCATAACATGTTAACGTTTAACGTTAAAATGTAAGGTCGCGGCCATTCCTCTCGCCAAATCAAAAACGTGACAACGTGACGTGTGACAACGAGAAAAAGCGCACGTCAAAATAAAAACGTTAAACGTTATTATGTTATTATGTTATTATGTTATTATGTTATTACGATGCGGGGCGGGCACCTAACCGAAGACCGCGAACTAGAGAGCCTACAGACTGGGAATAGGAAAGCCCACAGGCAGCGAACTAAAGGGACCACCGAGTGCGACTTTGGGGATAAGTTAGGATCGAGGCAAGAGACAAGCAACCATCAGGGTGATAGGTAAGTTACCCCACGGAAGGTGCCCAGTTTTCCACCCTCCCGCGTCCGTTGAAATAGTGACCCGACAAGGGGTTCTGAGGCCCTAAAATGGCACGCGAACACGTGGGGACCCAGAAAAGCAGGCAAACGAGGCAGAAAACAAGGGAAAAGTTTGGCCAAGTGCGATTTTCTTCGTACCTTTGCACCGTTCAGAGGAATGAGGGGCTTGCGGAAGCTCCTCATTTTTATTTATATAAACGTTTATGATAGACAAGAACGTCGTAAAAAGATTAGTTGAGGAATGGCTTGCGGGGAAGGAATACTTCCTCGTAGATGTTCAGGTTGGCACCGACGATCGCATCGTCGTAGAAATAGACCACGCCGACGGCGTGTGGGTGGACGACTGCGCGGATCTGAGCCGCTACATCGAGGACCATCTGAGCCGTGACGAAGAGGACTACGAGCTGGAGGTGGGATCCACCGGACTGGGCCAGCCCTTCAAGGTACCCCAGCAGTATGTGAACAACATCGGCAACGAGGTGGAGGTCCTCACACAGGATGGCAAGAAAGTGAAGGGCACGCTTAAAGCCGTGGAAACCCCGCGTTTCACGGTCTCCGTGCCGGAGAAAGTAAAGGTAGAGGGCAAGAAGCGTCCCGTGATGATGGACGTGGACTACGACTACGACATGAATGAGGTAAAGTACACGAAATACATTATAAGTTTCAAATAAGCTATGGCAGCAAGAAAAAAAGAAGACATGCCGAACATGATCGAGACCTTCAAGGAGTTTAAGGACACCAAGAAGATCGACCGTGCCACCCTCGTTAGCGTGCTGGAGGAGAGCTTCCGCAGCGTGATAGCGAAGATATTCGGCTCCGACGAGAACTTCGACGTCATCGTCAACCCCGACAAGGGCGACTTTGAGATATACCGCAACCGCATCGTCGTGGCCGACGGCGAGGTGAAGGACGAGTACAAGGAGGTGTCGCTCACGGACGCTCAGAAGATCGAGCCCGACTACGAGGTGGGCGAGGAGGTCTCCGAGCGCATCGACTTCGCGAAGTTTGGCCGCCGCGCCATTCTCAACTTGCGCCAGACGCTGGCCGCCAAGGTGCTGGAGCTGGAGCACGACTCGCTCTACAACAAGTACAAGGACCGCGTGGGCCAGGTCATCTCCTCCGAGGTCTATCAGGTCTGGAAGCGCGAGGTGCTGCTCGTGGACGACGAGAACAACGAGCTGCTGCTGCCGAAGACGGAGCAGATACAGAGCGACAACTACCACAAGGGCGACACCATCCGTGCCGTCATCCTGCGCGTGGACAACACCAACAACAATCCGAAGATCATCCTCTCGCGCACGGCGCCCGCCTTCCTGGAGCGTCTGCTGGAGGCCGAGGTGCCCGAGATTGCCGACGGCCTGATCGCCATCAAGAGCGTGGCACGCATGCCGGGCGACCGCGCCAAGATCGCCGTGGAGAGCTATGACGACCGCATCGACCCGGTGGGAGCCTGCGTCGGTGTACACGGCAGCCGCGTACATGGCATCGTCAAGGAGCTCGGTGGCGAGAACATCGACGTCATCTCCTGGACGGCCAACACCAAACTCTTCATCCAGCGCGCCCTCAGCCCGGCCCGCGTCAGCTCGCTCACCATCGACGAGGAGAACAAGAAGGCCGAGGTCTATCTCAAGCCCGAGGAGGTGAGCCTCGCCATCGGACGCAGCGGTCTCAACATCAAGCTGGCAAGTATGCTCACGGGCTACACCATCGACGTCTTCCGCGAGCTCGACGAGAGCCAGGCCGAGGAGGACATCTACCTCGACGAGTTCTCCGACGAGATCGACCAGTGGGTTATCGAAGCCATCAAGAAGATAGGCCTCGACACGGCCCGCCAGGTGCTCAACGCTCCGCGCGAAATGCTTATCGAGAAGGCCGACCTCGAGGAGGAGACCGTCGATAATGTCATCAAGGTCCTCAGGGCCGAGTTTGAGAGCTAAGATGGAGCCGTCCTGTCCGCGCCGACAAGGCGCATCCTCTCAGGAAGGGCAACACATCAGGAAAGAAGCAAAGAGAAAGGGTGGAGGACGACAGTCTCCACCGATAAAAGGTAATGGCGGGTGATGGTTTTGACCAGCGGCTCATAGGGTGTGGCCGCACTGGTCCGCACCATGTTCGGAACATCTGCGCCACCCTCACATCGTAAATCAATACCAGCACCCCCTACCTCTATTAAGATATTAATGAGTATCAGATTAAACAAAGCAATTAGAGAGCTGAACATCGGGCTCCAGACGGCTGTGGAATTTCTGGAGAAGAAGCCGAATCTGGGCGAAGTGAAGGGCGACCCCAACTTCAAGCTCAGCGATGCGCAGTATGAGGCCCTGGCCACACAGTTTAACAAGGATAAGCAAGTGAAGGCCATCGCCGACAAGAAGTTCCCCAAGAAGTCGAAAGAGGGCGGCAAGAAGAAGCAGTCCCAGGGAGGCGTGAAGCGTGGCGACGACGGTCTGACGAAGATACAGGCCTATACGCCGCTGGGCAAGATCGACCTTGACCAGCTCAACCGCAAGCCGGGACAGAAGACCGACCAGAAGCCGAAGGCAGACCAGCCCAAGGCCAAGGGGGAGAAGCCCGTACGCAAGCAGGAGCCACAGCAGCCCAAACAGGAGCAGCCGAAGCCCGCACAGAAGGAGGCAGCACCACAGCACAAGGCAGAGCCGAAGGCCGAGAAGCCGGCCGTGAAGGAGCAACCGAAGGAGACTGCCCACAAGGAGGTGGCCCAAAAGCCCGCGGCCCAGAAGGAGAACGCTCAGAAGGAAAACAAGGAGCAGGCCAAGCCCGCAGCCAAGGCCGTGGAGACGGAGCAGAAACCCGCCAAGCCCGCCAAGAGCGAGAAGCCACAGCCCGCAGCGGCAGCCCAGACTGAGACCGCTCAGAAGGAGGGCAAGGAGCAGGAGCCCGCCACGACAGAGGGCGGCGCACCCTTCCAAACGCAGAACGAGAAGAAGCTGCTCAACCAGCCGAAGCTCAACGTGCTCGGCAAACTCGACCTCAGCACCATCAACCAAAACACGCGCCCGAAGAAGAAGAGCAAGGAGGAGCGACGCAAGGAGCGCGAGGAGAAAAACGGACAGGGCAAGAAGAAGCGCGTACGCATCAACAAGGAGCGCGTCGATATCAATGCCGCTGCCAACCAGCAGCCCGCCCAGCAGGGCAAGAAGCAGGGCCAACAGCAACAGCAGGGCCAAGCCGACGGTGGCGGAAAGCGCAAGAAGAAGAACCGCGGACGCAGCAACAAACCGCTGGAGGTCGATGACGAGGCCGTAGCACGCCAGGTCAAGGAGACCTTGGCACGCCTCACCTCGAAGACCCAAAACAAGAAGGGTGCCAAATACCGCAAGGAGAAGCGCGACGCTGCCCAGGAGAAGCTCAACCAGGAGGCACGCGCCGAGCGCAAGCAGAGCAAGACGCTGAAACTGACGGAGTTTGTGACCGTATCGGAACTGGCCACGATGATGGATGTGCCGGTGACGAAAGTCATCTCCACACTCATGTCGGTGGGCATCATGGTCTCCATCAACCAGCGTCTCGACGCCGAGACCATCAACCTCGTGGCCGACGAGTTCGGATTCTCCACGGAGTATGTCAGCGCCGAGGTGCAGGAGGCTGTCAGCGAGGAGGCCGACGACGAGAACGATCTCGTGCCGCGCGCCCCGATCGTCACGGTCATGGGCCACGTCGATCATGGTAAGACCTCGCTGCTCGACCACATCCGCAACACCAACGTCATCGCCGGCGAGGCCGGTGGTATCACCCAGCACATCGGTGCCTATAGCGTGACGCTGAAGAACGGCAGCAAGGTGACGTTCCTCGACACGCCGGGCCACGAAGCCTTCACCGCCATGCGTGCCCGTGGTGCGCAGGTGACGGATATCGCCATCATCATCATTGCCGCCGACGACTCGGTGATGCCTACCACCAAGGAGGCCATCGCCCACGCACAGGCCGCCGGCGTACCGATGGTCTTTGCCATCAACAAGATAGACAAGCCGGGAGCCAACCCCGACAAGATACGCGAGGACCTGGCCAACATGAACCTCCTGGTGGAGGAGTGGGGCGGCAAGTACCAGTGTCAGGAGATCAGTGCCAAGAAGGGCATCGGCGTGGACGAGCTCATGGACAAGGTGCTCCTGGAGGCCGACCTGCTCGAACTGAAGGCCAACCCCAACCGCAAGGCCACGGGTACGGTCATCGAGTCGTCGCTCGACAAGGGCCGCGGCTTCGTCTCGACGGTGCTCGTGAGCAACGGCACGCTGAAGACGGGCGACATCGTGATCGCCGGCACCTCATGGGGCAAGGTCAAGGCCCTCTTCAATGAGCGCAACCAGCGCATTGAGAAGGCCGGACCCGCCGATCCCTGTATCGTCCTCGGACTCAACGGCGCGCCCACGGCAGGCGACACGTTCCACGTGCTCGAGACGGAGCAGGAGGCACGCGAGATTGCCAACAAGCGCGAGCAGCTGCAGCGCGAGCAGGGTCTCCGCACGCAGAAGCGCCTCACGCTGGGTGACATTTCCCACCGCATCGCTCGCGGAGAGTTCCACGAGCTCAACATCATCGTCAAGGGCGACACCAACGGATCGGTGGAGGCACTGGCCGACTCCTTCCTCAAGCTCTCGACGGAGAAGGTGCAGGTCAACGTCATCAGCAAGGCCGTGGGACAAATCTCCGAGAACGACGTCATGCTCGCCTCGGCTTCCGACGCCGTCATCGTCGGCTTCCAGGTGCGCCCGTCTGCCGACGCACGCAAACTGGCTGACCGCGAAGGCGTGGAGATCAACACCTACTCCATCATCTACGACGCGCTCGACGACATCAAGAGTGCCATGGTCGGCATGCTCGACAAGGTCAAGAAGGAGGTCGTCACGGGCCAGGTGGAGGTACGCCAGGTCTTCAAGATCAGCAAGGTGGGAACCGTGGCCGGTGGTCTCGTCACCGAAGGCAAGGTGCACAACAAGGACAAGGCACACGTCATCCGCGACGGTATCGTCATCCACACCGCCGCCATCAGCGCGCTCAAGCGCTACAAGGACGACGCCAAGGAGGTGGCAACGGGTCTGGAGTGTGGTATCTCGCTCGTCAACTACAACGACATCGAGGCGGGAGACATCCTGGAGACCTTCACCGAGATCGAGGTGGAGCAGAAGCTCTAAGCCGACTGCGGGGACTCAACGGCCGTGGCTACTGCCTACGGCCCGCCCCTCGGCAGCCGCCTGCCCCCTACCTTATTAAAATATGGCCACAACGGCAGCCGCCCGCAAAAGGACGGCGCGCCGCTTGCGGCCTGTTTTTCAAAGCAGAACCATTCAAACAATGGAAGAAATAAAAGCCTCACTCACTCCGGAAGAACCAGCCCAAAGGGCCAAAGATTTCGAAGAAGAGTTCAACCGCCCGCTCACAGAAGAAGAAAAAGCCTACATAGAGGAAGAAAAGAAGAGGAACTCTTTCCTGTCTTTCTTCATTCCCCGCAAAGGATTTATAGCAACTCCCATCCTGATAGACATCAATATTCTTGTATTCATTGTAATGATTGCTTCCGGAGTGGGTATTATGTCTCCTTCCACTCTGTCACTACTGAAATGGGGAGCCGACTTCGGACCGCTGACTCTGACCGGTGACTGGTGGCGCACAGTGACTTGCAACTTCATACATATCGGAGCTTTCCATCTCCTGATGAACATGTATGCTTTCATGTATGTAGGACTTCTGTTGGAAGAACTGATAGGAGGACGCCGTATGTTCGTTTCATACCTGCTAACCGGATTATGTTCGGCTGCATTCAGCCTGTATATGCACGGTGAGACAATCAGCGCCGGAGCTTCCGGATCTATCTTCGGACTTTACGGTATATTCCTTGCATTCCTCCTCTTTCATCGCATCGCCAAAGAACAACGAAAGGCATTGTTAGCCAGCATCCTCATTTTTGTGGGGTATAATCTGGTTTACGGGATGAAAGCCGGCATTGATAATGCCGCCCATATTGGCGGGTTGTTAAGCGGGTTTGTTCTGGGAATTATATATGTGGTCGGCTACAAGTTCGAGAAACCCGATGCACAGCGGACTGTCTCCATCATCGGGGAGCTTGGTATATTCTGTATATTCCTGTTCAGCTTCATGATCCTGTGCAAAAACGTTCCTCCTCTTTACCCGGAGATACGCAATGAATGGGAAAGCGGCATTGTGGAAGCCTATCTGAATGGTGAACTGGAAGAGGAAAACGAGAACAGTAATCATTCCACTGTGAATGCTACGGACAATCTTTCCAGCAGGAAAGTTCCGGCATATACGCCTGCCGGCAATGACGATACGTGGCTATCTTATTATGATGCAGCCACCAAATTCAGTTGCCAGTATCCTACCAACTGGATAAAAATAGCAGGAGCAAAAGGAATTATTGATGGTGCGGAACCTCCATTACTCATGCTGGTCAACGGAGGGAATCAATTAACGATTACCGCCCTCACCTACGACACGCAGAAGGAGTTTGAACACATGAAAGAGTTATCACTCACTCTCCCAAGAAATGCACAAGGGGAACCGTCAGAAGATTACCAACTAAGCAATGTCAATATCAACGGACTCCCCATGACAAAGATCACGAATCCCCTGCACATCGGGGCTCCTGATGAACCGGGAGAGGATGTAAAACAAATAGCGTTGCATTACTTTCAAGAGAGCAAGAAACGATCTTTTGCTATTGTCATGCTTGTCTATGACGAAGAAGCTGAAACCGATCTGAATGCCATTACATCAAGTATCCAGATCACCCAATAAAGAGAATATGAGAGTATATATCCAAATCAAACAGTTAGGAAAGCGAAAGTGTAGTATCGAAAAGATTCCTATCGATTTTCCTGTTCCGCCTGTCAATGTACAGGGGTTGATCGAAGCCATCGTCAGTTGGCAAGTCTGCGAATACAATGAACGCTTGCAACAGAGCGAAGTGCTGAAATACCTCACACAGGAAGAAGTGGAAAATAAAACAGCTTCCGGCAAAGTAGGGTTTGCAGTAAACTATAATGGCAAACCTGCCGCAGAAGTCGAAGCCATCACCAATGCTTTGCAATCCTATGAGGACGGAATTTTCCGTATCTTCATGGATGATACGGAAACCGGAGACCTATCCTCTCCCATCCAACTTAAAGAAGAATCTACCTTAACCTTCATCCGGCTCGCTATGCTGTCGGGAAGATTATGGTAATCATTATCCTATAAAACACATTTAAAACGAAAAGAATCATGAGACTGATTTACAATGACGCATTAAATAAACGGATTGCTCCGTACCTGGAAAGGTTAACGAAAAAGAGAACCAGTTTAGACAAAGAGACAATGGCACTGTTGGATGTATTTATGCAATACTTCAACATGGATACCCGGTATGGTGCATACAGCGATAAATTAGAGCCTTGCATCATCTATATTATCCAAGAAGAGAAGATTAAAAGCGTTGCCAATCTTTTCGATGGTAAATTGAACAAGCTACTCCGCTATCTATTGGGAGACGAGTACGCCCACCTGTTCCACACCTATCTGAAGCTCAAAGCACGGTGCCCGTACACTCACGGATACTCGCGCCGGTCACAACGGTCGGCAAATCCTCTTCTGCATATCGGCCACGTTATAGATGCACTGACCCAGTTTCTGAAACTGCGCGCCACCGGATTTACGGTTCAAGCCATACTGAACGGAGGAAACACTCCGGAAGAAATAGAAGCATACAAGGATTCGATGAACTGCCAAAACTGGATGGCCGCCCAAATAGCAGAAGGCAACCAGACTGTCATTGAATACCTCAACAATGTGCTGACCAGTGAGAATAACGCCAACCGCCTCAACCAGGGACATCTCCAGGCTATCGCAGTAAGTGGATACCGCCCCTTGCTGGAACTGGAAGGGAAGTTACTTCTGGCAGCCAAGTTACAGGAGGGTCTCCGCCAAGCTATCGTGGAAACGATGGACGAAGGTTGTCCCGAAAGTTATCTCCATCTTTTCTCGGTCATCTGCGACAACGGCCTGCAACGATTTGCTTCCGTGAAACGCGGTATTGCAGTCAGTACGGGTATCGGAGAACAAGACAGCAGCGAACGTATCACCAATAAATATGTAGAACTGATCCATCGTTTTCTGAACGACCGGAAACAAGCACACAGTGCTCTTCAAAGCAAAGATACAGTCGAACTCTATCTGGCTTTATGGAGCATCGGATTCTATAATACGGAAGAGATTCAGACGCTCGTACCGGAAATTATCAAGAAAGGTGCTAAATACCAGGTACAGACATTACTTTATTTCTTACGCTGTACGCAATACTCCGGCATGAACCACCGCATCAGTAAAAATGCCTTTGAAAGATGGTATAAGGAACCATCGGTGGTGGCGGCTATCTTACCGTTGTATCTGTCCGGTCTCTATCTTAGCCGGTATGGAGGGCACAAAGACGCCCCGTCACTCCACGACTATTTTGATAGCAAAGAAGAGGCGGTCCGCCATTATGAATATCTGAAGCAAATCTATCAGTCCATCTCTGCCAAAGAGATTTATTCTCCTTATGTATTCCCTTGGGAAAGCACAGAACTCACCCGTTCGGAAATCGTTCTCAAAATGGCATATATCACCTGGATGACCAATAATTCTGTATTGAAAGACGATCTTTGCAGCTATCTGCCCTCTCTGGATACTTATATGCGGGCAGGCTATATCGGTGTTGTATTAGCTCCACCGACCAGTCCGCTACAGGAAGAATATGTACTGCAATCACTGGGAGACCGTTCGCAAGATGTGCGTGAAGAAGCATATAAAGCATTGTCCGAGATGACCTTATCGCCCGAACAAAACCAGAAAGTAGAAGAGTTACTGCGCTTCAAATACAGCGAAATGCGTATCCATGCTATCAATCTGCTGATGAAACAGCCCAAAGAACAGCTAGCCGACAGCATCCGCCGCTTGCTAACAGACAAGGTTGCCGAACGCCGCCTGGCAGGATTGGACATGATGAAGACCATACACAATGTAGAATTCCTGCAAGATATCTATCAGGAATTGATCCCGACAGTCAAAGAGATTCAGAAGCCGAACCCGAAAGAAAAAGTATTGATAGAATCTCTGATTGGCGATGGAACAGAAGAGAGCGTCACACAACATTATACCAAAGATAACGGTTTCGGTCTGTACGATCCGTCTCTTGAAGTCAGTCTGCCGGAAATTACCCAGGACAAAGGATTCAACGTTAAAAAAGCATTCGAATTCATCTGCTTTGGAAGGGCCAAACTCGTTTTCAAAAAACTAAGCAAATACATCGAAACCTACAAGAATGAAGAATTCAAAAATGGTTACGGAGAAGCACGTCTGGTAGGTAACAGTGTCCTGATAAACTGGAGCAACTACGGAGGATTGAGCGGACTCGGATTCCCGGAATTGTGGAAAGCCTTCTACGAAGAAGAAATAGGAAGCTACGACAAATTGCTGATGATGAGTTTCATGCTTGCATCGACAGGTACCGCTAAAGACGAAGACGACTCCGACGAGGAAGATGAAGAAGACATCAAGGCAGACCAGAAATCAAGTAATACTTTTGAGCCGCTTGTCAACCGGATGTATGCCGGCATCACTTACCGCGGATTGCAGAAAGACCTCCGCAAGATGCCGTACTATGAACAGATGAGTGACATCATCGAAGCACTGGCATACGAATACAAAGATGAAGCCGTCTATCAACGCCTGGCCGTCAATATGCTGCTCCAACTATTGCCTTTGCTAAATACCAAAAACATCTTCCGCCAGTACACCAGTAAGCATGCATGGCTTCGGGACAAACTGGAATACGGAGAAAAACAGGTCGTTTATCCGATACATAACAACAAATTCGTGAACTTCTGGCTCGAAATGCCTCAAAAGCCCATGAATGATGATCTATTTATCCGTTACTTCACAGTGCGCTATCAGCTTTATAAGCTCACCAACTACATGGAGCACACCCCCGAACTAGAGGAAACAGACTCTTATCTTCATGCCACAGACTTCGCCCGTGCCTGGATGCTGGGAATCATCCCGACAGAGGAAGTATACCGTGAAATGATGGGACGCATCAGCTCTCCCAGCCAGATCAAAGCAATCACCATGGTATTGAACGACAACGTTCGTTTCAACAAGGAAAAAGAAAGATACGCCGATATCAAAAACATCGACTTCTCCCTCTTCCGTTCCCTCGCCCAAAAGGTGGTAGACCGGATTCTTGAAATTGAATTAAAACGTGGAGACTCCGAGACACAAGTCACCTCCCTTGCAGAAGAACTAAGCTACGTCTATGGAGCTGAAACATTTATCCGTATTCTGCAAGCATTCGGCAAAGATACTTTCATACGTGACAGTTACAACTGGGGCAGCACCAAACGGGGTGTATTGAGCAGTCTGCTCCATGCTTGTCATCCCCTGCCTACGGACACCAGCGAGAATCTGAAGAAACTGGCGAAACAAGCCGAAATCAGCGACGAGCGACTGGTAGAAGCCGCCATGTTCGCCCCACAATGGATTGAACTGACTGAAAAGGCAATAGGCTGGAAAGGACTGACAAGTGCAGCCTATTATTTCCACGCCCACACCAATGAAACGTGTGACGACAAGAAGAAAGCGATTATCGCCCGCTACACCCCCATCGACGTAGATGACCTGCGGGAAGGTGCTTTTGACATCGACTGGTTCAAAGATGCATTTAAGACAATTGGCAAGCAACGCTTCGAAGTGGTCTACAATGCCGCCAAATATATTTCATGCAGCAACAGCCATACCCGTGCCCGTAAGTTTGCCGATGCTACCAACGGTGCAGTGAAGGCGGCAGATATAAAGAAAGAAATAATAGCCAAGCGCAACAAAGACTTATTGATGAGCTACGGCCTCATCCCATTGGGACGGAAGCCGGATAAAGAACTGCTGGATCGTTATCAATACCTGCAAAAGTTCCTGAAAGAGAGCAAGGAATTCGGTGCTCAAAGACAGGAAAGCGAAAAGAAAGCGGTAAACATCGCTCTGCAAAACCTGGCACGCAACTCCGGTTACGGAGACGTTACCCGCCTGACCTGGAGCATGGAAACCGAACTGATTAAAGAACTTCTTCCCTACCTGTCCCCCAAAGAGATAGACGGCGTAGAAGTGTATGTACAAATCAACGAGGAAGGTAAATCGGAGATTAAGCAAATCAAAGACGGCAAAGAGCTCAACAGCATGCCTGCCAAGCTGAAAAAGCATCCGTATATAGAAGAACTGAAAGCAGTACACAAAAAGCTGAAAGACCAGTACACCCGTTCGCGCATCATGCTGGAACAGGCGATGGAAGACTGCACCCATTTTGAAGAAAACGAATTGCGCAAGCTGATGCAGAATCCTGTTATCTGGCCATTACTGAAACATCTCGTCTTCATCTGCAACGGACAGACGGGCTTCTACACCGATGGATTGCTGATTACAGTGAATGCCGTTTGCCTCCCGTTAAAACCGAAAGACGAGTTACGCATCGCGCACCCCACAGACCTGTATACAAGCGGAGACTGGCATGCTTATCAAAAATTCCTGTTCGATAAATCAATCCGCCAACCTTTCAAACAGGTATTCCGCGAACTTTACGTTCCGACTCCGGAAGAAATAGAAGCCACTCAATCCCGCCGCTATGCCGGCAACCAGATCCAACCGCAGAAAACGGTTGCCGTACTGAAAGGCCGTCGCTGGGTAGCCGACTATGAAGACGGTCTCCAAAAGATCTATTACAAAGAGAACATCATCGCCACCATCTATGCGATGGCAGACTGGTTCTCTCCTGCCGACATCGAAGCTCCGACATTAGAATATGTCTGCTTCCACAACCGCAAGGCCTACAAGCTGATGAAAATCTCGGAGATTCCTCCTGTCATCTTCTCGGAAGTGATGAGGGACGTAGACTTGGCAGTAAGTGTAGCTCATGCCGGAAGCGTCGATCCGGAAACCAGCCACTCTACCATCGAGATGCGCAGCGTGCTGGTGGAACTGACAATGCCGTTGTTCCATTTCAAGAACGTGACGATAAAAGGAAGTTTCGCTCACATTGAAGGCAAACTGGGTAAGTATAATATCCATCTGGGCAGCGGTGTGATCCATCAGGAAGGTGGTGCACAGATAGCCGTTCTTCCGGTACATTCGCAAAATCGCGGACGCCTGTTCCTGCCTTTCGTAGATGAAGATCCGAAGACTGCCGAGATACTGACTAAGATTATCTTCTTTGCAGAAGACGATAAGATAAAAGATCCGAGCATTCTGAACCAAATCAAATAGTAAAGAGATGGCAGAAAATTTAATCATCCACACAGGAAGCAAGGAAGAAAAGTATCGGGAGTTACTTCCGCAACTGCATGCTTTGGTAAGTACGGAAGCAGATCTCATTGCCAATCTTGCCAACATGGTAGCAGCCTTAAAGCAGACTTTCGGTTTCTTCTGGGTAGGCTTTTACCTTGTGAAAGAAGAAGAACTCGTACTGGGTCCGTTTCAAGGCCCCATTGCCTGCACTCGCATCCGCTTTGGCAGAGGAGTTTGCGGAACCGCTTGGAAAGAAGCCCGTACACTGATTGTTCCTGATGTAGAGCAGTTTCCCGGACACATAGCCTGTAGTTCGGACTCGAAATCGGAAATAGTAGTACCAATCCTCAAGCAGGGGAAAGTTGTCGGGGTGCTGGATATCGACAGTGATACATTGGATAGCTTCGACACTATCGACGCACGCTATCTGGAAGAGATTTGCACGTATATTGTATTATAAAATAACGGCATAAACATCCTGAAAAAACGGAGGCTCTGATTGAATGAATCAGAGCCTCCGTTTACTATAAATAGAGCCTCTGTTCGAATCAAACAGAGGCTCTATTTTTTTACCAGTCCATATCTTCTATTTCCCGTTCCCGGTACAGCAAAAGTTGTTTGCGAAGCGAACGCATTTCGTGCCTCATATCTTCCATCCTTTCCAGCAAATGATGAATGGCATCGATACCTTCCATGTTGATGGATAAGTCATAGTACATTCTGCTATAACGTTCCACGTTCGGGAGTTCCGACAAAAGCAGATAATGTTCACCGCCTTCGGTATGCACGTTAATCAAACCGCCCTCTTCCAACATTTCGATGAATGAAGGCTCAATATGACATTTGTGACAGTATTCACTGACAATTATTAATTCGGTCTGCATAGTACTCATTCATTTTAGTTCATACTCTGTAATTGACGGAACAACTCTTTCTGTTTGTCGGTCAAGTTCGTAGGAATCTTGACAGAATAGGTCACAATCAAGTCACCGAATTGTCCTTCCTTCTTATAAACCGGGAATCCTTTACCTTTCAGACGGACTTTCGTACCGTTCTGCGTTTCCGGTTTTATCTTCAGTTTCACTTTACCGTCCAGCGTGTCGACTACTTTCTCGCCTCCCAATACGGCAGAGTAAAGATCTACCTCCACATCTATGTACAGATCGTCGCCCAGGCGTTTGAACACCGGGTCTTCGGCTATAACGAACGTAATGTACAAGTCCCCCGCAGGTCCTCCGTTGACACCTTCGGCTCCGTAGCCTTTCAGTTTAATAACCTGTCCGTCGGCTACACCGGCAGGGATAGTGATACGTACCTGTTTACCATTTACAGTCAATATCTGCTTATGCGTTTGAGCAGCATCACGAAGGGAAAGATGAAGTTCGGCATTAAAGTCCTGTCCGCGGAATCCCGCAGAACCTTGTCCTCTTCCTCCCCGATGTCCGAACATTGATTCGAAGAAATCGGAAAATCCACTAGCGTTGCCACCGGAAAATCCTTCTCCATCGGAACTATACCAATAGGTTCCGTTACCGTCGGAGAAACCCTGACCCGCACCGCCGAATCCGCCGAAACCTCCTGCACCGCCAAAGCCTCCGGCTTGTTGCTGTGCACGTTTCTGCGCTTCGAATTCATCGGCATGCTTCCAATGTTCTCCGTACTCATCATACTTTTTACGTTTCTCGGGGTCACTCAGTACTTCATTGGCTTCGTTGATTTCCTGAAATTTATCCTTTGCACTAGGGTCATTAGGATTCAAATCAGGGTGATATTTCCGGGCCAACTTACGAAAAGCCTTTTTGATATCATCCTGAGAAGCACTTTTGTCTACTCCAAGAATCTTGTAATAATCTATATAGGCCATGTTTTATGAATTTAATCGTTCATACATCATACGGCAAATAACACGCCAATCCCATTTTTGGATGCAAAAATTAACAAGGATTAATACCTAATACTTAATACTTGATATTCCTCTTTTCCAGCATCTGGAAGTCTTGCTTCTTCATGCCCAAATCATCCAACGGACGGGGATCATTGTGATCGTTCAGATAAACCCTCGGTTTCAGGACGTAGTGCGAAGCCGTCACAGCCTGCGAATCATCCCGGTAAGGAGTTTCTATTCCGCCTAAAGACAGCATGGTCGGGAAGAAAGAGCTGCTGGAAGAAACATTCTTATCCTTATTTTCAATAGCGGTATTCCAACGTTCGGGATACGTTTCGCGGTAGTCATCGGACATCCAAATCAGGAATGGCACATGAAGCTGATAATAAGAAGGTACGGGAGAAGCGTGGAGGAACAGATGACGGGAATCGTCGAAAATGTCCTCTCCATGATCGGAAGTGTAGAGCATGGCGGCATCTACCTGCTGTTTTTCCAACATACGGATAAGTCGTGACAGAAAATCATCCGTGTAACGAATAGAGTTGTCATAGGCATTCACCAGGTTATCCCGGTATTTTCTCTCTGCTTCCATCGGATAATCGGGCGTAAAGAAAGCATCTTCCGACGGGTAACGTTCGCGATAGTTAAAGTGGGAACCGTAGGTGTGAAGTACGATGAATTGTTTCGTTGCACCTTTCGCCAGTTCCTCCTCCACCAATTTCAGAAGTTCGTCGTCAGAAGGATTATAGGTAGAACTGACCGAATCTTCTTTTATAAAATCATACGTATCGGCTTCCATTCCGAAGAAGTCGATAAATGAATGATTGTAACGTTGGTTGGAGAAAAAAGCCGTCCGGAATCCTGCCTCTTTGAAAGCGGTGATGATTCCTTTTTGATGGTAGATAGAGTCGTAGTTGCAGGCAGTAGCATCCGACATCAGCATGGGGACACTTTTATGTGTCGTATTCGACTCTGTCAACACTTTTGGGAAAGCAATCAGCCCCGTTTGCCGGGATAAGAGCGGGTTCGTTTCACGTTCGTAACCATACAATTGCCAGTTTAGGGCACGAGAGGTTTCTCCTATGACCATTACATATACTTCCCGTTTTCCCTCCGGATGAGTAGGCCGGGCATGGAAAGTAAAGTCTTTGGATGTACGGTGGTAATCCTGTGTCAGAGCTGTTCTTTGAAAGGCAAGACCTACGTTGTAGCATACGTTTAGCGGGTATAAATCAGATTTCAACTCATATCCCGAATCCTGCACATAGGCTCCGACAAGACTAAGGAGGGAGATTCCAAAGACCAGGAAGGCTCTCTTCCGTTCCCTGCGAATGAACTCTACCGTAAGTTTCCGTTTACGTATAATTGAAATCGTCCCTAATATCAGGGCAGGTACATAGAGTATGATTACAGCAATAATGGCAGGTGTGAGATTATCGAGCAGTTCCAATGCCTCACTCGAATTGGTGGTGACCAGATTCAAAAACATATCGACAGCGATAATGGACTGGCCGAATAAATAAAGCAACACGATCTGAAAGGCTCCGAAGAACAGGAACAGGAATAAAATCCACAGCATCTTGCCGCAATTCCTCGACAAAGTCATCAACAGGTAATAGCAACCGAAAGGTAACAACACATTGGCGACTTTTGCCATAAATGGTAAAGGTTCTGTAAAACAGAGTACCATATTAGGTACTATCAAGATAAACAGGAACAGATAAAACAGATGTTCCTGATTTTCCAACCAATTCTTTATATTTTTAAAAAGCTTCATTGATGTTAAAAATAAATCCGGTCTGGTGTTTGCCAAACCCTAAATCCAAACGTACATTTACTCTCTTCTTAAATTCCCAACGATACCCGAAGCCATAATTAGGCAGAATGTGTTTCGGGGTGAACTCGGAAAGTCGTGGAAAAATCGTTCCCGCTCCTACCCATACAGCTACTCCATTCCGTTTCCAGACGTGTTGCCGGAGTTCTATTTGCGCGTCCATTGCTCCCTTGTCCCGATAGCGTCCTTCGTAATATCCGCGCATGGAGTAAGAACTTCCCAACGTTGCCATCAATCCCCAAGGGGTATCGCCATAGGTAAGCAATGTGTGGAATTGCCCTGCCAGCACTCCACCTTTCCATACCGGCTGATAATAACTGGTAGTCAGTTCTGTACTGCTAAACGCATATTTATTGCCGAGAAAAGCCGGACTGAACCGCTGGTCTATCCGCAAATAATAGCCATGATATGCATTTGTCAGGAAATCACGTGAATCGTAAAGGAGGGAAAGTCCCAGGCTGGTATTAGTGGTTCGCGCGGCCATTCCTTCCCATAGTTCCGGTTTCTCAAAGTTCCGTCCGTCGATATAATCGAATACGGCCATCGGGCCGATGTAGAAGTTCTTTGCCAGCCGAAACATAAAATCGACTTTCACCTGTGCCTGAAAACGTTTATAATCGCTTTCGTTATCAGAGTTCGCTCCATTGTCATATCCCCGTCCCCAATACAGACTGGGAAAAGAATAGAAATAGAGATTGTAATTCAAGCGGTATTTATCTTTTGGAAACAGATGATTTCCGCGGACTCCCAACAGATAGAAGCCGACAGTCGACACATCTCCGTAAAGAGAGACATTGGAGGGAGGAAGAAGCGTATCAATCCGATCGGTTCGATATAGTCCGGCTGCCACCAGTCCGAGTCCGAACTTGGTGTCACTGGAATAATGTGGGCCGCCTATCACACTGAAATCAAACTTTTTATTCTTTTTTTCCTTATTGGCGTCATTGAAGTAATCAAGAAACTTTTTAAAGAAACTGCGCTTTGCCGGAATGGGATCTTCCATGGTTGCAGATATAGAATCCTCCGGCAGTTCAATTTTAGTAGAATGCAGCTGTGCGCCCAACGGGGTTTGTGTCAACAACAAAAGCGCGAATATGATTAGCCTGTTCTGTCTAGTATTCATAATCATAAGAAGTAGAAAACTTTGCGGACAAAGTTAGTTTCAAACTTCCTATAAAAACAGATATTCAGGCGCTTTTGTTGTTCCGGATTTCCTTTTTAACGTTTTAAAAGTCTTATAAACTCGTCTACATCCTCCTCTGTGGTATCAAAAGAAGTCACCAGACGGATTTCATTCTTCTCTTCGTTCCAAAAATAAAAGAAGTAAGACTCCAGCATCCGGTCGATAACCGAGCGGGGCATGGTGAGGAATAACTGGTTACTTTCGGCTCTTTGAGTGAAAGTTACTTCGGGCAGTTTCTTCAATTCAGCGTAAAGTTTGGTAGCCATTGCATTGGCATGGTTGGCATTCTTCAGCCAGAGGTCGTCTGTGAGGTATGCCGTAAACTGGCAAGAGAGGTAACGCATCTTCGACGCTAGTTGGGCGGATTGTTTACGGATGAAGCGGGCTTCCGATTGCAAGTCTTTATTAAATACAATCACGCACTCTCCCATCATCAGTCCGTTCTTCGTTCCGCCAAAACTAAGAATATCGACTCCGCAGTCTACTGTCAGTTCTTTTAAGGAAAGATTCAAAGCGGCACAGGCGTTGGCTATTCTGGCTCCGTCCATGTGTACATACATACCATTCAGATGGGCAAAGTCAGTCAGACGTTTTAACTCTTCGGGAGTATAGATGGTGCCAAGTTCGGTACATTGGGAAATATAGAGAGCTCTGGGTTGCGAATGGTGCTGATCGCCGAAACCATGCAGATAGGGTTGCATCAATTCCGGGGTAAGCTTACCGTCGGGAGTAGCAATCGGACGAATCTGACAACCTGTCATTTTCACAGGAGAGCCGCATTCATCTACATAGATATGAGCCGTTTCCGCACAAAAGATAGAATGATACGGACGGGTCATCAGCTGCAATGCTACCACGTTGCTACCTGTTCCGTTAAATACAAACAAGGGGACACAGTTGGGCGTAAAGGTTTCCTTTATTTTCGCTACGGCTTCTTCTGTCCATTTATCATCGCCATATCCTAAAGAATGGTCTATATTAGCCCGGTTCAATGCTTCCATTACCAACGGATGCACACCGGAATTATTGTCGGAGGCAAAACTTCTCATTGTTTCTTACATTTTAATTCGTGATGCAAAGTAACAGAATTATTTCCAGATATACTTCTTATGCAGCCAATAATCTAACGCGAGCAAGACCAACGCCAACAAAGCAATATATACATAGAATGCAAACAAAGAAGAATCCTGCCGGAGATTCATTTTCGGCATAATACCGGCAAAACTGAAGTCGAGATAAAAAGTAAGTACGTAGATACCAAGTCCCACCAACGCCAGAACGGATACCAGCAAAGCCACCCACCCTATGCTCGTTTTCCGTTTCGTCTGCTTCTCGGCTTCCAGATGAATACGCTCCATCATCCGATACGAAAAATTGGAAGACAGTTGTTCCGTTTGCCTCCGTTCCAATGCTTGTTTCAGCATATTGCCCGTATTCTCTTTTATCTTTCTTTCCTCTTCCATATCTCCTCTTCTTATTTATTATTCATCAATACACAGATCTTTTTCCGGGTACGATGAAGTCTGACCTTTACATTACTAATCGATATTTTCAGTACCTCACCGATCTCTTCCAGTGACTTTTCTTCATAATAGAACAAAGTAATCAATGCTTTCTCTTCTCCGTTCAACTGATCTATTGCCCTGCTCAGACGATCTACCTGTTCTTCGTCCTCTGCCCGGGCAAGCACACTGTCCGCTACATCATCGGGTACATTATTAATAGTGTTCTCTTCTATATAAAGCAGTTCCTGCTTCTTTTTCCGGGTAGCCGAGATAGCGGCATTGTAAGCAATGCGATAAATCCACGTAGAAAACCGGCACTCTCCTTTATAACGATTCAAATGGCGAAAAGCTTTCAGAAAAACATCCTGAAGCAATTCTTCCGCATCTTCGTGGCAACCGACAATCTGTACTATCAGCGCATACAACGGACGACTATAGCGGTCAAGAAATACGGAAAAGTGTTCCGTTTCTCCCTCCAGTATGCGTTTAATATAGTATGATTCGTCTTTCTGTTCCATCTTGACTCTTTAGACGCCGACCGTTACAAAAGGTTACAGTTCGGGAAAGGAAAAATGCAGGAATCCAAATTATCTGCTTTTCTGTGTAACCTTTTTCCATCCACTGCGTCAAACGATACAAAGAACGAAAATATTCACTTAAAAACAGTATAATTATGATGGATTTTATCACCATTCCCTTGGTAGTAGGTACTATTACATTAGGAATCTACAAATTATTTGAACTTTTTGTATGTAAGAAAGAGCGGATAGCCATGATTGAAAAACTGGCTGACAAGCTCAACACTGGAGAAATTAACAGCAACTTATCTCTCAACCTTAACTACTCCCGTTCCCGGTTCACTTTCGGATCTTTGAAAAGTGGTCTGCTGATGCTCGGAATAGGACTGGGTCTGCTGGTTGCCTTCTTCATCTGTATCAACGCATTTCCGGGATATACCAACTCCAGAAACTGGGATGTGGAACGTCAGGCAAGTATCGTATATGGCGCATGTGTACTTCTCTTCGGCGGTGCGGGACTACTGACAGCTTTCCTCATTGAAATGAAAATACACAAGAAAGAGAAAGAATAAAAAAACAGAATCCCCGAAGCCTTATCTACCAAGATGTACCTTCGGGGATTTAATTTGTTCTCATTAAAACATCAGACATTCTTTTATCCAATATAAACATTTACGCAGAGATATACATAAAGCTCTTCATCGCACTGATCGAACTCTATTTTGCTCTCTCTTGACAACCACCCCAAAGCGGCACCCAGCTCTTTATCTTTCAGCCCGGATTTTCTCTTCAAAAGTCCATAGCTCCACTTCTCATTATTGCTAAGCAGTTGCCAAACCTTACCGGCATTCACACCGATTTCATTTCTGTTCATTTTTCTAGAGTAATTAAGAGGTTTAATACATTAGGTTAAGATTTCGCCTATAAAGATAACAAAAGGATATTGCAATTGTTTATACATCTTTACTAAAAAGTTGTTACAGAATTAATTTTAACATAAAAGCGGTGATGTGTCCCGACACAAAGGCGTTATTAGCATATGTTAAATTAGAACTTTTCTTTGCAGCCATCTGTTATTACATAAAAATCAATCCTAAACCAATTACAGCTATGGCAAAAAAAATAGCAGAACAGTTGATAGATACTCTGGTAAAATCCGGAGTTGAACGCATCTACGCCGTAACAGGCGACAGTCTGAATGAAGTAAACGAAGCAGTCAGAAAAAACGATCAAATAAAATGGATACATGTGCGCCACGAAGAAACAGGGGCGTATGCCGCTGCGGCAGAAGCACAACTGACCGGTCGCCCGGGATGCTGCGCGGGAAGTAGCGGGCCGGGACATGTTCATCTGATTAACGGCTTGTATGACGCACACCGATCCGGCGCACCGGTAATCGCCATCGCCTCTACAATTCCTACCGGAGAGTTTGGTACGGAATATTTTCAGGAGACGAATACCATCAAACTTTTTAACGATTGCAGTTATTATAATGAAGTAGCCACTACTCCCACACAATTTCCACGTATGCTCCAGTCGGCCATACAAACGGCTGTCACCCGCAAAGGGGTGTCCGTTATCGGGCTTCCGGGTGACTTGGCAAAGGCTTCTGCCGTTGCTGTCGACTCGTCGGTTATCAACTATCCTGCCCCACCGGAAGTTTGTCCGTCGGAAGAAGATCTGGCTCAATTAGCTGACATGTTAAACAAACATACGCGTATCACTCTTTTCTGCGGCATCGGTTGCCGAGGAGCTCACGAGGAAGTGATTGCTCTTTCCGAGAAGCTGAACGCTCCGGCGGTATATACTTTCAAAGGAAAGATGGAGGTGCAATATGAAAATCCGTATGAAGTGGGTATGACCGGATTGCTGGGAATGCCGTCGGGCTATTACAGTATGCATGAAGCCGAAGTGCTTCTCATGCTCGGCACAGACTTTCCTTATTCCGCTTTCCTGCCGGATGACATCAAGATAGCACAGATTGATATAAAGCCCGAACGTCTGGGACGTCGTGCAAAGGTGGATATCGGACTTTGCGGTGATGTTAAACTGAGCATCCAAAGTCTATTGCGTATGCTGAATCCGAAGACAGATGATTCGTTCCTGTTGAAACAACTCAAAAGATATGAAGGCGTAAAGAAGGATCTGGCTGCTTACACGGAAGATAAAGGCGATGTAAATAAGATTCATCCCGAATATGTGATGTCCGAAATAGACAAACTAAGTTCGGACGATGCTGTGTTCACAGTAGATACGGGAATGACTTGTGTGTGGGGAGCACGTTATCTGCAAGCGACAGGCAAACGCCACATGCTGGGTTCTTTCAATCATGGTTCTATGGCAAATGCTTTGCCGCAAGCCATCGGTGCCGCACTAGCTTATCCGGATCGCCAGGTAGTGGCGCTTTGCGGAGATGGTGGCTTGTCTATGACTTTAGGAGACTTGGAAACCGTTGTACAATATAAGTTACCAATTAAAATTATCGTATTCAACAACCGTTCATTGGGAATGGTGAAGTTGGAAATGGAAGTGGACGGATTGCCGGACTGGCAGACAAATATGTTGAATCCAGACTTTGCTCAAGTGGCGGAAGCAATGGGAATGACCGGATTTAATGTCAGTGATCCGGAAGAAGTGTTGACTACCTTACTGAATGCATTTGAGTTGGACGGTCCGGTACTTGTTAATATCATGACTGATCCGAACGCACTGGCCATGCCTCCCAAAATTGAATTCGGTCAAATGGTGGGCTTTGCACAATCAATGTATAAGTTGTTAATCAACGGTCGTTCACAAGAAGTAATTGATACGATCAATTCTAACTTTAAGCATATACGGGAGGTATTTTAAGTTATTCTATTTTGAATATTTTCATAACCTCTCTCAAGGTATGACCTACTATTATTGTCAATTTCAATAAGGTAAGTCATACCTTTTTATAGTCTATCTTGAGGTGATAATCATTTTATTTTCTTATGTTTGTAATCATCAAAAAGCAAAAACACATGGAAAAGACCGACTCTTCGCCTTTATCCCGACAAGCGCTGTACGCAGATAAAAAGCAATGGAATCAATTCCTTTCTATTTTTTTATTGGCAGTGGGCGTTGGTTTTACAGTGGCAGGAATTATCTTCTTCTTTGCCTACAACTGGGAGGAATTACCCAAATTTGCAAAGTTAGGAATAGTAGAAGTGTTATTAGTAGCTTCTGTCCTGCTCGCTACATTCACGCATTGGAATAAGCTCGTCAAACAAATTCTCCTGACCGGAGCTACATTCCTGATAGGCACGCTTTTCGCTGTCTTCGGACAAATCTACCAAACGGGAGCCGATGCTTACGATCTTTTCCTGGGATGGACTCTCTTCACTATTCTCTGGGCGGTTGCTATCCGTTTCGCTCCGTTATGGCTGACGTTCATCGGATTACTTTGTACTACGATATGGTTGTACAATATACAGATTGCCAGTGCCAACTCCTGGGAAATGACTTTGCTGGCCAATGCAGTAACCTGGATATGTGCCTTAACAACGATCATCACGGAATGGATGAGTGTAAAAGGTCATTTGGACAGCAACAATCGCTGGTTTGTCAGTCTTCTTTCACTGGCTACTATTATACATACCAGTTTTCTGTTAATGATGGCAATCTGCGAAGAGAATGCCATATTGTCTGTTCCTCTCATAAGCACCCTCCTTTTATTCTCTGCGGGACTTTGGTATGGATGGAAAGTAAAAAGCCTGTTCTATCTGGCTATCATTCCGTTTGCTGCGTTAATGATTCTATTGACTACATTCATATCACAAAGCGGTCTTAGGGATGTTCAGATATTCTTCTACGGAGGGGTTATTGTCATCACCGGAACAACTTTACTCATTTACATCATTCTTCATCTAAAAAAGCAATGGTATGACACAGAAGCATAGCCTCACCATTCAAGCCGTATCTATTATCGGAGGAATCCTGACGGCTATTTTCTTTCTGGGATTTCTGGCACTTGCCAGAATCCTCCGCTCCGATATTTCTTGCCTGATTGTAGGAAGTATATTAATTCTCACTACCCTAACAATCAGCCGCATAGTGATCCGGTCTTTTCTGGATGCAATGAACATCACTTTATACATAGCCGGGTGTGTATTGATTGGTTTTGGTATAAATGCCAGCATTAATATCCTCTTCACCACACTTATGGGAATCAGTATTCTCACATTCTTGTTATCAAGAGGGTTTATCCTCCCCTTTCTTTCAGTCATTCTGTTTAATATATCTTTCTTCGGAGAAGCCGCCCATGTCTTTTCTTCGTTTTATCCCTTGCAAATAGCTGTAGTTCCTATCCTTGCACTATTTTTATTTGCCAACATCTTTGAAACTAAGTTGTTTGAATGTATAGAAACAGAGAATTACTTTTCCAAATACAAACCATTTCATTTCGGATTATTCATATCCGGTATCGTCTCACTGGGAGGATTATCAATCAATTATCTGATATCAGAAACAAATAGCTGGCTTGTATCCTGCATACTGTCTGTTTGTATATGGATCGGTATTCTTATAATGGTTCAACGAATCATGCAGGTCATGAAAGTGGATCATCCGGTGAACCAGATTGGTATCTATATTCTTTGTATTGTTATCTGTCTGCCTACCGTGTTTGCTCCTTATTTATCCGGCAGTTTGTTGCTGATTCTAATATGTTTCCATTATGGCTACAAAGCGGAGTGTGCTGCCTCGCTTCTTCTTTTTATCTATGCCGTTTCCAAATACTATTATGATCTGAATTTAAGCCTGCTCACCAAATCCATGACACTTTTCTTCATCGGAATTGCATGTATTACAGCCTGGTATTTCTTCACTCAAAAAAGAACAAGACATGAAAAAGTATAGCCGAATATTGATTATTGCAAACCTGATACTGCTACTGGGATATTTCAACTGGTCGGTTTATAAAAAAGAGCAAACTTTGAAAGACGGACAGTTGATTTTGTTACAGCTAGCTCCCGTCGATCCCCGCTCTCTTATGCAAGGAGACTATATGAGACTTAGCTATAAAGAAGCCAATTCTGAGTTGACAGACGGTCAGGAAGCCAAACGCGGTTATGCCGTACTTACACTGGACAATAACCGTGTCGGAGAAATAATACGGCTGCAGGAATCTCCCGAACCTGTAAATGAGAACGAAATTGTACTGAAATATAAAACAATAAATGGCAGGTTATTCCTCGGTGCCGAATCCTTCTTTTTTGAAGAAGGGCAGGATTCTGTCTATAATGATGCCGCTTATGGTGGCTTAAGGGTAGATAGCAAAGGAGAAAGTTTACTTGTGGGATTGTATGACGAGGATTTCCGGCAGATAAAACCGTATAGAAGAAAATAATTCCGTCCGGCATAAAAAAGAGGATGCCAGTGAGAAAGGGTGGCATCCTCCATAGGGGATAAATAGTAAAGGAGTACTTTCACAAGCACAATCTCTATATTCGGATT
>OGPL01001170.1_pt1 | contig 25176 bp, 14 predicted proteins | sample 1552901 | NCBI WGS metagenome assembly OGPL01 (sample SAMEA2580244, study PRJEB22360) | human gut metagenome | biome: human gut; feature: human-associated habitat; material: faeces | place: Denmark | collected 2008/2010 | reverse complement strand
CGGTTTTTATCCTTGGGGCAAAGTGGATAGCCCTCGTAAGAGGGTGGCGGAGGGACTGTGTGGTGGGCGGCATGGAAACTCGTTTCCAATGACGCAAAGCGCACAGTTGCACCGCCAAATGCGAAGCATTCCACGTTGCTCCAAGGCTTTTTTTTATGTTTTTGTTTTTGATTCCATTCACGATTCGGCAACAATGCAGAATATCCCCAGGACTTTTCCACTGAGCCTACTTTCTACCTAACCTCGGCTCTAACTTCTGATTTCTCATCTCTTTTTTGTTAAGTTTATCTAATTAGTGAGAGGTGTGTGGTGGATATGTGGGCAAAAATGCTTAACTTTACAAATTGATAACAAGGTGCTTTGAAAAACGATTTTATGTGGGTTGGATAAACCTTTTTGGCGTCTTGTTGTCTAACCGACAAAGTTAGTAAATTGAAGAATGAAGAAAACTGGTAATAATATTTTTCGGACCCTGCGTGTGTTCTTTGGGTTGTTTATGGTCATTGTGTATCTCGGAATGGCGTATTTGATGTTCATTAACTTTTTCGACTGGAACACATCTCTCACATGGTTTCGTTATGTTCTCGCTGTTGTGTTTATGCTTTATGGTGTGTATCGTTGCTACCGCCAAGTTACAGGTGTCGACTATTATCGCAACAGACGTGATGACGACGAAGAAGATTAATTAAAGTGATTGTTTCATTTCCTTTACGATTAACTCAAATGAAAAAGGTATTATTTTCAGCACTTTTGGTGGCAGGTTTGGGAGTTCTTCTTTCAAGTTGCACCAAATATAAGGACCAGCGTAAGGCTGTTTCGGGTTTTGCCAAGGTTTACTGCGACGAATCATTTAAAAACATTCTGGAGCAGGAAATCCAGATTTTCCAATATCAATATCCACAGTCGGATGTGATGGCGCGCTACATGAGCGAATCGGCAGCCCTCGACTCACTGCTCAACGACAATGTGGACTTGATTATCACTCAAAAAGACCTCACACAGGACCAAAAACGCTACTTGGCATCCAAGAACAGAGCATATCGCTCGCGAATGATTGCCGTAGATGCTGTGGCTCTGATTGTAAACAAGAATTGCGACATCGACGAGCTTTCAATGCAGGAACTCTCCGACCTGATGACAGGCAAGTATCGCACATGGGGCAAGATTGTGCCAACCAAGATGCGCAACGATTCAATCCGATTGCTTTTCGACGGTAATGCGTCGGGTGTGATTCACTATGCTAAAGAGAAGTTCTTGAAAGGCAAAGATTTCACATTCCCTGTATATTCCGCTAAATCGTCGGAGGAAGTTTTCCAACTTGTGGAAAAGAATCGCAATGCTATTGGTTTTGTGGGCGTGAGCTGGATTGCCGACGACATGGGTGAAAGCCAAAAGACTGATGAGGAGCGCTTCAAGCAACTCAACAAAAGCGAGCAGGAAACCGAACCATCTGCCATCGACTTCACCGACCGTGTGAAAGTGCTTCGAGTTCGCAAAATGGACAAGGTGGAAGGTGTGAAGCCCTACCAAGCTTATATTGCCGACGGTTCCTATCCACTGTTCAGGAAAATTTATGCAATCGATGCAGCGCCTCCAGGCACACCAGCACATCAGTTCTATGTGTTCCTCACAGGTGTTATCGGACAAAAAATTATTCTTCAAACCGGCATTATGCCAGGCGCAGAGCCTGTGAGAATCGTGGATGTATCGAATTAAAATCCACACTTATACAATAAAGATGCATAGTCATCGTTTTTGAGATTAAGAAAATCAAAAAATCAATAACAATAAAAAATTACTAAAATGAAAATGAAATTCTTTTTCGCTTCGCTCCTTTTGGGAGCCTCCGTTTCTGTTTTCGCACAAGGATTCAACGACGGAATTGATTTTTATTCAATTGGTGATTACGAAAATGCAAAGACTATCCTCGACCGTAACATCAATTCAGCAGCGAACAAGGCTGAAGCTTTCTACTACTATGGTATGATCGACTTCAAGAACGGCAATTTTGATGCTGCAAGTGAAAACTTCAAGAAGGGTATGGCTGCTGATGCCAACTATGCTAACAACTACGTTGGTATGGGTGCTGTGATGCTGAAGCAAGGCGACAAGCTCGGTGAAGATATGTTCAAGCAAGCTCGTAAGCTTGTGAAGAAAGATGCTAAGCTCGAAGTGGCTATCGCAGAGGCTTACTTTGCTGCAGACCCAACCGCTTACGACAAGAAGATTCAAAAGTGCATCGCTGATGCTCGTAAGTGGACTAAAGACGGTATTGTAGAAACTTACATTTGCGAAGGCGACATGAGCATGGCTCGCGAAGATGTGGGCGACGCTATGGGTAAGTATGAAATGGCGTTCACTAAAGACGAAAGCAACATTGAAGCTACTGTGAAGTATGCCGACACTTACTTCCAAGTAAACAAGCAATTGGCTCTCCAAAAGCTTCACGAGATTATCGTTGCTCACCCAAATTCAGCTCTCGTACAACGTCAGCTTGCTGAAAAGCTTTACGAAAACGGTGACTTTGCTGAAGCTGCAGAACGCTATGGCAAATACATCACCAGCACCAACAACCACTTCGATAAAGACGAAGCTCGCTATGCACAGCTTCTTTACTTCGCCGACAAGTTTGACGAATGCTATAACGTGGCTTCTGCTTTGAAGGCTAAGATTACTCCTGCAAGCAACTACTATGTGCCAGCTTGCCGTATGATGATGTACAGCCTTGAAAACAAAGGTCAATGGGAAGAGGCTGCCGCTATCGGTAAGGAAATGTTTGCACAAAAGAAGGGTGCCGACGACATCAACTTCAACTACAAGGACCTCGTGATGTATGCTAAGGCTCTCGAAGAAGCTAAGATGCCAGAAGAAGCAATGAAATATTACGACGAAGCTATCCAAGCCAACCCTGACAACCTTGATTTGGCCCGCAACTTGGCAAGCCAAGCTTCAAAGGCTAAGGTATTCGACAAGGCTATCTACTACGGAAAGAAGGTGGTTGCAAGCGACAAGTGCGTGCCTGGTGACTACGCTACTTTAGCAAACATTTACCAAGACATGGCTATCGCCGACTCTATTCCTGAAACTAAGGCAGCTTCTTTCGTTGAAGCAGTTAACTACATCAACAAGGCCATTGAATTGAAGCCAAACGACATCGTGCTTCTTTACTACAAGGCTCACATCCAAGCTGCAAGCGAAAAGAAGAACAACGGTGCAGCTCTCGAATCAATGGAAGCTTTGGCTAACGTGATTAAGGCTCTTCCAGCTGACCAACAACCTCCTTACAAGGGAACTCTTGGTTACGCTTACCAATACATTGGTCTTTACTACAATGGCGTAAAGAACAAAGCTAAGGCTCTTGAAGCATTCAAGTCATGGCTTGAAGTTGACCCAGACAACGTAAATCTCCAAAAGGTGGTTGAAACTATGAGCAAGTAAGCCGCTTTTTAGAAAAATATTTTTAAAGAGTCCCAGCATCGTAAGGTGTTGGGACTCTTGCTATTTATTACCCCTTTTTGTATCTTTGCGACAAATATTTTGCGATTATGAAAAAAACATTTTTTCTCGTTTTAGCACTACTTGTTCCCATGGCGACATTTGCCTCTGTGAAGCAACTTTCTCCTGCCACTAAAATCTGGCTGGAGCGTCAGCAATCGCAATCGCAGCAGATAGATGATACTACTACCGAGACTTTCGTGTCGTTTTCTTCGCCCGATGCCCTCGACAAATTGGAGCGTAAGGGTGCGAAGGTGAATGCCGTGTTTGACGGCTTCTGCACAGTTTCGATTCCTGCCAATGCTGTCGGCGAAGCCTCAGATATTCATGGTGTGAATATGATTGATATATCCCATCGTGTGCATTTGCTCACCGATTCAGTTTCAAGTTCCACTCATGCCAGAATGGTGAACGAGGGCGTCAATTTGCCACAATCTTACACCGGTAAGGGTGTGGTGCTTGGTGTGGTTGACACTGGCATTGATTTCAACCATCGTGCATTTCTCGACTCCAACTTAAAAAATCGCATTGCACGCGTGTATATGCCCCATGATAATACAGGAAAACCAGTGGAAGGGCTGCCCGGCTCGGAATATGCTGGCGACGATATTTTAAACCTGAAATACGATGCAAAAGAAACACATGGCACCCACACCACTGGCATTGCAGGTGGCTCAATAGTGAACGCCTATCGTGGTATGGCTCCTGATGCGGAGTTGGTGCTGTGTGCTTTGGGTGACGCACTTACGGAGGTGAATGTGGTGAACGGCGTGCAATATATTGCCCAATACGCTGCTTCTGTGGGCAAGCCATGCGTGATAAATCTGAGTTTGGGCAATCACGACGGTCCACACGACGGCAATGGCTTCATGTCGCGCGCCTTTGATGAAATAGCGCAAAGGTATCGTAATGTGATTATCGTGCTGGCTGCTGGCAATGAAGGCTATGCGCCACTATATATGCGCAAAACCATATCCGGCTCTCAAACATTAGCCACGATTTTGAGCGATTCAGAGGCAGAAGTAGATGCGTGGAGCAACAATACGAAGGCTTTTGGTGTTAAAATTCTCCTTTATAACAGCAACAACCCTGCCATCGTTTACACCACAGATTGCCTGAAGGTCGATACCACTTTCAATCTGAACACGAACGATTATTTCGCTCAAGCTGTCCGTTCGGGAAAATTGTCGGTCTCATTTGGCAAAAACGATGTGACAGGTCACACTCGCATCTATTTGACGTCGGATATGAGAATGAAAAGCCCATATAAGATAGGACTTGAGTATCAAGCCGACGAGGAAATAGATTTGCGTGTTTGGGAATGTTCTCAGGCAAGTTCATTTCAATCTTATGGAATGAAGGGTTTCACAGACGGCTCGGATAAATGCAGCATTAGCGACATGGCAACGGGGCATTACACCATATCGGTGGGCTCTTGTGTGAATCGCAACTTCCACACCACATGCTATGGCGATAAGGTGAGAGATACCTATGCCGCCATTGGCTCCATCTCCAGTTTTTCAAGTTATGGTGTTGATGTGAATGGCGTTTCTCACCCTTATATCGTGGCCCCTGGTCAAGCGGTGATTTCTTCGGTCAACTCATATTTGTCAGAGCCATCGCTTTGTGCCATGAAGGAGGCTGATGTCGCCGGCAGGACTTGCTTTTGGGGCGTGTCGAGCGGTACTTCCATGGCTTCGCCTTGTGTGGCAGGGATTGTCGCTTTGTGGCAAGAAGCCAATCCTCATCTTACTATTGAACAGGTGAAGTCAATTATGGCGGCCTCTGCAGACAAAAGTAAAAATGCCGTAGGCATTCGCTTTGGCAATGGCAGAATTGATGCTTATCAGGGTATATTGCAAGCGCTATCGTCAGGCGTTGATGATATTGGACTCGCTACCCACGATATCCAAATGTTGGCTAATGGCGATGTTTATGCTTTCGTTAGTTCTACCGATTCGCCAATTCGGATTTCTGCGTATGCGATGAATGGCGTGGAAGTGGCATCGAGCGCAGGTGTGGGCATAGTGAACCTGAATATCGGGCACTTGGGCAGAGGCGTTTATATAGTCAATGCTATGGGAGTAAAGGGTAGTCAAGTGTTCAAAATCCTGAAAAAGTAAGTGTCTTTTTTGCCCGATTTTTAGCAAATTTCCGTAAATTTGTAGTTTATACGAAAACGCAAAAAATATGTACGATTATATCAAAGGAAATGTGGCAGAATTGACCCCAACATACGTGGTGCTCGACAACCATGGCGTGGGGTATATGATAAATATTTCTTTAAATTCTTTCAATTCGCTTCAGCATCAGGAAGATGTGGTTAAAGTGTATGTGTATGAGGCGATAAGGGAAGATGCGCATCTGCTCTACGGCTTCACCGAACGCCGTGAGCGCGAGTTGTTTCTTTTGCTGATTTCGGTGTCGGGCGTGGGTGCCAACACAGCGCGCATGATACTGTCGTCGCTCACACCTTCCGACCTTGAGCAGACCATCGCTTCCGAGAATGTGGGCATCTTGAAATCAGTGAAGGGAATTGGCGCAAAAACAGCCGAACGAATAATTGTTGACCTCAAGGATAAAATAAAACTATCTACTGATACGTTATTAGATAAGAGCCAAGTTACGAGTGAAGTGTTCGACGAGGCAATGTCGGCACTCGTGATGCTTGGTTTCACAAAGCAAATGTCGCAAAAGGCATTGAAAAAGCTCTTTACCGCCGAGCCTACAATCACTGTGGAACAGGCTATTAAGAAAGCCTTGAAAATGATGTAGGGTAGGGCGAAGTTGAATGATAACTCTAAGTAGTTGGAAAGATTGTTTAAAAAAATATCATTTTTCGTAGTTGCGTGCGTGCTGATCATCTCGTTCGCAATTAGTTGCTATGTGGTTGCGCAAACCCAAACCACTGCTCCAGAAAAGAAGTTTACTCCACCGCCCACAGTGGCTCCCGATAAGAGCGTGAACAAGGCGGCGAAGGATTCGTTTGACCTCCCTTACGGTGTGCAGGATAAATTGTCGGATTCTTACAATAATCTCCAATTTGTGCAGCCTCCCACCGATTTGAAGACACCGTCAAACATCACCACCACCGCCGAGTTTGACCCCGAAACCGGGCATTATGTGGTGCGCACAAAGGTTGGTGACAACGACATCGTTACGCCATTCCTTCTTTCGCCCGACGAATACAACGACATCGCTCTCCGTCAGTCGATGCAGGAGTATTATCGCCAGAAAAATACCGAAACCATAGAAAAGAAGAAAAACCAACCGTTCAACTTCTTGGATATGCAATTTGGTCTTGGTCCATTGGAATCGGTGTTCGGTCCTGGTGGTGTGCAACTGAAAACCACTGGTTCGCTCAACATCAATATGGGTGTGAAGAGCAACAAGACCGATAACCCTGCGCTTTCGGTTGCGGCTCGACGAAAAACTTACTTCGATTTCGATCAAAAGATTCAAGCCACTATCGCAGCATCGGTGGGTGATAAGATGAAGTTCAATATGTCGTATAACACAGATGCAACATTTGATTTCGACAATAAGAACCTGAAACTTGCTTACGAAGGCAAGGAAGACGAAATTATCAAGAATCTGGAAGCTGGTAATGTGAGCATGACCACTGGATCATCGCTGATTCGTGGTAGTGCCGCATTGTTCGGTATCAAAACCAAACTCCAGTTTGGCAAACTGACTGCCACAGCGCTTATTTCGCAACAAAATTCACAAACTCAGACGGTGAACACCAAAGGTGGCGCACAAACCACCTCGTTCTATATCACCGCTGATAATTACGACCAAAACCGCAACTTCTTCCTGTCGCACTTCTTCCGCGACAATTATGACCAGTGGTGCTCGAAATTGCCATTGGTGTCGTCGGGTATCAATATCACCCGTGTGGAAGTGTGGGTGACCAATAAGCGTGGCAACTTTAATGAGTCGCGCAATATTGTGGCGTTTGCCGACTTGGGCGAAAACAGCCACTTGTGCAACAGCCACTGGAGCACTGGCGGTGGCGATGTGAATCCGTCAAACAGTTCCAACAACGAGCTTGCGGAAATCAAGAACAACTATCCCGATGCCCGCGACATTAGCCAAACTTCTTCTGCCCTCAAACCTTTGGAGGCTTACGGCATTGAAGGCGGTAAAGACTATGAAAAGATAGAACAAGCCCGCTTGCTTTCTTCATCAGAATACTCTGTCAACAGTTCATTGGGTTATATCACATTGAGCTCGGCACTGAATCCCGATGAAGTGCTGGCTGTGGCATTCCAATACACTTACAGAGGCAAGACCTATCAAGTGGGTGAATTTTCTGCCGACATCGACAACACCTCAAATTCGCTTTATGTGAAGATGCTGAAGGGTACCACCACATCACCTCAGTTGCCAATCTGGCACTTGATGATGAAAAACGTGTATTCTTTAGGTGCATACCAAATTCAGTCCACTAACTTCAAGTTCGACGTGAAGTATTTGTCAGACACCACTGGCACTGAATTGAACTATATTCCAGAAGGCAACATCAACGGTAAACCTTTGCTTCAAGTGATGAACCTTGACCGCTTGGATGCCAACAAGGAACCAAATGTGGATGGACGATTCGACTTCCTTGAAGGCTACACTGTGGTGGCTTCAAAGGGTAGGGTGATTTTCCCTGTTGTTGAGCCGTTTGGTAGCCACTTGAAAAAGGCGATGGGCGGTGGTGCTATTGCTGACAAATATGTGTATCAAGAACTTTACGATTGCACATTGCCTGTGGCTCGTCAGTATTCCGACAAGAATAAGTATGTGATGACTGGTGAATATCAGGCATCGGCAGGTAATGTGATCAGGCTCAACGCCATGAATGTGCCTCGTGGCTCGGTGGTGGTGACAGCCGGTGGCGTGACCTTGACAGAAAACAGCGACTATACGGTGGACTACAATATGGGTACGGTGACCATCACCAACCAGAGCATCATCGATGCCGGCACAAATATTAGCGTGTCGATGGAAAACCAGTCCACTTTCAGCATGCAGCGCAAAACCCTTATGGGACTTGACTTGGATTACGCATTCAACAAGGATTTCCATGTGGGTGCCACTTTGATGCACTATGGCGAAAAGGCTTTGACCGAAAAGGTGTCGATTGGCGATGAACTGGTGAACAACACCATTTGGGGTGCGAATGTGTCGTACAAGACCAACTTCATGTGGCTCACCAACTTGCTCAACAAGATTCCTACGGTGAATGCCACAGCACCATCTTCGTTCAATTTCAAAGGTGAGTTTGCGCAACTCATTCCACATCAGGCAAAAACTGGTTCAAACGCCGGTAGTTCGTATATCGACGACTTTGAATCTACCCAATCGGGCATTGATTTGCGCTCACCTTACTCTTGGTTCTTGGCCTCAACGCCTTACGATCCAAGTTCGAGTGCACTTTTCCCAGAGGCTGGTTTGTCGAACAATATCGACTATGGTAAAAACCGAGCGTTGCTGTCGTGGTATCATATCGACCGCCTTTTCACACAGCGCAACTCTTCGCTGGTGCCAGGCTATATTAAAAACGATGTGGCTCAACTCTCGAACCCCTACGTTCGTGAGATTCCTTACAGTGAGGTGTTCCCTGGCCGTGAGTTGAATTATGGCGAATCGTCGATTATTCAAACGCTCAACCTCTCGTTCTATCCTCAAGAGCGTGGTCCATACAACTTAGATGCGCTGAATCTCGACCCAAGCGGCAATCTGCTCTATCCCGAAAAGCGATGGGGTGGTATTATGAGAAAACTCGACAACACCAACTTTGAGCAATCAAACATCGAATATATCCAATTTTGGATGCTCGATCCATTCCTCGACCAGAATGCTGACAATCGCGAAGGCGGTGACCTCTATTTCAACCTTGGTGAAATGAGTGAAGACATTTTGAAAGACGGTTTGAAGTCGTATGAAAACGGTTTGCCAGTAGATGGCGATACCACATATATTAAAAAGACGGTTTGGGGTAAGGTTTCTACCCAATCGTCGATGACCTATGCTTTCGACACCAGTTCAGGCTCACGTATTCACCAAGATGTGGGTTTGAATGGTTTGAGCACAACAGAAGAAAAGGAATATCCCACTTATCGCGACTATGTGCAGTCGCTCCGCAAACTTTTGCCCGACAGCACCATCGTGAAAATGGAAGAAGACCAGTTCTCGCCAATCAACGACCCTGGTGGCGATAATTACCACTTCTATCGAGGCTACGACTACGACCAGGCGAAACTGGGTATTCTCGACCGATATAAGCGATATAACGGAACAGAAGGCAATTCATTGTCGCCAAGCGATGCTTCCGACCCGCTGTATCAGTCGGCAAGAAGTGTTCCCGATGTGGAAGACATCAACCAAGATAACACCCTCAACGAATACGAGCGCTATTTCCAATACAGGATTTCGGTTCGTCCCGAAGACCTTGTGGTGGGAAAGAACTACATTGTGGATAAGCAAGAACTCATGGTTTCCACTCGCGACGGCAAGAAAACGCCTATCGTTTGGTATCAATTCAGTGTGCCCTTGCGTGAATATGAAAAGAAGGTGGGCTCAATCAACGACTTCTCTACCATTCGTTTCATACGAATGTTTATGACGAATTTCAAGAAGACCACCCACTTGCGTTTCGCTACTCTTGAACTCGTGAGAGGCGAATGGCGCAACTACGACTATAACCCAGATGTGCGCACCAATCAGCCAGCAGAGGGGGCGATTACAGTCAACTCGGTGAATATTGAAGAGAATGCCACTCGTCAGCCTGTGAACTACGTTCTTCCTCCTGGCGTGAGCAGAATTGTCGATTCTGGACAATCGCAAATCACCCAGTTGAATGAGCAATCCATGCAGATGAAGGTGGAGCAACTGAAGACCGGTGAGGCTCGTGGTGTGTATCGCAACACCTCGCTCGACCTCCGCACCTACAAGCGTTTGCAAATGTTTGTTCACAACGAAGCGTTCATTGGCGATGCCACAAACCTTCGCGACGGCGATGTGTCGCTGTTCTTGCGCCTCGGTACCGATGCGAAGAACAACTATTATGAATACGAAATTCCGATGGCAGTAACTGCTCCCGGTGTTTACAGCACCAACAGTTCAAGCGACCGTGAGAAAGTGTGGCCAACAAGCAATATGCTCGATTTAGACCTCGACGCCCTCATCAATGTGAAGAAGAACCGCAACGCACAGAAAATGGCAGGCGTGGGCGAGGTGTCGTATTATTCTCGCTATTCAGAGCCTGACCCCAACAACCCCAACGACATGATTACCGTGATGGGTAATCCAGCGTTGAGCGATGTGCGTGTGATTATGGTGGGTGTGCGTAACCGTGCCACTTCCACCAAGGAGTGTACGGTGTGGGTAGATGAATTGCGCGTGACCGACTTCAACCAAGATGGCGGTTGGGCTGCCAAGGTGAATGCCAACCTGAATTTGAGCGACATCGCCACAGTGAACTTCGGCTATCATAAAGAGACCACTGGTTTCGGTTCGGTTGACCAAGGTTTGAAGAGCCGCCGTTTAGACGAGTTTGATAATATTAATGTGGCTGTTCAGGTGGATTTGGGCCGTTTCCTCCCTGAAAAGGCTAAACTGAAAGCCCCTGTATATTACTCTTACACTAATCAAAAGACCACGCCAAAGTACAATCCAATGGATAAGGACGTGCTTTTGAAAGATGCGCTCGAAACCTGCTCCAACAGTCATCAGCGCGACTCTATCAACGATTTTGCTGTCACTCGCAAGGTGACCGAGAGTTTCTCCGTGTCGGGATTGAAGTTTGACGTGAAGAGCAAGAATCCTATGCCTTGGGACCCTGCCAACTTCACATTCAGCTACTCATTCAACAAGCAGCACAACACCGACCCCAACAATTCTTACGAAAACACCAACGACTACCGTGGTAGTTTCCAATATAGCTGGACTCCATATTCCAAGCCATTCAAGCCTTTCTACAAAATGATTAATGCGAAGAACAAGAATTTGAAGTTCTTCCGTGAATGGGAGTTCCACTGGTTGCCGGCATCACTGTCGTTCAACACCAACATTTCTCGCTACTACTACGAGCAGCAGACCCGAAATCAAACTGATGCAGATGTGGTGTTGCCTGTGTCGGTAAGTAAGAATTTCCTTTGGGACCGTCAGTTTGCTTTGAGTTGGAACTTCACCAAGTCGTTCAACGTGTCGATTAACACCAACACCACCGCTCATATCCTTGAGCCTGTTGGACAGGTGAACAAGAAATTGTTCCCCGACCGCTATCGCGACTGGCGCGACTCGGTGTGGACCAGTATCAAGGATTTGGGTACGCCATGGGCGTATAACCAGACATTCACCGCCACTTACAAGGCACCGTTCTCTTCCATTCCGATTTTGAGTTTTATCTCTGCTAATGCAAGTTATAATGCCACCTATCATTGGGATAGGGGAACTACACTCGATGGCGTGATTTCCGGTAACACGATTGCCAACCAAGCTGCGCTGAATTTCGATACCCGTTGGGATTTGAACCAGTTGTATAATAAGATTCCATATCTGAAAGATGTGAACAAGAGGTTCTCAAGTTCTTCATCTTACAATTCATGGGGCAGAAACAACAGCACCACCTCAAGGCGAACTCAAAAAAAGAAACCAAAGAAATTGGAGCGCACTTTGAAGTTGAATCCCGATTCCACGTTGGTGATTAAGCACAGTTTGAATGTGAAGAATGTGACCGTAACGGCACGCACCACCGATGGCAAACGCTTCCAAGTGAAGTATAAGGTGAAGGATAACAATAATGTGGAAATTCTCAACAAGGGTGACCAGAATATCAAGTTCACCATTGTGGAAGTTCTTGCCGATGCTAAAAAGACGTTCTGGAGCGAGTTCGCCCAGTATAGCACCCGATTCTTGATGAGTGTGCGCTCGTTTAATGTGAAATTCCGCAACACCCGACAACTGTCGTTGCCACAATTTATTCCTGATATTGGCGATATTTTCGGTCAAACCACGCATTACGATGTGATGGCTCCTGGTTTGGATTTCGCATTCGGTTTCACCGATGAGTCGTATATTGAAAAGGCTAAGGAAAGAGGTTGGCTGCTTTGCGACCAAAATATGACCTCGCCAGCCATCTACAGCAAGACTCAGGAATTTAGTGCAGAAATTCAGATTGAGCCAGTAAAAGGTTTGAAGATTACGCTCACAGGCAACAGAACCGACAACCGCACCAACCAGTTGCAGTTCATGTACGACGATATGACCACCCTCTATTCGGGTAGTTATACCAAGACGCATGTGGCAATTGCTACAGCCTTGCGTGGCTTCAGTGCCGACAATGGCTATAGAAGTGATGCGTTCGACAAGTTCCTCCAGAATATTCCTGTCATCGCACAGCGATTGGAAGATAAGTACAATGGTTTGAATTATCCTGAAGCAGGCTTCATCAAGGGCACTGTGTATGCAGGTCGTCCGTTCGACCCCAAGAATGGCACAGTGAGCACCACCAGTAGCGATGTGCTGATTCCTGCGTTTATTGCGGCATATTCAGGTAAGGATGCCAAGTCGGTGAACTTGAATCCGTTCCCTGGGCTTAGTTCTATACTTCCTAACTGGCGCATGACTTACGACGGATTGTCGAAGTTGCCATTCTTTATGAAGTATTTCAAGAGTTTCACGCTATCACATGCTTACCAGTGTACCTATTCCGTGGGCTCATTCTCAAGTTATAGCGACTGGGTGGCTGTAGGCGACGGTATCGGCTTCTCGCAAGACGCACTTTCAGGCAACCCATGTCCATCATCACCATACAACATTTCATCGGTGACCATCACTGAGAAGTTTGCTCCGCTGATTGGTGTGAATGCTACAATGAACAACAACATCACCTTCAATGCCGAGTATCGCGATGCCCGCACGCTTTCGCTCAATTCTTCGGCTGGTCAGTTGGTGGAAACAAGCACTAAATCGTTTGTGATTGGCGCTGGCTATAAGATTGCCAACTTCAACACGGTGCTGAAGATGAAGAACAGGCAGAAGGGCGTGAGCAACGACTTGACGCTGAATCTTGATTTCCAAATCAACAACAACACCGCCCTTATCCGTAAGATTCTTGATGCTACTGCACAGCCTACGAGCGGCACACGCACATTGGGTATTAATTTCACCGCAAACTATGTGATGAGCAAGCGCGTGACTGTGGGTGCTTACTTCGACTATCAAGTGAACACGCCACTTGTGTCCACCAGTTCCTACCCAACCACCAACAGCAACTACGGTATATCCATCAACATGTCGCTCGCAAAATAACCACGAGCCACACGTCATAGACAAGTAGTAAAGCCGAAATGATTCAGATTATTTCGGCTTTGCTATTGTTTTCTCTGCTATTTTGGGTGAAGATTCCCTAAAAATGATTAAATTTGCAATATGTAATTGTCGCTCAAATGGGTGATAGTTACCAGGAGTATTGAATAAACATCAATTATCTACATTATATGCAAGAAGAATTAAAGAAAAGATTGTCGAAAGACCCTAATAATGGTTTGCTCACCTACGAATACATCGCAAACCACATTGGCTCTGTTGATAAGATTCTGCCTGAATTGGTAGAAATCATGATTATGGTTGATAAGACTGGTCAATTTGTGGTCAGCACTGCTCGCTACCTTCATGCTATCGATCCTAAAAAATTTGCAAACAGCATCGACAAACTGATTAAAGCGGCTATTGAAAAGGACCGCGAGCGTGTGTATCTTGGCGATTTGGCTGCGTCAATTTGGGGCACCGACTACAAGGAGCGTGCTGAGGAACTGAAGGCTTCCGACGACAATTTCCGTAGAATTTACAAACGTCTTTATCCTGTGGGAATGTAAATTGATGCGAATTATTTCGATTACTTTTTTATTCATGATATGCGTTCTCTCCCTCAGTGAAGGAGCGAACGCACAAATTAATATGGCAAAACAAATGGCAAACGAAAAAGAAACCAAAGTGGTGTTTGAAACCACTCTTGGCAATATTGTTGTGAAATTATATAACGAAACGCCAAAGCATCGCGACAACTTTTTGAAAGTGGTGAACGATAGCGTGTACAATGGTGTGCTTTTTCACCGTGTGATTAAGGATTTCATGATTCAGACTGGCGACCCAAGTTCAAAGACCGCTGAAGCAGGTCAGCAACTTGGCTCTGGCGACCTCGGCTATACCGTGGAAGCAGAATTTGTGTATCCACAGTATTTCCACAAAAAAGGTGCGCTTGCAGCTGCACGCACTGGTGACGCTGTGAATCCAGAGCGCAGAAGCAGTGCTTCGCAGTTCTACATCGTGACTGGTAAGTCGTATTCACCACAGCAGGTGGAAATGATGGAACAGCGCATGGGCGACCAAAAGAAGGAAGATATTTTCAGCGGTTTGGTGAGAGAGCGTGTTGACTCTATTCGCAATATGCAGGCAGCAGGCGATTCACTCGGTTTGGAAGAACTCCAAAACGAACTGATTGCCCTCACCGAAGCCGAATATGCAAAGAATCCTTTGAAATTCACCCCAGCGCAGGTTGAGGCTTATACCACAGTGGGTGGTACTCCTCACCTCGATGGTCAATACACAGTGTTTGGCGAAGTGGTGGAAGGTATGGACGTGGTGGAAAAAATCCAGCAAGCAGCCACCGACCCAGCAGATCGCCCAGTGGACGATATCAAGATTATTTCAGCAAAAGTTGTGGAGTAAAACTATAGCATCACATAGCCATGATTTCATTTAATACCTATCGCCTGAAAAATGGTTTGCGACTGTTGCACTATTATGACAAAAACACCCAAATGGTGGCGTTGAATTTGTTGTATGATGTAGGCTCGAAAGATGAAAATCCGAAAGCCACTGGTCTTGCGCACCTATTTGAGCACTTAATGTTCACAGGCTCGAAAAATGCACCTAATTTCGATGCTCCGCTTCAAGCGGCAGGGGGCAGCAGTAATGCTTGGACCAGTGTTGACATAACCAATTATTACGAAACCCTTCCTGCGCAAAATGTGGAAACGGCATTTTGGCTTGAGTCTGACCGACTTCGCTACTTGAATTTGACCGACGAAAGCATCGACACGCAAAAGAGCGTGGTGATTGAGGAGTTCAAGCAGCGCTGCCTTAATGTGCCATACGGCGACTTATATCACTTTTGCAACGATTTGGCTTATAAAGTGCACCCATACCGCTGGCCCACTATTGGACTTTCGGTTGATGACATTAAAAACGCCTCGCATGAGGATATCAAGTCGTTTTTCGCACAACATTATGCCGTCAACAATCTGATACTTTGCGTTTCGGGCCATATTGAATTTGAAAAAGCCGTTGCGCTTACTGAAAAATGGTTTGGCGACTTTGCTCCAGCCAATATACCTGTGCGCAACTTGCCACAAGAGCCTGTGCAAACAGAACAAAGGTTCATGTCGGTGAAGCGCGAGGTGCCTCAGAATGTGTTGACGATGATGTATCACATGTGTGGCCGTTACGATGCCGATTATCAGGTGTGTGATATGTTGAGCGATGTGCTGTCGAATGGTATGTCGTCGCGCTTTTATAGGAATGTGTTGGTGAAGTCGGGGCTTTTCACAGAACTCGACGCATCGGTTTCTGGCACTTATGATCCAGGGCTGTTTATTGTGCGTGCCCGCTTAGCGGATGGTGTGTCATTCAACAAGGCTAAGGATGCGATTGATGCCGAACTAGCTGATTTCGTCAGTAACGGTGCCACTGCCTACGAGATAGAGAAATGTGCCAACAAGTATGAGTCAACCCGGTTGTTCGACATGATTACTTACGAGAAAAAAGGCGTGAAGTTGTGTCAGTATGAGTTGCTGGGCGACGCTGCCGATATTAATAAGGAAGTGGGTAAGTATCGCTGCATCACTCAAGATAGGCTGATGAATGTGGCTAAAAATTTGCTAAATCCCGACAATTGTTCCATTCTGTATTATGGTCCCGACGCATAGCGTGGCGACAACAAAACAGATGCTCAATTCCTTAAAAGCTGAAAAAATAAGGGTTAATGATAAAAAATCAAGAAAAAACCGCTTGTTTGTGGAATTTTTTTGTAAATTTGGAATTAATTAATATGTTGACCGTAGGTCATTAATAAATATCATTATGGAATCGCGTGAAATGTCCCAATCGAACAACGAACTCGAAAAGGATGTAACCTTGAACTCCGAGTCTGTACAACAAGACCAAGTTACAGAACTTTCAGAGCAGAAACCTGAAGTGGCAGCAGCTGTCACTGAAGGAGTTGTGAATCAAGTTTCAGAAACTCAAAAGGTTTCTGAAGAGTCGTTAACTAACTATGCAGCTATGGATAAGAAGCAACTCGTGGAGGTGCTTCAAAACCTTGCACAGCAACCCGTCAACGAAGTGAAGGAAGATGTTGTTCGTGTCAGGGTGGCTTTTGCCGCTATCCGCAAGGAAGAACTGGCGAAAGAAAAAGAAGCCTTCATTGCCAAGGGTAATGAAGAGGCTGCTTTTGCCCCCGCTGCCGATGAGCTGGAAGAACAGTTCAAGAGTTTGTATGCAGAAATCAAAGAGAAAAGAGCTGCCTACAATGCTGCGCAAGATGCCTTGAAGGCTGAAAATCTTGCCAAAAAGCGCGAAATCATTTCTAAGATTAATGAGATAGCAGAAGATGCCGACAACGTGAATCGTCAGTACAGCACCGTTCAGCAACTTCAGCAAGACTTCAAAGCCATTGGCGAAGTGCCTTCTGAAAACGATACAGAAGTGTGGAAGTCGTATCAGGTGGCTGTGGAACGCTTCTACGATTTGCTGAAGATGAACAAAGAGCTTCGCGACTATGATTTCAAGAAAAACTTGGAACAGAAGCAAGCACTTTGTGCCGAAGCTGAAGCCCTCGACGAGGAAGCCGACATCGTGGATGCTTTCAAGAAATTGCAGCAGCTTCATACCTCTTGGCGTGAAATAGGTCCTGTAAGCAAGGAAATTCGCGAAGAATTGTGGACACGTTTCAAAAACGCTTCTGCTGTAATCAATAAAAAATATCAATCATTCTTCGAAGAGCGTAAGGCTAATGAAAAGAAGAATGCAGAAGGTAAGGAAGCACTTTGTGTGAAGATTGAGGCTATCTCTACCGACAATCTGAAAACCTACGCTGCATGGGACGAAGCCACCAAGGCGATTATCGGCTTGCAGGAAGAATGGAAGAAGCTCGGTTTCGCTTCTCGCAAGGTGAACACCGAACTGTTTGCCCGTTTCCGCAAGAGTTGCGACGAATTCTTTGCAAAGAAGGCTGAATTCTTCAAGCGAATGAAAGATGAGCTTGCTGCAAACTTGGCTAAGAAAATCGAACTTTGTGAAAAGGCTGAGGCTCTGAAGGATTCCACCGAATGGAAGAAGACCACCGATGCCCTCATCGCTTTGCAGAAAGAGTGGAAAACCGTTGGCCCAGTGGTGAAGAAGCACAGCGACGCCGTGTGGAAACGCTTTATCGCTGCATGTGACGCTTTCTTTGAAGAAAAGAAGAAGCAGAACGTGAATGTTCACTCTGTTGAGCACGAAAACCTCAAGCAGAAAAAGGACATTATCGCTCAAATCAACTCAATTCTTGAAAACAAGGAAACAGAAGATGCTCCAAACAAGGTTCGTGAATTGATGAAGAAATGGCAGGAAGTGGGTCATGTGCCTTATAAGGAAAAAGACAAGGTGTATGCCGAATACAAGGCTGCCATCGATAAGGCTTTCGAACAGCTCGACATGAAGGCTAAGAAGGCTCGTATGGCTAACTTTGCCAACTCAATCAATCAAATGAGTGATACTGGCAAGGTTTATCACGAAAGAGAACGCCTTGTTCGTGCCTACGAAATGAAGTCGCAGGAATTGAAAACCTATGAAAACAACCTCGGTTTCTTCAACGCTCAATCTAAGAGCGGTAATTCTCTTGTGAAGGAGATGGAGCGCAAGATTGCAAACATCAAGGAAGAGATTGCAATGCTTGAGCAAAAAATCAAGTTGATTGACGAAAAAATCTAAGGATTATAATCTATAAAGCATTCTCCTTACGGCCGCGCATAGTATGCGTGCCGTAGGGAGTTTGCCTATAACCACTATTTGTTAGGAATGAAGAGTAAGGGAAGATACGGTCAATATATCAGGTGGATATTTTTGGGCATCGACTTTGTCGTGCTCAATTTGTCGTACATGATTGTGTGCTTGCTTTGTAAGCACGATGATATGTTTGTGTCTAAACTTGTCTGGCTCATGATGAATGTGTCGTATATGGCTGTGAGCTATTTCTTCTCAGATATTCACTATCGTCGTGTGGTTTTCGCCGACCGTGTTGCATTACAGGTGATTAAGGCGGTGTCGCTTCATGCTGTGGTGTTTCTTTCGCTCACCTATTTTCTGAGCGACGACCACTTTGATTGGGAGAGTTTTGGTAAGTTTTACGGATTCTTCTGTATAGGGCTTGGCAGCTGGTGGATTATTTCACGAAAGTTGCTGAAGCGCTATCGCTCTTTGGGTAAAAACTATAAGCAGATTGTGGTGATTGGCGCTGGACCAGTGGGGCAGAAACTCATTGGTGTTTTGGAGGGCGACCAAGGCTATGGCTATCGTATAGTTGGCGTATTTGATGATAATAAGAATTTAAGTAAGACCGAATTTTATAAAGGTACGCTGGATAAGGTAGAGCAGTTTGTGCACGATAATCCTATTGATGAAATGTATTGCTGCATTCCCGACACCGATAATGAGGAAGTGGCAAAACTCCTTTCAATAGCCGAGCGCAATGCAGTGGATTTCTATTATGTGCCACAGTTTGGCCGTCATATTACCCGACAATTTGAACTTTTCTCGGTAGATAATGTGCCAGTGCTTCAAGCGCGCCCCAATCCGCTCAGTTTGCCTGTGAATGCGGCGATGAAGCGTTTGTTCGACTTTGTGGTGTCGTCTATCATGCTTGTGCTCTCGCCTTTGGTGCTGATTCCAGTGGGCATTGCAATCAAGATGTCGTCGCCAGGTCCATTGTTCTTCAAACAGCGCCGCACTGGCTTGCGCGGCAAGGCGTTCACTTGCTATAAATTCCGCACCATGCGCGTAAATAGCCAGAGCGACACTGTGCAGGCTACTAAAGACGACCCAAGAAAAACGAAAGTGGGTGATTTTTTGCGTAAAACCAGTATCGATGAGCTGCCACAGTTCTTCAATGTGTGGCGTGGTGAAATGTCGATTGTGGGACCTCGTCCGCACATGGAGCAGCAAACTCACACCTATAGCGAACTCATCGACAAATATATGCTTCGCCATGTGATTAAGCCAGGTGTGACTGGTTGGGCACAGGTGAATGGCTTCCGTGGACCTACCGACGAACTTTGGAAGATGGAAAAGCGTGTGGAATACGATGTGTGGTACACAGAAAACTGGAACTTCTTCCTCGATTTGAAAATCATTGTGCTTACCGTGGTGAATGCAATAAGAGGCGAACAAAACGCTTTCTGACCTATAAACAACTCACATTATGCCAATTAACCCCGAACAACTAAAAGCGCAAGCACTTGGTGTGCTGCGCCAATTCTATGGCTATCCCTCGTTTTTGCCGATGCAATATGAGGTGATAAGCCACATTATGAGTGGTGGCGACAGCATTGTGCTGATGCCCACAGGCGGAGGAAAGTCGCTTTGCTATCAAATCCCTGCGCTGTTGAGCGATGGTTGCTGCGTGGTGGTTTCGCCGCTGTTAGCGTTGATGAAAGACCAGGTGGACGCCCTGATTGCTAATGGTGTGCCAGCGGCTTCTATCAATAGTATGCAGACTGAGGCGCAGAATCGCGATGTGCTGGATTGTGCTTTAGCGGGGCGAATCAAGTTGCTTTATATTTCTCCAGAGCGTTTGTTGGGCGATTTAGATAATTGGTCGAAACACATAAAAATCAGTTTGCTCGCTATTGATGAAGCCCACTGTATTTCGCAATGGGGGCACGATTTCCGACCTGAATACACTCAACTTTCGGTGTTGAAAGAGCATTTTCCAGGTGTGCCCATCGTGGCGCTTACCGCCACTGCCGACCAAATCACGCGCGACGACATCAGAAAGCAACTCAATATCCCCGATGCAAAACTTTTCCTTTCGTCGTTCGACAGGAAAAACATTTCACTCACTGTGCTGTCGGGTTATACTGGCGCAGATAAATTCAATACGTTGGTGAAGTTTATCGATCGCCATCATGGCGAATGTGGCATCATTTATTGCTTCAGTCGCAAGAATACCGAAACGCTGACAGAGAAATTGAAGCGGCGTGGATTGAATGCGCAGGCTTTTCACGCGGGTTTGTCAGTTTCTGTCAAAAATGCTGTCCAAACAGGCTTTCTCAACGATGATATTCAGATTGTGTGTGCTACTGTAGCATTCGGTATGGGTATCGACAAGAGCAATGTGCGATGGGTGGTGCATTACAATATGCCTCAAAATATGGAGTCGTATTATCAGGAAATTGGTAGAGCAGGGCGCGATGGTTTGGAGGCTGATGCGCTGATGTTTTACTCTTATGGTGATGTGATTTCGCACAATCGTTTCGTCAAGGAATCGGGGCAAGTTCAACTCAACACTCAAAAGTTGGAGTTGATGCAGCGTTACGCCGAATCGTCGATTTGTAGGCGAAGGATTCTTTTGAGTTATTTCAATGAGCGAATCGATCATGACTGCGGTAACTGCGACGTGTGCAAGAATCCCCCGAAGCGATTCGATGGCTCCATACTGGTGCAGATGGCGCTGAGTGCGATTGTGCGCACCGACGAGAAAATCGGTCTTTACACCCTGAAGGATATTCTGCGTGGTTCTTCCAGTGTCGAAATCATTCAGCAGGGCTATCATCACTTAAAGACTTACGGTGTGGGTCGAAATTTAAGCAATCTTGAATGGAATGCCTATTTGCTGCAAATGCAGCAGCTTGGCATTTTCGATGTGGCTTATAACGAGAATAACCATTTGAAAATCACTTCCTATGGTAAGGACATTCTTTACGGCAGGGAGAAAGTGCAGCTCACTCAATTCGTGAAGAAGGAATTTGTGGAGAAGGAGAAACCTGCCGTTGTGGAAAAGACATTTGATTTCAACTTGACGCTTTCTGAACAGGAACTGTTCAACCAGTTGAAAGCGCTTCGCTACACCATTGCACAACGCGAGCATAAGCGTCCGTATATGGTGTTCAGCGACAAATCGCTCAAGGCGATGGCTCACGAACGCCCAACCACCAAACTTGCTTTCAGCTCCGTTTTTGGTGTGGGTGAAATGAAAACCGAAATGTATTGGAAGCCGTTCACCGATTTGATTAAGCGAAATATCTAATACGGGACTATTGCATTGAAGTCGAAAGACCGCAAGAACTAATGACCGATTTGAGTTAAAAAAAAAGAAGGTGCGCTTTTACAACACACCTTCTTTGTCATATTTTGGCAATACGATTTGCATTTATTTCACATTGGCTTTGAGGAACTCAGTACATTCTTCAAAGGTTTTGAATGTGTGGTTTTCGGGAACGAGTTCAGGAATACAGTCCATAGAGGTTAGCATATACATTGGCTGTGGTTGAATGATGGTCATCAGCACCATCACGCCACGTTCGTTCAATTCCTTGATAGCAGTTTCCATTGCGTACAAGCCCGATTGGTCCATGAAACTGACACGGCGCATACGGATAATCACGATTTCAGCATCGGCAGGCACATCGTTCATCACCTCTTGGAATCGGGTGATTGAGCCGAAGAAGATAGGACCATTCAGACGCTGAATGTAGATTTTGTGTTTTGCGTTGGCTGGCATGTCGCTTTCGTCGCTCCAAGGGCTTTCCTTGTCGAAGTTTTGCATTTCCTGTGAACTGTATGAGCCTTCCACAAGGTCGCTGGCGCGCTTCATAAACAGCACGCAAGCAATCACCATTCCCAAACCTACGGCGGTGAGCAGGTCAACAAACACGGTGGTGAAGAACACCACGATAAGCACAAACGCGTCGGCGCGTGGAATCTTCAGCAAGTCGCGGAAACCTTGGAAGTCGATAATTCCCCAACCCACAGTAATCAAGATACCAGCCAGCACAGCGAGTGGCACGTGCTTCACGAGGAAGCCCAAACCAAGCAGAATGGCAAGCAGCAGCATTGAGTGGAACACGCCACTGAGCTGTGTGCGGCCACCTGACTTCACATTCACTACTGTTCGCATAGTGGCACCAGCTCCCGCCACACCGCAGAACAAACCGGCAATGGCGTTGCCGATACCTTGACCAATCAACTCTTGGTTGCTGTTGTGCTTTGTTTTGGTGATATTGTCAGCCACCACCGAGGTGAGCAGTGTGTCGATTGAACCAAGACCTGCGAGGGTAAGACCGGGAATCACTGCTTGCTTGAGTATTTGCGCCCAGTTCACACCGCTCAGGTCCACGCTGCCGTTGGCAAAGAATGGCATTGGAATGCCCGATGGAATTTCGCCAATCTTGAGTGAATCGTCAAGATTGCAGAACAGCGAAATGATGGTGATGATAATCAGCGCAACGAGTGTGGCCGGAATCTTTTTAGTGATGCGTGGGAATGCCATGATAATGGCGATGGTGCCCAAGCCCAGGAGAAGGGCAGTGGTGTCGATGCCGTTCGACACAATTTCAGGGAACTGGGTGATCATGTCCACTACCAGCACAGGCGATTTCAAACCAAGCAGAGGGTAGATTTGTTGGAGAATGATAATCACGCCGATACCGCTCATGAAGCCCGACAGCACAGGGTAGGGGATATAGCGCACATACTTACCGATTTTAATGATACCAAACAAGATTTGGAACAAACCGCAAAACATGCCTGCCAGCGACATGGTGAGCAGCACCTCGCTCATGTTGCCATTGCTGGCTGCCCATGCGCCGCTCACCACCGATGCGGTGATTACGGTCATTGGACCCGTAGGACCGCTGATTTGTGAATGTGTGCCACCGAAGATTGAGGCGAAGCAGCCCAGAAGTGTTGCACCCACAAGGCCAGCCAATGCGCCCACCGAACTTGCCGATGGGTCGTCGATGCCACCAAACGCTTGAATACCGAAGGCAAGTGCAAGTGGCAATGCCACAATACCTGCCGTGATACCACCAAAGAGGTCTCCTTTGATGTTTTTAGTAGAAATAAAACTCATAAGAAATAATATATGTTTTTATAGAATAATTCGTTTGCAAAAAGATGGAAATCACGCCACTGAGGGGGCATCTTTTCCGAATAAGACTGCAAAATTACAAATTTTTCGTCAATTAACACCCTATTATATAATGAAAAAGGAAGCACCCGCTTTGGGTGCTTCCTTGTAGAGATGTATATTTTCTGATTATTTCAGACCCATTTTCTTTGCAATCTTGCTTGGAACGGCTTCCTTGTTGAGGAAGATGTTCATGGTCTTAGCCTTGAAATATGCTTCGCTCACATAGAAGAAACCGTGGTAGAGCTGGTTGGTGTTCCAGCTGTTTTGCACCTTGAAATACTTGTTGCCTTTTTGGTCAACTGCCTTACCAACAATTACCATACCGTGGTCATCGGTAGTTTCCTTGTTGTCGAACATTTCTTGGCGGTTTTCTTGTGTTACAACCATTTCTTCAACCGGACCCTTGATGTCCCACTTTTCGCTTTCTTGGTCTTTGGTGCTGAGTTGAGTCCAGCGGTCCATGTCGCTACCCTTCAAGTCGGGCACTTCGTGGTCAACAGGAAGCACAGCGTAGCCCTTGCGCCACTTGAAGCAAGGTTCGCTCACGTCGGCACCCCATGCGATGGTGTAGCCGTGGTCGATAGCGTAGTTAGCCACTTCGAGCAATTCGTCCACTGGCACGTTTTGATATTGAGCCCAAGTCCAGTTGTCAGCCACTTCAAGGGTGAATGGCTTATAGAATGGGTGGTGTGTGAACGATGCGATAGAAATGTAGTCGTCCATATTGATGCCGAGCGATGCTGCGAATGTTTGTGGAGTATAGTTCTTGCCTTCGTAGGTGAAGTTTTCAGGAATTTTGCCCATATAAGCGTTGAGCACGCCTTGGAAACCTTCAAGCCATGATGGAGTGAGTTTTTTCAGCTTCTTGCTGTTCACCACATCAAGGAAGCCTGAGAGCACAGCGGTGAGTTCGGCGGTGTTGAATTTCTTGTCGCCGTGAGTCATACCGGTGTATGCTTCGTTAGGCATCATACCGTAGCGATTCCAAACGTAAGGCACATCTTCGGCTGCGCCACCTTCGGCGAAGTTGATTTTGCCGTCCATGCGAATGAATTTTTGTGCCTTGTCGAAATAGCAGTGCCATACCACAAAGCCTTCGCTCAAGTGAACTTCCTTACCGGTCTTGCGGAGGATTTCGTTTTCAAAAAATGAGTTGGTAGAATAGCACCAGCAAGTGCCTGATTTGTTTTGATCCTTCACAGGAGTGCTCTTAATTACCTTCACATCAGTGAACTTAAAGCCTGTGCTGTCGGGAATCACTACCTTGTCGTCGGCTGCTGCGCTGAATGCCATGCCGGCTGCCAAAATGGCTAAAAATAAATGTTTCATAAGAGTTTTAATTAGTGTTATCGCTAACAAAATTACAAAATTTGCTTTGATACTCAAAATCTTTCCACACATATTATCCCAAATCGGTCATTAGGGCTTGTGGTATTTCGGAGTTTTAGAAGAATGAA
>OGPL01001168.1_pt1 | contig 25211 bp, 13 predicted proteins | sample 1552901 | NCBI WGS metagenome assembly OGPL01 (sample SAMEA2580244, study PRJEB22360) | human gut metagenome | biome: human gut; feature: human-associated habitat; material: faeces | place: Denmark | collected 2008/2010 | reverse complement strand
TTCGGTTTCCCGGGAAGGCCCCGCAGCAGCACCGCCGCCGGGAAGATAATCAGCCGCAGCGCGCACGCCAGCAGCAGCTTCCAGTCCTGCAGGTGTGCGAAGCGAAGATCAATCAGCCGCGCCCCGATGACGAACATGGCAAGCGGCGTCGTCACATTGCCCATCATCGACAGCGCGTCGTTGATGAAACCCGGCAGCCGCCAGCCCGTCAGGAACAGCACAAGACCAACAAGCACCGCAATCAGCGACGGGTTTGTCAGCAGCTTCTTGGGCTGAATCGCGCTGATGCCGCCGAAGAAGAACGAGCCGAACGTCCAGCACATCAGGTTGAACGCGCCGACGAACACGACGGCGTAAATCAGCATATCCTCGCCCAGCGTCGCAATGACGACCGGGTAGCCCATGTAGGCGCTGTTGGACAGCATGGACAGGTTCGTCAGCACGCTGCGGCGCTCGTTCGGCTCGCTGCGGTAGAGGAAATAGGCAATCAGCCCGCTCAGAATCATGATGGCAAGGCTGATGAAGAACACGAGAATCAGGTCATGAATCAGCTCCGGGCTGGCGTCCTTCTGCAAGCCGTAGAGCGTCAGGGCGGGGAGGGCAAAGTAGAGAACAATTTTGTTGAGCGTGGAAATGCCGTTTTCATCAACGAGCTTCCCCTTCGCCGAGAAGAAGCCGCAGAAAATCAGCAGAAACAGGGTGATAACCTGCAAAAAGACAGCCATAAACTACATCCTTTCTGAAATGCGTATTGACAAGCGCAAGTCGATATTGTACACTATTTCAGAAGAATGTCAAGGGAATCATAGCATATTTCCTTGAAAAAATGGAGGAAGAAAAAATGGCTGATTTCCGCACCTTTGACCCCTGCAATCTGCTTGCGCCCGTTCCGGCGGTGATGGTGAGCTGCCGTGCGCCTGAAGCGGATGCCAAGCCCAATATCGTTACTGTCGCGTGGGTCGGCACGGTCAACAGCGAACCGCCGATGATGTCCATTTCGGTACGCGGCAACCGCTTCAGCCATGACCTGATTGCAAAGAGCGGCGAGTTTGTGGTGAATCTGGTGGATGAAGCCCATTGCAAGGCGCTGGATTTCTGCGGTGTCCGGTCGGGGCGTGATGTGGACAAGTGGCAGGAGTGCCACCTTACGCCCATGCCCGCGCTGAACATGGATTATGCCCCCGCGATTGCCGAATGCCCGGCGTATCTGGCGTGCAAGGTAGTGCAGCAGCTGGAACTGGGCAGCCATACGATGTTCGTGGGCAAAATCGTCGGTGTGCAGGTGCGGGACGATCTGTTCGCGGCGGACGGTTCGCTGCATCTGGAAAAGGCGGGGCTGGTGACGTACACGCATGGCACATACCAGAAGGCGGCGGATGTGCTGGGCTTCTTCGGTTACTCCGTCGCGCGCTCGGAGGTACTCAAGCGGCGGATGGACGCACTGACGAAGTAATACTAATTCTCATCTAAAGCATGTCATTCGCACAGCATCTTTTCCGCCCCGGCTTTGCTTCGTTCCGCTCGCGCGTACCTCCAGTACGCCTCGCTTCACTCAGCTTTGCCGGAACGAAAAAACTGCTATGCTCGATGTCATGTTTTAGAATCGAATTAGTATAAATCCAATTCCAAGGGGGCGGAAGCCCTCTTTTTTGATGCGCTTATTCCGCGCGCCGCCGCTTCGTCGGACGAGACGAGTGAATCCACCGCAGCCCAGAAATCATGTCAAACTGCATTAGCGTATCCTCCAACATATAAATAGGAAGAAACTCGCTCAATGGCGCGCGTCCCAGTCCTCCCGCAGCATCGCCCACAGCTCCACGTCGTGGAAATTGCCCTTGTTGAACACCTTGCCGCGCAGTGTCCCTTCGTGGCGCATACCGCATTTTTCCATCACGCGCCCGCTGGCAGGGTTGTCGCACTCGTGCATCGCCTCGACGCGGTGGAGGCGCAGGACGGTGAAGCATTCGCGCAGCACCGCTGCCAGCGCTTCGGTCATCAGTCCGCCGTTCCAGCAGGAGCGGGCGAGCGAATAGCCGAGTTCCACCACGCTGTCCGCGTCGCTGTAACTCATGAAGCCAATCGTGCCGACGACGCGGTTCGTTTCGCGCAGCACGATGCCCCAACTGGACGGCGCGCCGCTGTGGTACTGGCTGATGATGTAGCGCAGGCAGCCGCGCGTATCCGCCATCGACTTGTGCGCATCCCAGAGAACATGCCGAGCGACTTCGGGGTCGCGGGAGTAAGCGAACATATCCGCCGCATCGCGCATCGTCAGCGGACGCAGGAGCAGCCGGTCGGTCGTCAGGCGCGGCAGGGACGCGAAGTAATCCGCTGCGGGAATCGGCTCATTCGGCGGATTGCGGTGGGAGAGCCATTGCCCCAGCTTTTCATACATGGCGGAAGAAACCTCCGATGATATGCGGCGAAAACGGCGCAAGCGGCACAGGGGGATTCCCTTGCTGACAGCCGACAACAAGCAGATACACACCCAGCGCCAGCATGAGCAGCATCAGCAGCAGAAAGAGAACATACAGGGGATGACGCTGCTTTTTTCCAGCCATAAAGCACCTCCGTCAGCGAAATTTTCCGAAAAAACGCGCAAAAATCCGTCCACACGATTGCATTTTGATGAAATATTTGTTACAATAAGCGTGGATGGAACAGAACGCGCGTTTCGCACGTTTATTGTTTGCAGGGTGCGGACAGCAGCTGCTGTACCATCAGGAGCGCCAGCGCGGTCTTGCCGTCGCGGAACGTGCCGTCCATCACCTTCTGTACCGCGTCGGAAAGCGGCATCCGCAGTGTGCAGACGAACTCATCCTCATCCGGATGCGTCTTTCCAGCGTGCAGCCCCGTCGCCAAGTAGAGGTGGATGCGCTCGTTGCAGAAGCCGGGGGTCGTCTCCAGCACGGTCAGCTTGCGCCAGTGGTCGGCGGTCAGCCCGGTTTCCTCGCTCAGCTCACGCTGGGCGCAGACGAACGGGTCTTCATCCACCCCATCGAGCTTGCCCGCCGGAATTTCCAGCGTCAAGCGGCCAACGGCGATGCGATGCTGGCGGACGAGAATCACGTTCCTGTCATCATCCAGCGCGACAATGCCCGCCGCGCCCGGATGGCACGCCACCTCGCGCAGGGCAGTTTCGCCGTTGGGCAGGCGCACATGCCAATGCTCAACACGGATAATCTTGCCGGGGAAAACGACTTTCCCATCCAAATACTCTTCCGTCAGCTGCTTGTCGTCCATCATGGTCAATGTCCTCCTCAAACAATAGGATGATTTTCGCCATAGTGATTCGACAAGAGACGCAAAAAATCCTGCGAATCGCAAGGAAAAATGCGGCAGGGTGCGGAAGATTGACAAACCGCGCCGCTGCGGTATAATAGAATGGCATCAGGCCCGCAAAGGGCAGGAGCAAGGAGGAAACCCAACATGAGAAAATCCGGCGTCAAAGGTCTTGGCCGTCTGCTGTCTGTGCTGATGGTGGCGGCGCTGCTGATGACAACCGCGATGGTTCCGGCGCTGGCGCTGGATCGCTGGGAGGACGTCGTCGTGTCCGTCATTTGGACGGATTCGCAGGGTCAGCAGCAGACAACGCAGGCGTTCCCCGTACCTGACAGCGCGGAACATGCGTATTGGGCGACGCTGGATGCGTCCGCTCTTTTCAGCACGGTTCAGGTGCAGGTTGTATCGTCTGACCCGGCGTATACCTTCTACTTGAAAGATTATGCGTCGGAAATCATGTGGACGCAGGATGCGACTGCCCTTGACCCGATGTATTCGTATGAAGTGGATTATTACTGCAACAGCGTCTATGAAGGGATGTTCCCGCTGTACCTCTCGTCGCAGGGGATGCCTGAAACGCCCGCGCAGGAGAGCGTCAACGTGCCGGTGTACTATGTGACGGAGGATGGCCAGCAGCTGGATTTCCAGTACGCAAGCTGCCTGACGAACGCGACTACCCAAGTGTACGCCAATTCCAGCGTTGTGCCGTGGGATTATCTGCTTGTCAAACCTGCGTCCGGCGTGGTGGATGTGTTTGTGGACAGCATGGGCAACGCGTCGCCGAGCGAGGTGCGCTTTGTCTACGCCGTGCCGGAGCAGCCGACCGAAGCGCCGACGGAAGTGCCCACCGAAGCCCCGACCGAGCCGCCCGTCATTCAGGCGGAAGTGACCGTGCTGTATCAGCTGGATGACAACGGCACGATTCTGGACACGCAGTATGTGACGCTGAATCAGGGCGACAACTATGTCACCGCCAATAGCGCGATGACTGCTGGGTATCAGCTTGTCGGCGAGGACACGGTGCCTGTGTGGGTGGACAACGGCGGCACGGCGAGCGTGAATCCCGTTGTGTTCCACTATGCCACGCCGCAGCCGGTAACATCCAACATCGACGTGTTCTACTATCACGAGAACGGCACGCTGCTGGATCAGCAGTCGCAGCCGCTGACCGAGGGCGTGAACTACATCTATGCCGCCAGCGACCGCGTGGGCGGGTACGACCTCGTCAGCGAAAATCCGCAGACGGTCACGCTGCGTCCTGACGGTACGACCGACTTGGCGAGTGTGTCCTTCTTCTATGCCGACCCGCAGCCGACCGAAGTGAACGTGCCCGTGCACTACCTCAATTCCGAGGGCGAGCCTGTTGCGATGGACGACACGCTGACGCTGGGCGAGGGGACACACCTTGTGACGGCGAATCCGCAGGGCATGGCGGACGGCTATGTGCCGATGCCCGGCACGGAAAGCACGGTGGAAGTGAACGTTTCCGGCGGTATCGCGACGCCGAGCGAGGTGTATTTCTACTATTATATTCCCACGACGGAAGCACCCGCAACCGAAGCGCCGACCGATACCCCCGCACCGACGGACACCCCCGCCCCGCAGACGATGCCGGTGGCGATTCACTACTTCGACATGAGCGGCGTGGAAATTGCCGACCCGGTGGTGAAGGAACTGCTGCCGGGAACGTATCCGATGATTCCGGAGCGCGAAATTCCCGGTTACGAGCTGGACAGCACCCTGACGCAGTTTGACCTGACGGTGGATGCGAACGGCACGCTGTACATGGATGGCGAAGAAATTCCGGCGGATGCGGTCGGATTCTACTATCATCCGGTGCAGACCCCGACGGAAGTTCCCGCGACGGAAGCGCCGACGGACACGCCTGCGCCCGCAACGGACGTGCCCGCAACGGATGTTCCGGCGACCGAAGCGCCGACCGATACCCCCGCGCCCGCGCAGCAGTTCGTGACCGTCACCATCCGCTACTACAACACCGAGGGTGTGGAAATTGCCGACCCGACGGTGAAAGAACTTGTGCCGGGGATGTACCACGTTACCCCCGCGTATGATTCCATCCCTGGCTACGAGCTGGAAAGCAGCTGGACGCAGTTCGACCTGACCGTAACGGAAGATGGTCGTCTGCTGATTGAAGGCGCGGAAGCGCTGGAGGAAGAGCTGGCGTTCTACTATCGCCCGATTCAAAGCGCTGCGACGGATGTTCCCGTGACCGAAGCGCCCACGAATACGCCGATTCCGACCGAAACGCCGACTACTGCGCCCACTGAAGCGCCGATTCCCGTCGGGCAGCCGGTCAACCGCTACGCGACCATCAACGGCAATCGAGTGGCGTTCCGCAGTGAGCCCTCGACCAGCAAGAGCAACACGGTCATCAAGCGCTTGGCGAATGGCTCGAACGTCTACGTCGTCAACGAAATGCTGAATGACAAGGGCGAACGGTGGAGCGTCGTCATGGTGGATGGACAGAGCGGCTACATCAAGAGCGAATTCCTGACCATCATGACGCAGGCGGAAAGCGACGCGTATGCCGCATCCATCGGCGCAACACCTGTGCCGACGGCAACGCCGATTCCGACCGAGACCCCGACGGCGATTCCGACCGAAATTCCAACGGAAGTGCCGACGGCAACCCCGACTGCCGCGCCACAGAACGCGACCATCATCATCCGGTATCTGGACAGCTACGGCAGCCCGGTGGCGAACGCGCAATCGATGACGCTCGCCCCCGGCACATACACCCTGCGCCCGATGCCGACGAATTTGCGGGATGGCTATGAGCTGATTCCCGGCAGCGAGCAAATCACCCTGACTGTTTTCCAAGACGGCACGCTGAGCATGGATGCGGCGGATATTGCCTTCTGGTATCGTCAGGTGGCGACCGCCGCGCCGACGCAGACCCCGACCGAGGCTCCGACCCCGACGCCGACCGCTGTGCCGTACGAGGGCTATGCCGTCACCACGCGCGAAACCGAAATGCGCACCGGCATCGGCACGGGCAACTATGTCATGGCGACGCTGCAGGCGAACGTGCTGGTGTATGTGAATAGCCAGCTGAACACGGCGGGTGAAACGTGGGACATTGTGACTACGCTGGAAGGGACGTCCGGTTATGTGCCGGACGCGAACCTCCGCTACGTCACCGACGCGCAGGCGCAGGTGTACATTCAGCAGTGGAATCAGTCCCGCAGCACGCCCACGCCCAGCCCCACGCCGTACATGACGCCTGTTCCCGCGCAGGAGATGGGCTACGCCTACGCTGTGGGCAACAACGTGCCGCTGCGGCAGATGGCGGGCGACTTCAGCGCGATTGAGGCGTACCTGATGCAGGGCGAAGTTGTCTACGTCTCCGGGCAGGATTATCTGGGCAGTATGCCGTGGCACCGCGTGCAGTATAATGGGCAGTGGGGCTATGTGCGCTATGACATGCTCCGCTTCATGACGCAGGCGGAAATCGAGACGTACCTGAACAACCTGAACGCCACGCCCGCACCCACGCTTGTCACCACGCCCCAGCCCTACGACCCGACGAACTACTCCAGCTACGGCTATGTGACTACGACGACCTCGGTCAACTTCCGCCAGCAGCCCAGCATGAACGCGAGCCGTATCAGAAAGCTGTACAACTACGCGTTCTGCTTTGTCCTCGGCACAACGACCGGCACGGACGGCGAAACGTGGTATCACATCCGCTACAATGACCAAGAAGGTTACGTCAACGGAAAATACTTCCATTGGATGACGGTGGAGGAGCTGGAAGAGTTCCTGCAAAGCAGCGAGTACATTCAGGGCATCCAGAACAACACGACGGGGAATGCCACTGCAAAACCGACCAGCGGTCTGATTCCGGAAGAAGACAAGACCATCAACGACTGGAAGGGCAGCGGCGCAACGGTCAGCTATGTGCCGTGGCAGGGCTTTTCAACGCCCGGTCCGCTGACTTCGCCCACAACTGCCCTCGCGCAGGAAAACGCCACGCCGACGCCTTCCGCTTCGCCCACGCCGACGCTCGAACCGCTGCCCACCGCAGCCGCGACGTACCCTGTGGTGAACGAGAGCGGCAACAGCGGGCTGGTTATCTTCATCGTGATTGCGGTCGTGCTGCTGCTGGGCGGCGGCGGATTCGCCTTCATGCAATACCAGAAGAAACAGCGTGAAGTTGCGATGAAGGCGGCACAGCGCCGCGCACAGGCAGCGCGCAATGCGGATCGTCCGGTTGCACGTCAGGCGGGCCAGCCGCAGCAGATGCGCACCGGCGCGTACACGACCCCGCAGCAGCGTCCGCAGACGAGCAATGGCGTTTCGCCCGTGCAGGTGCGCCCGGCGACATCCGTTCCGCAGACGCAGGACATGCAAAACCGACCGCAAGTCGGTTATCGCACGCCGATTCAGCCCCTGACGAAGCCGCAGGAGACCCCGTCCACTGCCGCGCCGAAGAGCACGACGACGATGGAGAATCCGTATGCGCGCCCGGTGGCGAAATCGGCAGAGGAAGCGCCGCGCCATCGTCGCCGTACAGATCAGTATCGCCAGGATGACGACAGCGCAAACCCGAATGGATAACAGAATATTTGGCAGGAGCAGCACGATTTGCGGGTTGCTCCTGCTTTTTTTGCGAATCAACAGTATTATGCTGTTTTTTTGTTTGCTAAGTCTGGAATGTTACATTGAAAAAGAAGAACGAATGGCGTGGAAACAAAGAAAAACCGGTCGAAAATTTGCGTACACTGAACGAAAATTACGAAAAAACGAGGAAAGCAACAGACAAAAAAATATTCCTATTACGATAGTTTTAACATGTAAATAACAATACTCAGGAAACTAACAAGCCGTTAACAGGTGGAAATGACAAAATTGCCACACGAAAATATGGCAAAACACACAAAAATGCACCAAATGAGCATAATAAATGTTATTTTTCCGTCTTGACAGTTGAAGATTTGATGGTATAATAAACTATGTAAGAACTCGAACTGTGATTTGCCGGAAATCTGGCGAATTACATATCGAGAAACAATAAATGAGTTACATGTGAAGGAGACGTGAACTGTGACAGAGAAGGAACTGCGGAAGCTGGGACGCGCGGAGCTGCTGGAACTGCTGCTGGAACAGGCACGGGAATTTGAAGCACTGGAGCAGCGGCTGAATGCGGCAGAAGCGGCGCTGCAAAGTCAGCAGCTGCAGCTGGAAACGTGCGGCTCGATTGCGGAAGCGTCGCTGAAGTTAAACGGCGTGTTTGAGGCGGCGCAGAAGGCCGCGGAACAGTATCAGCAGAACGTCGAGCGGCTGTGCCAGGAGAAAATCAGCGCGGCAGAAAGCCAAGCGCAGGAAATCCTCGCGCGCGCAAAGAAAGCCGCCAATCAGCAGTAAAGAAACATGGCAGAAGGGAGGGCGCGCAGGTGTCAGAAGACAAGAATCAGCAGAAAACGGGCAAACAATTGCTCAACGACACGCAGGAAGCGGCGGAACGCGCCCACCTGCTGCGGGAAATGAACCCCACATCCGCACAATTGGAAACGGAACTGAAGCATGAAAAGCGCAAGCACAGCTACAACCGCGCCCTGCGCAGCACGCTCTATACGCTGCTGGTGGTGGCGGCGGTTGCGGTGCTGATTGCAACCATGGTCATGCCCATCCTGCAAATCACCGGCACGTCAATGACGCCGGTGGTCGGGCAGGGTGAAATCACAATGGTCGTGCGCGGGTCAAATCCGCAGCGCGGCGATATTATCGCTTTTTACTACAACAATAAGGTGCTGATTAAGCGCGTTATCGGCCTGCCGGGCGAGTGGGTCAACATCGACGGAAGCGGCAACGTCTACATCAATGGCGAACTGCTTGATGAGCCGTACATCACCGACCGTGCGCTGGGCGACTGCTCCATCACGCTGCCGTACCAAGTGCCGGACGGGCGGTATTTTGTTCTGGGTGATCACCGCTCCACCTCGCGCGACAGCCGAAGCACACTGGTCGGCCCAGTGTCCGAAGAGCAGATTATGGGGCGCGTAACGCTCCGCATTTGGCCGCTGAACCGCATTGGATTCCTGCAATAACGTAAGTACAATACAGCAAGAAGAGGAACACAGGTTCCAGAATCGGAGGATGCTGACATGAACCGCAAACTCATGGAATTAGCAGAAAAATACGTTGCGCAGCGGAAGCGCCGGATGCGTCTGCTCAAGACGGTCACGGCGCTGGCACTCGTTGTCGCCATCTGCACGTCTTATGTGCTGATGATGCCGGGTCTGACGATGGCGGCGGAAACGTACTGCGGGCTGGAGGAGCATACCCACACGGCGGACTGCTATGTGGACGAGCTGACCTGCCTGATTTCCGAGCGCGAGGCGGAGACAGTCTTTACCGATATTATGCGCTGCAGCTTTGAGCCGCACCGCCATTCCTCCGATTGCTATAATGCGCAGGGCGAACTCAGCTGCGGCTACTGGGATGGCTACATCCACGAGCATGACGAGAAGTGCTATGACAGCAACGGCGTTCTTATCTGCACGCTGGAGGAGCATCCGATGCACAAGCACACGGATGCCTGCTACAACTGGGAGAAACAGTTGACCTGCACGCTGACGGAAAGCGAGGGGCACATCCACACGGATGCGTGCTACCGGGCAAAAGAACCGACTTGCGGTCTGTTTGAGAGCGAAGGGCACCAGCACACGGCGGATTGCGTGACGGAAACGCGCACGCTGATTTGCACCGAGGACGTTGCGACGAACTCCGACATGCCGCATGTCCATGATGACAGCTGCTACGAAGTGACCCGGACGTACACCTGCGGCCTGACGGAAGGCGAGGGTGCGCATCACCACACGGATGCCTGCTATCCGACGACGGAAGAACCGACTTGCGGTCTGTTTGAGGGCGAAGGTGCACACACGCATGATGACTCCTGCTACGAGATGGTGCGCGGCGACCTGAAATGCAAGCTCTATCCCGACCCGGCGAAGGTACACACGCATTCCGCGTCCTGCGTCGATGCGAAAACCGGCTACTACACTTGCGGCTACATTCAGGTGCTGCGGCATCAGCATACGAATGAATGCATTGTGACGGTGACGGCGGAGGATTCCGGCCATCATCACACGGCGGACTGCTACGAACGCCACTATATCTGCGGCAAAGAAGAGCACACGCACACGGCGGATTGCTACTATGACCCGACCCCGAACCCCGATGCGACGGCAGCCCCCGAAGCGACAGCTGAGCCGACGGCAGCGCCCGAAGTGACGGCTGAGCCGACGGCAGCCCCTGAAGTGACGGATGAGCCGACGGCAGCCCCCGAAGTGACGGCCGAGCCAACGGTTGTGCCCGAAGCGACGGCTGAGCCGACGGCAGCCCCTGAAGCAACGTCAACGCCCACGGAAGCGCCCACAGCAACGCCTGCGCCTACGGAGGAACCGACGCTTGCGCCGACTGTAACGCCTGCGCCGACGGAAAACGCCGCCGAAACTGTTGCCCCGATGGACGAGCCGTCCCCGACACCTGCGCTTACGGTGATTCCGTCGATGGACGCTGATGCCGCGAAGCCGGACGACATGATGATGCCGTCGTTTGGACTCGACCCGGGCTTCCAGATGATGGCGAACGAACCGCCTGCCGTCAGCGAGAGCGGCATGCAGATTACCAATATTACGGTATCGAACATCATACTTCCGGAAAATGCCAATGCGTACAACTATAGCTTCGCGGCGGACTTCAAGATTTCGGATGAAGCTATTCTGCGCCATGGCGAAGGCAACAAGATTATTATTCCGGCAGAGAATACGCATATCAAAACGGACAGCACTTCTGTCTGGTCGGGCACGGACGCCAAATTCAGCAATGAAAAGCCGGCGTTTAAGTTCCAGTATAATCCCACAACGAAACAAGTTGAAATGTGGTTCACCGACGAGTATATGGACTTTGTCCGGAACAACCCCAGCCATGACGACCGCACCGGCACCATGAAGATGAGCGCCGAAATCCGCAAGGAAGATGTTGAGAATCTGGGCAACGACGACCTGACCATTAAGTTCGGTGGCGCATCGACTACCGTGAAGTGGGAGGACATCGACAGGGGCAACAACTCCCTCCTCGGCGATTTGAGAACTTGGAAAAGCGGGGCTAATGTCAACTGGGAAAAAGGAACGATTGAGTATACCGTCAAAATCGAATCCACAAAGGGCACGAACGGCAAGAACGCGACTGCTCAAGACGTCATGACGGCTGTGAATAAGCAAATGGCCCTGACAAACATGACCGTCACGGAGGTTAAAGTACACTCTAACTGGAGTCAGGTGCCGGCTGTTGACTCTGCTTCGACAGAAATCAAGACGGACGGTACATGCGCCTGCGGTACGACGGGAACGCACATTCACTACGTTTATGCGAACACGACGGACGAAAGCGGCAAGGTCTATACCATGACGACGGACTATGTGCTGCCGCCGCTTTCGGCAAATGAAACATACGAAATTAAGTATGAATACACGTTCGACAAGGACGGAATGACCGGTGAATACGATCAGCTGACAAATACTTTCACTGCGCAGAGTGGCGGAAAGTGGGATCATTCCCAGGATTCCTCTAACAGCAACCCTACTGACGTTCAGATTAGAAAGCTGCAAAAGAGCAGCGGGTACAACAGCAATGAGGGTTGCATTCAGTGGACGCTCACCGTCAACGAAAACCGTTTCAACATCAAGGACAAGACGCTGACGGACACGATGTTCGACCAGCTTGTGGACGAAAACTGCAGTCTCCTGTTTTCGAAGACGGACGGCAAGGGCTATGTGTCGCAAATCACGGCGAATAACGCGCCTATCACCGCTGAAAACTACACGGATTACTTTACCGTGGAAACCGGCGTGGACGGCAAACCGCAGCTGAAATTCAAGGACACCACCGCTAAGATCGTAATCCAATACAAAACGCCGGTGGAAGCAACCGCGCAGGATCAACAGATTACAAACACGGCGGAATTCGATGGCGAACAAAAGACAAGCACCGCGCATGTAGGGCAGGACAAGCGTTACAATGTGGTGAAGTCGGTTGACGCGAGTATGCCGGCGGATCCGACGAAGAACGGCGAATACACCGATGGTCTGTATCCGGTAGCGTGGAACGCGACATACACCTTCCCGGCGACGAAGGATGTTCAGTATAAGCTGAACTTCGGCGATACGCTTGACAAGAAGGTGGAATGGAAAAACGGAATAGAAATCATGCAGCACTACATGACGGCGGCTCAGGCGCAGACATTGCTCAACGCCATCAAAGACCTCGATGTTGTGAAAAAGCATGATGCGCAGAATGTGCCGTACACCATTACGCTGCTGACCTGCGACAGTCAGGGCAAAAATGAAGGCACGATGGTGGTGTCTGCGGAAACGACGCTGACGGAAGGCTACTACTATGGTTTCCGGTTTGAAACGACGGGCGAAGGCGTTGTGCTGAACGACGCCAATACGGATGTGAACGCGACGACAAGCGTTACGCTCCCGTATCAGACGACCATCTATTTGGAAAAGTCCCGCACGAGCGGGGTTGACTTCAAGAACACGGCTGTTAACGCGGGCAAAAACGGAGACGCGTGGTACAAGGCCGCCCCGAACGACCTGGTGGAGAAGAAGTTCGGCAACCATGGCGTTGGCGATTTGAACGGGCAGACCATCCACGAAAACGAGCTGTACTGGACCATCCTCCTGCGCAATGATGGCGTGGCGCACGACGAAATCACCCTGACCGAAACGCTCCCGCCGCACATTGTGGTGGAGTACATCGAATACGGCGGCTCGAGGCTGATTCTTAGCGAAACGGACAGCACGAAGATGACCGTTGTCAATAAGAAGCTGGACAATGCCGGTACGATTCCGGATGGCTATGAGGTCAGCAACGAGTGGGGCGAGCAGCGCATTTCCATCAAGGCTGATTTGGCGGCGGTGGGCGAAGGCGCACAGCAGCAGCAGAGAATCAACATCTCCATGAAGCCGAATGAGAATACCGGCGGTTCGGAAACGATCCTCAACGGCAAGGCGGATATGACCGTCAAGGTTCACTGCAAGATTGCCGACGATTTCTTGAAGAATGCGGTGAACGGCAAGCTGGAGCTGGGCGTGCTGAACAACCAGCTGGACGTGAAATACGACGCGGCGCTCTATCACAAGGAGCAGAAGACCGAGCTGACCTACGAGGAAGAGACGGTCAAGGCGGTGAACGTCCAGAAGGGCTACAGCGTCAAGGGCGGCGACCAGCAGGCGCGAATCACCTACACCATCGACATCAACCAGGCAGGCGCGGAGCTGAATCCGGCATCCAGCACGCTCAGGCTGACGGATACGCTGACCTATGACGTTCTTGGATTGGCTGGCGTGTATCCTTATCTGCGCAATGTGACGTTGGATGAAGGCTCCTTCAGGCTCTACGAGGCGCTGAAGGATGAAAACGGCAACCCGATTCTGAACGTTGATGAAAACGGCAAGGGACATTTGGTGCGCGGCGCAGAGATAGAGAAGTATCTCTGGAAGATGGAGTTCACGGAAACGGAGGAAGGGAATAAAACCTACCAGTATCCTCCGCAGGGAACGCCGAGCTTTAGCGGATCGACGGTAAACACGCGTAAGCTGAACATAACTGTCACCGTTCCGGACGGCAAGGCGCTGATTCTGGAATACACAGCGCAGGAGAACATTCTGCTGCCGCCTGAGGTGACGAACGAGTACAACTTCAACGACGTGAACCACAAGGGCATCAGTCCGGCGTTGAGAAACCACGCAAACCTTGAAGGAAAAGACAGCTCAAGTACCGAACTGAACAATAGCAATAACGACTACTTCAGTCAGGGCGGCGGCTACATCCACAACAATCTGGTCATCCGCAAGGTGGACAGCGCGAACACCTCGCTGCTGCTGCCGGGAACGGAGTTCACCCTCTACGCATGGAACACGGCAACCAACAAGTTCGAGGCGGTTGGCGGCGAAAATGGTAAGGTCTACACGGATCAAAGCGGTATGATTACTTACCAATACAATTCGGCGAAGCTGAACGAGCGTCCCCTCGACCCGAACGTCGCGTACATGCTGGCGGAAACGCATGCAGTCGAACCGTACCACCTCGTGCTGGAGGATCGCCCGCTGGTCGTCTTCCACATCGTTCCGAGAGCGGACGATACCGAACCACATCCGGCGAGATACCCGGACGGTCTCAACAATGGCAACTTCGGCACGATTTCAAAGAGTCGGCTGCAGGAGCTCATGACTGCTTCCGGCATCAAAGGCGTGGTGGATGGACCGCACACCGTCAACGGCTCTGCGAGCATCAGCATTCAGGTGAAGAACAGCAAGGACCGCCACGACATGGAGGTGCAGAAGAACTGGGCTGGCGACGACGCCCATGAGAATGCGCGCCCTGCCAGCGTCCTCGTGATGCTTCGCCGCTATGCGCTGACGCAGGAGCAGTATACCGACGTGCTGAACACGGATGCAACGCAGAATCCGCAATGCATCCTGTCTGCGGAAATGGTCAACAATAGCACGAAGGTTGCGCAGCAGTTCCCGGAGAATCAGGACGTTACGCTAACGCTGAACCTGCTTGATGGCGCACTTGACAACGCTGCGCGTATTGTGGCTCGCGTAGACGGAAAAGAAGTGGTCTTGGAACCGCAAGATACGTCGAGAAAACAGTTCGTTTACACCACCAAGATGACGCATCAGAAAAAAGTAATTTTCTGCTTGCAGTGGAAAAACTGGGAAGGAAAATGGCAGGACGGTCGCTACTATAACAACGTGAGCATCACGATGACCCCGGAAGGCACACCGGTTGACGAAGTGCCGACGCAGGTCACGCAGTTCACCGATGCGCAGTGGGCAAAAATTCGCCAGCACCCGGACGACGCTTACGGCGGTCGCGAGGCTACGCTGACGGCAGCGAACGGCTGGCACACCCAGTGGTCGCAGCTGGAATCCACCGGCGCGGACGCGAACGGCAACAAGCTCTACTACATTTACTACATCGTCGAGGGCAAAGTGCCGAGCTACACCACATCCGGCATCACCTACACCATCGACCCGAACGCCAGCAAAACCACCGGCACGGTCACGGCGACGCTGACCAACGTCTACCGCCCGGAGGACAAGTACGGCGAAATCAGCATCGACTTGTCCAAGGAATGGTACGCGCCGGATGGCACAAAGCACACGATTACCGAGGAATTTGGCGGCGTACAGGTCGCGCTCTACAAGACGCGCTGGGATTACGTCAACGGCGCGTGGACGAAGGGCAGCACGGAACGCCGCGACACGGTCACGCTGGCGGAAGCGAACAAATGGAGCGCCAAGTTCGAGGGGCTGGCAACCTACACGGTCGCCATGGAAAACGGCGTTGTCCAAAACGCCCGCGCCTACACCTACAGCCTCCGGGAACTGAACGTGCCGAGCGGCTTCTACTGCCAGATGGCATACAGCGGTCTCCCGCAGCACCCGAGCGAGTACTTCACGGACGGGAATCCCGCCAATCCGAAGGCGAACGCGGAGAACGCACGCGGCACGGCGACGCTGCGGAACTACGAGATCGCGAAGCTGACCATCGAAGCCGAGAAGCGCTGGGGTGAAGGCGCAAAGCCTGAAAACATGCAGGATACGCTGACCTTCCGCCTGACCCGCGAAAAGCAGGAGAACGGCGCGTGGGTCGCGGACGACAGCTTCCAAGCGGTCACGAGGGTCATGAGCATCAGCAGCCTGAACACAAGCAAGGTCGTGTTCGGCACTTTCCCGAAGTACGCTGTGACGGGCTTCGACGAGCAGAATCAGCCCATCAGGCAAAGCTACCGCTACAAGGTGGAGGAGGTCAAGTACCAAAACGAAGCCACCCTCCCGTTCAGCGTCAGCTATAGCCCGGCGGACGGTTTCGTGACGACGGAGGGCGATGCGAACACCAGCACCACCGTCACCGTGACGAACAACAGGCTGACGAGCGAGAAGGAAGGTCTGTACCGCTTCAACGTGGCGAAGCAGTGGCTGGACGCTTCCGGCAATCCCGCGGACAAGCCCACGCCGGAAGGTACGAAGGCGAAGATTACCGTGACGCGCACCCGCCATGTCTATGCCCCGGATACGGGCTGGACAGCGGAAACGCCCGCCACAAAGACGATCGAGCTGGACACCACGGCAACGTACACGGCGCTTTGGGCAGAATGGAACGAAACGCAGTCGGTTTATGCGCAATACAACGCCGACGGCACGGTGAAATCCGCGTGGGCGTACACCTACGAGGTGTCGGAAGCGGCGATTGACGGCTACTTCGGCACGCAGCATCTGCCTGCGGACTTCCCGCAGCAGCCGGAGGACTACTTCACAGACGCGGCACTGACCGATATCAAGGAAATTTACCGCCAGCCGCTGACGGACACGCTCCCGGAAGTGACCGAAAAGAACTACTACGTCGAGCGGTTCAACGTCAAGGTGGACAAGACTTGGGCGCGCTTCCGCGACAGGGATGAGCTGACGTTCTGCTTGATTCAGGCGAAGAAGCAGCTCACCTTTGACAGAAATGGCAAGCCCATCAAGACGGCTGATCAGCAGTACACCTACGTCACGAAAAACTGGACGGAGGGCGGCGAAGAACCGGTTTGGGAGTTCAACAACCTGCCGAAGTACTACTTTACGGTGAATGAGAACGGCGAAGCGGCGAAGAAGCCGTACTACTATTACATCGTAGAGGGGTACGAAACGATTAATGGTGCGCTAAACCCGTATCTGTATCAGGTGAGCTACACAGGCGACGCTACGCTTGTCAAGAAAACCACCGGTGCGGTGAACCAGCCTGCGGACGGCGGAACGGCGAACATCCACGCGAAGAACCTGCCGGGGTATGAAGTGGGAAATCTCAACCTCAATTTGACGAAAGAATGGGTCAATGTCACCAAGAAGCCGGAAAAGGTTACGCTCAACTTGACTGAGACAACGCATTCATGGACAAAAGAGGCAGGGTGGATAACTTACGACCCCAATTCGGATACCGTTGAAATAATGCCGGATGCGAATGGAAACTGGACGACAACGTACCCGCTGGAAGCGTACTCTGTTGAGTATAATCCGGACGGCTCTATTCACACGGCGCATGTTTACACCTATGAGCTGACGGAAGACCCTGTGAGCGGTACGCTCCCCAGTTACACCTTCTCGGCGAACTGGCCGAAAGAAGTGGGCGACGTCCTTGAACTCAATTCGGCTGGCGAGCCAATCAAGGCAAAGGATGCGTTCAAAGCCTCTTCGTCACAAATGGAAGGAAGCTCCTTAGTCACCATCGCGGACGCAAGCGCAACGATTCAGAACCTGCCGAAGGGGAAGCTCGAGATTGAGAAGAAGTGGGCGCCGGAGGTTGCCAATGGCAACCAACAAAACCCGCATCAGATCAAAAAAGTGAAGGTTCAGGTGGATCAGTATTACCTCGACGATAACCCATACGGAATCTGGTATCTGTCGAACGTCATGTACTTCGTCTACCTGACGGAAGAGAACGGCTGGAAGGCTGCCATTGACAATCTGCCATTGTACGGCTATAAGGATGGTAAGCTGGTTCAGTACCGCTACAGGGTGTCGGAAGCCATCGGCGGAGATCCTGACGTGTCAGACGAATGGGGAAATAATTACGGTTACGAGTTCTCCGGAGACGTACTGGTTGACGAATTCCCGAACAGCCAAAGGTTCTACCGCAGATACTACCTTGAGTTCAAGGACAATGTCAGCAACGTGACCCTGACCAACATTCCGCGAAGCATCACCATTGAAAAGCAGTGGACGGATGCGAACACATACGGTGAGGACGGCGAACAGCGCGACATCTACTTGGAAATTCAGTGGAAGAGCGCCGGCAAGAGCAAACTCTTTGACTTGTTCGATCCAGACTTGTACAACACATGCACGTTTACCTGCGAACCGGCTACGCTCACGGCGGAAAAGGTGACAATCAACGGCAAGAATTACCTGCATGTGTCCGGCGTCGTCCCGAAGACGGCGGATGGCGCAGCCTCCTGGCGCGTCACCATTTCAGACTTTTACACCTCCACCGCGGACGATACCTTCGTCATCCGCGAGGTGGAAAGCATGGGTTACCTGAACAACCTGCCGGACGGTCAGACGGAAATTCGCCTCAACAGCGTCGCCACGATTACCAACACGCCGACGAAGCTGAAAATCACCAAGCAGTTCAGGCAGGCGTATTTCCCCACAGGCAGCGGAAGCGAACTGCCGCTGAATGTCCGCAATACCGTCGTGTACCTGCAAATCTGGCGCGAAAAGCGTGACGGCGCTGGTCTTACCCTATCCCAGGAACGATACACCACGCCCTTGCTGGGTACGCTGGAAGCGAACATGGACGCGACGATCTTGCCGGACGGCACCGTGAAGCTGACGGTCGGCACGAATACGCCGACCGACGCCGCAACGCTGACGCTGACACGCCTGCCGCGCTACTGGTTCGACAAGGATACAGGCGCAAACGGCGAATGGTACTACTACGTCAAGGAAGTGGACGCGGAAGGCAACGAAGTTCATTCGGCTTCTGCCCCGACGAACGGCGAACGGCCGGAAATCAACCTGAACGTCAAGACACTCACCGTCACCAACACCCTGACCGACGTCAGCGCCCGCAAGGTCTGGACGTCGCTGGACAATCAGTTCACGCTGAATCCCGCGAACCTCCCGGACATCACGCTGACGCTCAAGCAGACCACCGCGGAAACGGCGGCGGACGGCGACAAGATCATCGCGACCGTTACCCTTGGCTGGGACGCGGAAGCGGGGAAGGTCGTCACGAAGAATCTGGATGGCTGGCAGTTTGGCGAAGTGGTTGAATACACCGCGCCGGAAGGCAGCAAGAACATCTGGTGGGGCTACAAGTGGTACAATCTCCCGGCGTATGACGCGGAGGGCAACATCTACCGCTACTACGCCAAAGAGCAGACCCCGGTGGGCAGCGGCTGGCAGCTGGTGACGGACGACCCGAACGCCACGAACACCGCGCCGATTCCCGCGAACAGCGAAAATCGCGTCTTCCAGATTACGAACACACCCATTACCTACACGCTGCCCGAGACGGGCGGCATCGGCACACTGCCGTACACGGCGGGCGGTCTGCTGCTGATGGCAGCGGCGGCTCTGCTGCTGGGGCAGGAAATCAAACGCCGGAGGGAAGGCTGCTGAGCAGTCGGCAGCCCCCTTCCGGGGGATTCTCAATCCGTATACGCGGGCGAAAGCCCTTGTATAAACATGGGAAAAAAAACGACGGGAGGAGGAATGAAAAAAGCATAGCAGCTATACGTCAGGAGACCTCCCGACGTAGGCAACCCCGGTAATCCCCGCAAAACGTTTCCCAATGAATGAAAAACGACAACGAAAAGGAGAAAAACCATGAAAAAGTTTTGGGCAATTCTGCTGGCCATGATGCTCGTGCTGAGCATGGTCACTGTCGCGGGCGCAACGGAAGTGGAAAATCCGTCTACGGGCGCGGAAGGCGATACGCCGACTGCTACCGGCTTTACGATTCAGGTAAATCCGAAGGACGATGTGACACACGAATACGAAGTGTACCAGATTTTCACTGCTGATGTTGAGACAAATGCAGGTGAAAAAGTGCTGACGAGCGTCAAGTGGGGCACAAACGCCAAGAACGACACTGCTGCGGTCAGGACTGGTGATCCTGTGCCGGACGCTGTTCTGGAGGCTCTGAAAACTGTTTCGGGCACGAATCAGGAAAAGCTGGCTGAAATCACGAAGTATTGGAAGGCTGACTCCACTCCGGTTGATAAGTTCTCTTCCACCAAAGCAGCCCCCGGCAAGAGCAAGAAACTGACCCCTGGCTATTACCTTGTGCGGGACAATCAGGCAAAGCTGGAAGGCAAGGACGGCGCTGCCACGCTGCTGATTGTAAAGGTGCTGGATCAGGACATCGTTGCGACTGCAAAGTCTGAAAAGCCCTCTGTGGACAAGCAGGTGCAGGACGAAGTTGCTGATGCCGAAAAGAACGGCGGAGAAGTGAATCCGGAAGGCTGGGGCGAGAGTGCCGACCACGCGCTGTTTGAAAACTTCAAGTTCCGTCTGGTCGCAACCATTCCGGTCAATGCGGATTATAATGACTATCCGACGTACAAGCTGGTCTTCAACGACACCATGTCCAAGGGCATTACCTTTGTTCAGATTGATTCTGTGAAGGTGAACGGCATCGCACTGAAAGCTACCGATTATGTTTGCACTGCAACGCCTGGTCAGAAGGGCGCAGGCAAGGTTGGTGAAAATCAGGATAAGCCGTCTTGGACGCTCACAATCGAAGACCTGAAGAAGGTGATGAGAGAAAACACCAGCATCCTTGTTACGGACAAGATTACGGTTGAGGTTGTTTACACGGCGTATCTGAACGAAGAAGCGCAGGTCTTCAACGCGAGCGCAAACAGCACGGACAACAAGAACAGCGTCGATTTGGAATACTCCAACAACCCCAATGCTGATGGCATGGGTAAAACGCCGGAAGACCATGTGTGGCTCTTCACCTATGTTGTGAACAACACGAAGTATGCGAACACGGCTGAAGCAGGCAACGAACTGCCTGGCGCTGGCTTCACGCTTTATGACCAAAATGATCGTGTTGTTCCGCTGTGGAAGGATGCCGCTGGCAATTACGTTGTCGCAGGCACCACGAAGCCGAATGATACCTATACGGATGTCGCAAACAATGAAATGATTACGGAAGCCAATGGTACGTTCAACATCATCGGTCTGGATCACGGCACGTACACGCTGAAGGAAACCACGGTTCCTGCTACCTATAATCCGCTGGATCCTGTCACCATCACGATTTCGGCAGACCACAAGGAAGCTGCTGGCGGTGCAAGTGCAGCTATGGAACTCACGGCGGCTTCTACGATGAACAACAAGCTCGTCAACAAGTCCGGCGCGACCCTGCCTGAGACCGGCGGCATCGGCACGACCATCTTCTACGTGCTGGGCGGCATGATGTTCGCGGGCGCGGCGCTCATCCTCATCGTTCGCCGCAAGGCCGAAGCGGACGAAATCTAATTTCTCTCCCGCAATTCGTTGAACATCCCCATGTTCTGATGAAACCCCTGCCGGGCGGTGCGCGCAATGCCGCCGCCCGGCATTCCCAAATGGGAAAATGAAGCATGTTTGCAGAAAGGAGGCGGCTCATGAAGCGCAATATGACAACCATTTTGCTGTTTGTGGTGCTGTTTGTGGGTCTGGCGCTCCTTCTGTACCCGTCCGTGTCGGATTTCTACAATTCCTTCCACCAGTCGCGTGCCGTAGCCACCTACAACACGGTGGTGGAGCAGGAGTCCAAGAAGGATTACGAGGCGGATTGGGCGGCGGCAAACGCTTATAACGAAAAACTCCGCGCACAGTCCACCGTCGATCGCTTAATCATGACCGACGAGGAGCGCGAGGAGTACGACGCGGTGATGAATGTCGGCGGTTCGGGCATCATCGGGGTGATTGAGATTCCGCAGATTGCCGTGACGCTGCCGCTGTATCACTCGACGAACGCCAACGTGCTTCAGGTCGCCGTCGGTCACATTGAGGGCACAAGCCTGCCGACTGGCGAACCGGGGACGCATTCCGCCTTCTCGGCGCATCGAGGGCTGCCCTCCGCCAAGCTCTTTACCAACCTTGACCAGCTCACCTACGGCGATACCTTCACCCTCCGCGTGCTGGACAAGGTGCTGACTTACGAAATCGACCAGATTCTCATTGTCGAGCCGCACGACGTCAGCGCACTGCAAATCTATGACGGCATGGATTTGTGTACGCTCGTCACCTGCACACCCTATGGCATTAACTCGCACCGGCTGCTTGTCCGCGGACACCGGGTCGAAACGTCGCTTGCGCAGCTATCCGTGCGCATCTCCGCGGACGCACTCGTGATTGACCCCTACATCGTCGCGCCGATTGTCGCCGCGCCGATGCTGCTGATTCTCCTCATTCTCATGCTGGTAACGACCAGCCCGAAACACAAGAAGCGGAAAGGAGCTGAGCGGTCGTGATGAGCCGCAAACCCTCGCGCCTGCTGGCGCTTGTCCTGCTGACAGCATTGTGCTGCCTTCTGCTTGCGCCCTGCGCGCTTGCCTTTGAACGGGTGGATTTGACGCACCCCTTGACGTTCGCCATTCAGGCGGACGACAACGAGGATGATGCGCACCTGCCTGGCGTGACCTTCCAGCTGTATCAGGTGGCGGACATGGACGCGGACGCTCGGTTCGCCCTGCGCAGCCCGTACAGCACCCTGAATATCGACATTAACGCGCTGAAGAACGCGGCGGACTGGGCAGCCGCGTCCGAAGCGATGAAAGCCCTTGCTGCGTCCGAAACGCCTGATTTCACCGGCACGACGGACGAAAACGGTCGAGTTTCCTTCGCGGGACTCAACCCCGGTCTGTACCTTGTTTCCGGCACGCCGGTTATCATCGGCGGCTGGGCGTACAGCTTCCAGTCCTTCCTGACCGCTGTGCCGACGCGCAATGTGGACGACGAGTGGCAGTACGACGTCCTCTCCACCATCAAGCTGGAGCGTTCACCCGCGCTGATTGACCTTGAGTGCGTCAAGGTGTGGGACGACGACAACCGCGGCACATATCGCCCTGTGCAGATTGAAATTCATCTGATGCAGGACGGTCAGCATATCGACACGGTGATTCTGAACAGCGAAAACAACTGGCACCATATCTTCAAGGATTTGCCGGCTGACCATGTGTACACCCTCAACGAGGTTCTGGGGGCTGATGTGTACTATGAGCCGGAATATTCCATCGAAAACGGCGTGTATGTGATTACCAACCGCCGCACGGTCACGCCGACCCCGACCGCTCCGATTCCCGAAACGGGGCAGCTGTGGTGGCCGGTGCCGATTCTGGCGGGCGCGGGCATGATTCTGTTCGTCATTGGCTGGATTCTGCACCGGAAATGGAGCCAAGAGCATGAAGAACCGTAAGGGCAATTTGCTGATGACGCTGGGGCTGGTGCTGATTTTGGCGGCACTGGCGCTGGTGGGCTACAACCAGTGGGATGCCAGCCGCGCGCAGCAGGAATCGGATGATGCGTTGATGGCGCTGGAGCAGATTCGCATTCAGCGGCAGATGGAATCGCAGCAGACCGCCGCACCGCCCGTAGTCACCGCGACGATGATGCCGACGGACACACCCGCGACGGATGCGCCGATAACCGACGCGCCGACGGCGGATGCCACTGCGGCGGATAACCCGGCAGCATCCACGCCCGCTGTAACTGACGCACTGCCGACTGACTTTCCGCGTGATGACGTAACCGCCACGAACACCCCTGTGACGGATGCGCCCGCAACGGCGAATCCTGCGACGAATCCGCCGAAACCGACGAGCGCGCCGACGGCAGGGACGGCGACGAATCCGCCGAATCCGACGAGCGCGCCGACGGCAGGGACTGCGACGAATCCACCGAAGCCGACAAACGCGCCGACGACAGGAACTGCGACGAATCCGCCGAAGCCGACGAGCGCGCCAACGGCGAATCCTGCGACGAAGCCGCCGAAGCCGACGAGCACGCCGGATGCCGCGCAGACATCAAATCCGACGAGCACGCCGGAAATCACCGAAACGCCCATGCCGACGGAATCACCAGAACCGACCGAAACGCCTGAACCGACACCGTCCCCCGAACCCACGTCGACACCCACGCCCGCGCCGACGGGCAAGCTCTACGAGCGCGTGCCGGGAATCGAAATGCCGGGCGAGAAGGTCAATGGGCATGAGTATATCGGCACGCTGTCCATCCCGTCGCTGGGGCTGAAAGTGCCGGTGCAGCGCAACTGGTCGTACGAGAACCTGAGCGTCTCGCCGTGCCGCTATTCCGGCAGCGCCTACGCGGACAACCTCGCTATTATTGCGCACACCTACCACTTTGGCAAGCTGAGCAGCTTGGCGCTGGACGCAACCGTTACCTTCACGGACATGGAGAATAACGTTTTCCGCTACGTTGTGCGGGAGAAAAACACGATTTCCCCCAACGATGCGAACGAAATTGCCCATTCCGGCTATGACCTGACGCTCGTGACCTGCACCATCAGCGGCACAAAACGCGTGGCGGTGTACTGCGAGCGCGTGAAATAATCCAACAAAAGGACTGTCTGCAACGGGCAGCCCTTTTTCGTGAAATCCATGCAACACGGCAGGAATTGACGGGGTGGAGCGCGAAATAAACAAGCGCGGCGTAACTTTCGCCGCAGGAAGGGAAAGCAACCTTGAACTGGAAAATACACCTTTATCGTGCTATCCTCTGGCTGATTACGCTGTCCCTGCTGCTGGTGATGTTCGGCTTCTCGGCACAGGAAGGGACGCAGTCCGGCAGCATCAGCGATAAAATTGCCCGCCCAATTACGGATTCTCTGGCGCAGCGGCAGGGACTGACGGGGCAGGCGTACTGGAAGCTGTATGCACAGGTGGATTTTGCCGTGCGGAAAACGGCGCATTTCTTGGAGTACACGCTCTTGGGAATGCTGCTGACGCTGCTGCTGGACAGCTACCGCACCCGCTGGCACTGGCTGTCATGGGCGGGATGTACGCTCTATGCCGCGACGGACGAAATCCATCAGCTTTTCGTTGCCGGGCGCACGGGCAAGTGGCAGGATGTGCTGCTGGATTCATCGGGCGCGCTGGCGGGGCTGCTGACGCCCTGGCTGCTTATCGGCAGCGGCCTTGTCGCGGCGGCAACGGTGGCTGTCTGCTTCTGGTATCCCACCCGGTTTGTCCGTTCGTTCCGGGGGAGCTGCCGGGAAGAGGCGCTGCGGGCCGAAATAGGCGTGCTTTTCAAAAAGGAGCTGTATATCCCCCTGTCCTCCCTACGCACCGTGGAAAGCTGGGTGACGCCTCTGCATCGGGCGTT
>OGPL01001151.1_pt1 | contig 25427 bp, 29 predicted proteins | sample 1552901 | NCBI WGS metagenome assembly OGPL01 (sample SAMEA2580244, study PRJEB22360) | human gut metagenome | biome: human gut; feature: human-associated habitat; material: faeces | place: Denmark | collected 2008/2010 | reverse complement strand
TTGGAATATAAATACTAGTAAGAGTATATCATCTAGTGCTACATATTATCCAATACTAAAAGCTAATATTTATACAATTACATTAAATAATCAAGGTGCTACAAGTTCAGGTACAAAAAAAGTATATTATCAATATAATACCACTAAAACGATAAATGGAACAACATGTTACTATTATACTAATAGTTCTTTAACTACTTGTTTATCTAGTGGATATAATATTAATAAACCTTCAAAAACAGGATATTCATTTAAAGGCTATTATACAAGTACTAATGGTAGTGGTACTAACTATGTAAATAGTTCTGGAACATTTATCAATAATGCTTATAAAACAATAGGGGATAAAACATTATATGCCAACTGGCAGGCTAATACATATACAATAACATATAATGCTAACGGTGGAAGTGGAGCACCATCTAGTCAAAGTTATACATATGATCCTAACAATGATACTGTCTTTTATTTATCAAGTACAACTCCTTCTCGTTCTGGTTATACATTTTTAGGATGGAGTCTAAGTAGTACCGCAACATCAGCATCTTATAGTGCTGGACAAAGATGGGGAACACATAATGCTAATAATTATACATTGTATGCCGTATGGAAAAAGACAGTAACAGTATGTGGTGAAAGTGGTCACGTTTGGAAAACAAGAGGAATAAAAATAATTAGTACAAGATTTACATGGACCTGTACACGTGGTGAAAATCATACAACAGCATATATAATTTACTGTAGTAAATGTGGTATGTCAGCCCTATATTATGAAGATCATTATTCTGGTTCTGCCGGTGCTACATTAATGTGTCCAACACATCCATATGACATTGGATCTAGTGAAGTTGATAAAGTAGTAGATGACTGTAGCCTTTCTAGTTATTCAGATGCCAGAAAAGTATCTGGTGGAAGCAATAGTTTTGCATCAACAAATAAAAGAAGTTGCTAAAACAAAATAAATAGTGGTTTAAATAACCACTATTTTACTATGTCATAAAATTCTTTAGGTATTTCACTAGTAAATATCATTAACTTATTACTAATAGGATTAATAATTTCTAATCTATTAGCATGTAATGCCAGTCTACCTAAAGGATCATTCTTTTTCTTAGCATATCTATTATCACCAAGAATAGGATGACCAATATCTGCCATATGACATCTAATCTGATTTCTTCTACCAGTAGATATAAGTATTTTAACTAAAGAATATTTATTATTATATTTAATTCTTTCATAATCAGTAATAGCTAGTAATCCATCTTTATTTTTAGAAGAATATACTTGTAATGTTTTAGACATCTTTAAATAAGATTCAATATGTCCTTTACTATTAGTAATGCCTTCCACAGTAGCAGTATATTCTCTTTTCTTAGCTAAATTATTCCAATTATCTTGATATAGTTTTTGTACCTTTTGATTCTTAGCAAACATAATAACACCTGAAGTATCATAATCCAATCTATGAATAACAAATACTTTCTTATTTTCCATCTTTAAATAATTAGATACTTCTCGATATAAAGTTTTTTCTTTTTCTTTACTATTAGATATAGTTAATATTTTAGTTGGTTTATCTATAACAATAATATCGCTATCTTCATAAATAATCTTTAAATTAACATCCTTATAAGTAATAGCTTTACCAATACTAATAATATCACCACTATTTACTACATAATTATACTTAGTAATAACATTATTATTAACATAAATACATTCATTCTTAAGTAAAGATTTAATATTATTCTTAGATTTATTTAAATTATTTCTTAAATAATTATATAATTCATCTTTTTCTTTTACAATAAATTTATCCATAACATCACATCCATATATATTATACAATAAATATAAAGTAAATAAAACCCTAAATAAAAATAAACTAGGACTAAAATAATTATTATCTACATATATTTATCTAGGTGATATCATGAAAAAATTAGTAGTAATAATAACCATTTTAATACTATTTATTCCTAAAGTAAATGCAAGTACTAGTAGTGCTTCTTCTTATATATTAATGGATTCTACAACAGGAAGAGTACTTATGTCAAAAGATATGCATAGTAAAAGATTAATAGCCTCAATTACAAAGATAATGACTGCTACTTTAGCCATAGAAAGTGGTAAATTAAATGATGTAGTAGAAGTCTCTCCAATTATAAAAGAAGCCTATGGTTCAGGAATATATATCGAAGTAGGAGAAGAAATAACATTAAAAGATTTAGTATATGGACTAATGTTAAGAAGTGGTAATGATGCCGCTATGATGATATCTGAATACATCGGAGGGACTACTGAAGAATTTGTAAACATGATGAATAAAAAAGCTAAAGAATTAGGAATGAAAGAAACTACCTTTTATAACCCCAGTGGCCTTCCAACCCCTAGTGGTAATTATTCTTCAGTTTATGATATGGCTATATTAACTAAGTATGCTATGAATAGTCCAGTTTATCAAGAAATAGTAAAAACTAAGACTTACAAAGTAACTACTAATAAAAAAACATATCTATGGCATAATAAAAATAAACTATTAAAATATGACTATATAACCGGAGGTAAAACAGGCTATACCGAAGAATCAGGTCGTACTCTAGTATCTACTGCTAATATCGATAATATGTCATTAATCGTAGTAACAATTCGAGACTCAGATGATTGGAATACTCATATTGAACTATATAATTATGCCAAAGATAATTACTATGCTTATCGTGTTTTAAATAAAAATAAATTTAAAGTATATGGAGAAAATTACTATAAAGATGCTCTTTTTTATATCAAAAATAATATCTATATTCCTCTAAAAAAGAGTGAAACTAAGTCCTTAATAAGTCATATAAAATTAGATAAAAAGAAAAACTATCAAAATAATACCGTAGTAGGAGTAGATCAAATCTATTTAGGTAAAGAATTAATATATGAAGAAGATATATATATAACCAAAAATAAAAATATAGCTAAAGAAAGTATTCTAAGTAAAATAAAAAAGTGGTTTCATGATTAATTATATATGGTTTATCTTTCTTTTACTAGGAGTAATCTTTGGTATAATAAATAAAATAGATTTAACTACTAGTATGATATCTTCAGGTACTAAAGCCATAAATATGATTCTAAGTATTGTACCATTAATGTGCTTATGGCTAGGTACAATGAAAATAGCAGAATCTTCTGGCCTACTAGATATCATATCTAAAAAATTATCTAAAGTAGTAAGAGTAATCTTTCCCGAAATACCAGATGGAGACCCCTCTATTAGTTATATATCTTCAAATATAGTTATGAATATGTTAGGACTAGGTAATGCTGCTACTCCTTTTGGATTAAAAGCTATGAAAGAGTTACAAAGACTAAATAATACAACTACTGCTTCTAGATCAATGATAACATTTCTAGTAATAAATACTTCTTCAGTAACCATAATACCAACTACTGTTATAAGTATAAGAATATTAAATAATAGTATAAATCCAACATCAATTGTACCATTAACAATAATAACTACTTTTATATCTACTTTCTTAGCTTTAGTATTAGATCGATTATTTTATATCTTATGGAGAAAAAGATATGATTAATTATTTTATTCCCATAGTAGTATTAATAATTATAATATATGGCATATATAAAAAAGTAGATATCTTTAATACCTTTATAGAAGGAGTAAAAGAAGGTATGAAGATAAGTATAAATTTATTTCCTACCATCTTTACTTTAATAATAGCCATATCTTTATTAGTAGATAGCAATTTTATAACATCATTAACTAAATTATTAAATCCTATTTTTAATAAAATAAACTTTCCTACAGAAGTACTACCACTTGCTATTCTAAGACCAATATCAGGATCTAGTTCTTTAATCATATTAGATAGCATTATAGCTAAGTATGGAGCAGATTCTTTTATTGGTGTATTATCCTCAGTAATGCAAGGATCTACTGATACTACTATTTATATTATTGGTATGTATTTTGCTAGTATTGGTATTAAGAAAATAAGATACTCTTTAGTAGTTGGTTTATTAGCAGATCTTTTAAGTATAATAATAAGTTTATTAGTAGTAACTATATATTTTAGTTAATCCCCTTCATCCTGTAGTATTCCGGGGAATGATAGAGCCTTTAGGTCTCTATCATTTTTTTCAAATTCATATCAGTTATCAGTAAGTTAATATTTTAATAATAATAAGTAAAACTAAACAATAATACTTCCATATATCAAATAATAACATAAATTATTATAGGGAGGAATATATATATGAAAAATCCTTATAATAAAATAAATAAAGATATGGAATGTTTAAAAAATGAGAATTGTATTCCAATAATCATTGGACCAACAGGACCTCGTGGAAGAGATGGTAAAGATGGAGTAGCGGATACTATCAAAATAGAAAATACACATATATTAGATTTTGTTAAACCAAAAGGGCAACCTGGAAAAGAAGGAACAATAAAATCAGCATATTTAGTAACTTTTAATAATGAAACACATCCCAATGGAATAGTAGTAAATCCTAATAATAATATACCACTAGAAAGACTAGAATTAGATGTTAGTAATATCATTCTATTAGATAGCACTAATAATCTAATAAAATTTAATATTCCAGGTTATTACAAAATAACATTTATTGTAAATGCCTATCCAGAAGTACATACAACTGATTTTGATCCTACTAAAGATATAGTGGCCATAGGTTTTAGAGAAACAGGAACTGATCATATTTATGTAGGAATAAGTTCATTTATCTATAATGGTGAAGCAGGATTAGTTACATCAACTGGTATAATCTCAGTAGTAGATACAGCAGTTACATATGAACTAGCTAATATAGGTAATTATCCAATATATTTAGATTCACCATTACAAGCTAATATAAAAGCAAAATCATATTTTGCTAATCCATTAGTGGTTTTAACTATTGATTATTTAGGAAGGCCTGATTTATAATGAATAAATATAAAATATGTATATATGCCATATGTAAGAATGAAGAAAAATATATTGATACTTGGTATAATAGTGTCAAAGAAGCTGATAAAATATTTATATTAGATACAGGTAGTACAGATAATACTTTTAATCTATTAAAAGATAAAGAAAAAGTAACAATAAAAAAAGAAATAATATCACCATGGCGTTTTGATGTAGCAAGAAATAAATCATTAGATATGGTAGATAAAGATACCGATATATGTATATGTATAGATTTAGATGAAATATTATTACCTGGATGGAGAAAAATACTTGAACAAAATTGGAAAGAAGATACAACAAGAGTATACTACACATATAATTGGAAATTAGATAATAATAATAGACCATTAGTAACCTTTTATACTGATAAAATACATAAACGTAATGGTTATAAATGGACTCATCCAGTCCATGAAGTATTAACACCAATGATAATAGAACATAAAATAATAATAAAAGACATAATATTAAATCACTATCCTGATTTAAATAAAAGTAGAAGTAATTATTTACCATTACTAGAAATGTCAGTTAAAGAATCTCCTAATGATGATAGAAATATGCATTATCTAGGTAGAGAATATATGTACCATCAAAAATACAATGAAGCTATTGATATATTAATAAAACATCTAAATTTAAAAACAGCAACTTGGAAAGATGAACGAGCTGCTTCTATGCGTTTTATTGGTAGATGTTATAATTATTTAGAAAGATATGATGAAGCTATACTGTGGTATAAAAAAGCAATAAAAGAAGCCCCTTATTTAAGAGATCCTTATGTAGAATTAGCCCTTTTATATCATAAACTAAATAAAAATAATAAAGTAATATATTATACCAATAAAGCATTAAGTATTAAAAATAAAGATATGACCTATATAAATGAAATATTTAGTTGGGATAATACTATCTATGATATTAGAAGTATAGCCTTTTATAACATAGGTAAATATAAAGCATCTCTAAAGAATATAAATATAGCAATTAGTATGGATAAAACAAATGAAAGACTTATAAATAATAAAAAAATAATAGAGAGAAATATTTAAAATCCTCTCTATTTTAATTTACATTTAAAAGTATTCATAGTATAATTATAGAGGATGTAAAAGAGGTGTAGTATGGCAAATAAGAGAAGAAGAAGAAAAAGAAAACTAAAACCATTTACTAAAGTATTAATGGTATTAATACCATGCTTTGTAGTAGTAGGAGTAATCTATGGTATTGATATAAATAAAACAAATGATAATAAAACTCCAGATATTAAATTAGATACCAAGATAAATAATGATAATATAGTTAAAGATAGTAATACTCAAGATAATAATACTAGTATAGATGAAACAGAAGAAGATCCAAACGATATTTATGGAATATTAGAAAGTATAGCTAAAACAGATTACCGTTATAAAGAAGTATTAGCAAATAAAGACATATATCCTGAAAAATTATTAGAAATGCTATCTCGTAATAAAGATATGATAAGTTATATGTATGACTTTGAAGATAAAAAGGGTCATATTTATATCGATAATATTGGTAAAGTAACCAAAGGAGAATATCCATTACTATTACAATATGATAAAAAATGGGGTTATGGTATTTATGGTGATAATGTTATAGCAATAAATGGTTGTGGTCCAACATCTCTTGCTATGGTAGTAGCGGGCCTAACAGGTAAGAATGATACAACTCCTTATGATATAGCTAAATACTCATATGAAAAAGGATATTATACCGAAGAGTGGGGGACTAAATGGGATTTAATGTCAATTGGTATAGAACCATTTGGAATAATTGGTAAAAAGATAGTTTTATCCAAACAAAATTTATATAATGAATTAAATAATGGTCATCCCCTAATAGCAAGTATGCGACCAGGAGACTTTACAACAGTAGGGCACTTTATAGTATTAACAGGAATCAAAGATGATAAAATAATCGTAAACGATCCCAATAGTAGAGAAAGAAGTGCCAAGTTATGGGAATATGATGTAATAGCTCCTCAAATAAAAGGATTATGGACTTATAGTTTAGCAAGTTAAAAGAACTAGAATCATCTAGTTCTTTTATCATAATATAAGTATATATTCATTGCTTCTATATAATAGATATGGTTGATATCTTGTTTTTAGGCCTTAGGCTAAAGAAAGCACTGAAAAACTTAAGTTTACTTAAGATTGAAAGTGAATAAAAAAAGAGTCTATATAATATAGAACTCTAAAACATCATAAATGGAGGACGTAGTCGGATTTGAACCAACGCTCAGGGAGTTGCAGTCCCGTGCCTTACCACTTGGCTATACGTCCAAAGAACATACTAATTATATCAAAAAATATAACCCTTTTCAATATATTTTATGAAAAAAATAAAAAAAGTACAAAAATAGATGAAAAAAAATCAAAGTTATAGTATAATAGATGTACTTTGAAAGGGGAAGTATATAGAATGGAAAGATTACAGAAAAGAATAGCAACATCAGGATATTGTTCAAGAAGAAAAGCCGAAGAACTAATACAAAAAGGATTAGTAGAAGTAAATGGAGAAGTAATAACAAAATTAGGAACAACAGTTAAACCTGGAGATATCATAACAGTAGAGGGAAATATTTTAGATAATAGCAAAGCTTATGAATATTATTTATTAAATAAACCAAAAGGAGTAGTAACCACTACTAACGATGAAAAAGGAAGAAATACAGTTATAGATTTAATTGAAACAAATACAAGAATATATCCCGTAGGAAGATTAGACTATGATACAACCGGAGCCTTAATATTAACTAATGATGGTAACTTAGCAAACTTATTAATGAGACCAGATTCACAAGTAGATAAAACTTACATAGCAAAAGTAAAAGGAATAGTTCAAATACCCGATATTCAAAAATTAAGAAATGGTATCATTATAGATGGAGTAAAAACAAAAAAAGCAAGTGTTAGACTAAAGAGTGTTGATAAAAAGAAAGAAACATCAACAGTAGTATTAACAATCCATGAAGGAAAGAATCATCAAATAAAAAAAATGTTTGAAAGTTTAGGCTATAAAGTAATTAAATTAAGAAGAGAAAAAATAGCTTTTCTAGATTTAAAAGGTTTAATGCCTGGAGAATATCGTAATTTAAGTATTAAAGAAGTAAAAGTATTATATAGTTTATGCAAAAAATAAGGTGAGGTTATGGAAGTTAAAGTAATAGAAGCAAAAAACAATGAAATTAGATTGGTTGAAGATATATTATTAATTTATGTTAAAGATATTAATTTATTAAGAAATATGAATAAAGAACAATTAGTTGAATTTATGTTTAATGAAAATGAAATTGTTAAATCGCTTAGTTTTGTGAGAGAATTTAAAGATAGTATTAGAAATTGTGTTTTTGATATTATTAGTGTTAATGAATTAAGAGATCTTATTGAAAGTAAAGAGGTTCCTTTATATTCACTTATAATTAGTACTGCTACTTACTATAAAAAAATTTATTTAGCTTTAAAAAGAAATGCAATAGATGAAGTTTCTATTGAATGTTCAAAAGAAAATTTTGTTAATGTTATTTCTTTAGTTAATAATGAAACTAGAAATGTTACTATTAAATGTCATGATATTTCTTTGAAAGAATATAGTGAATTATTAAAAGATATTAATGTATCTAATAAAAATGTTAAAGTTGATTATCAGGAGGCCAATACTCCGATTAAATTAAATACTTTACATGATTTATCTTTATTTATTGGTAATATTGTTAGTGATATTAATAAATATAATTTATCTGATTTGGAGAAAATTATGTATGTTTATGATATTGTTAAGTATCGTATTTATAATAAAGATGAAGATAATTATCTAAATAATAGGGATTTAGATAAGGTAACAAGTGGAAATACAATAGTATGTTCGGGATTTAGTAATTTATTTAATGCTATTTTGATGTCTTTAGATATTAAGGCTATGCCTTTAATTTCTAAAACTGCTAATCATCAAAGAAGTATTGTTTATGTTAATGATTCTAAATATGATATAGATGGAATATATGTTTTTGATCCAACATGGGATTGTCGTAAAAAAGAAAGTGAGAATTATTATTTGGAACGTTATAATTATTTTATGATGCCTCTTAGTAGATCTAAAATTACGGCATATGATGAGATTAGTAGATTATTGGAAGTTAATGTTAAAGATATAATAAAAAAAATATATGGTTATAGTTGTAATGATGAAGAACTTATGAGTGGTGTCTTTGTTTTGAATGAGTTAGAAAATTTATTTGGCTTTGCAGAAATCGATATATTTAATGAACATGATGATAGATTATCTTCTATAATGGAAAATTATTCTAACTTAGTTAAAAAATATGATCAAAATGAATTATCTAGTACTATTTTCTTTAAATTATTATATCGAGTAAGAAGAATTGAATTTAATAATGCTGCTGTTAGTGATATTGATTTATATGATCTTATTAGTACAGTTGTATCTAGGGAACTTAGTATTAAGAGACTAGAATATGATAAAGATACTTCGCCAATAGAGAAACTTTTAGGCCTTTTTATGGTTGAAGATGATGTTAAAGAGATTATATCTAAAAATATTAAAAGTTTGGAAAGAGAAATTACTCCTAATGGGGTAGGAATAGAAAGAGATACTACTAATATTAAGCTTATTAAAACTTTGAAGAAAATAAATGAAATTAAATAGACTGTCGAATGTTTTTGACTTTCTATTTTTTTTTATTGAAAAAAATTTTAAAATATGATAATATTAGTATGAAAGTATTGGAGAGTAAGCAGGTGTCACATTGAAAAAATAAAATAATAATAGTATTAAGTATCTTATTAGTAGTTATATTAATATTCGTCTTATGTAGTAATAATAACAAAAAAACTATTAAAACCGATGGCATTTATAATATAAATGTAAATGGTGATTCATCAGTTACTATCCCTTCAAAACAAACTAAAACAATCTTCTTTAAAATAAATAATAAAAGTAAAAAAGATACAAATTATAAAGTAGGATATATTGGTAGCAATGTTAAAGTAACATATGATTCTAAAGACTCTGATCCACTAGAAGGAACTATCGAAAAAGAAAGTATGAAATATATCAAATTAAAAATAGAAAATACCAGTATAGATGCCACTACTGTTACATTATATTCAATATTAGAAAATAGTACTGATACCTTACCAGAAGGAATAAAAATAATATCAGAAGAATAGAAAGAGAGCCGAACAAATATGAAGAAAAAACATCTAATAATAGTAGGAACTATTATAATAAGTGCCATAGTTATATTAGGATTATATCAAACCTTTGCTCTAAGTGGAGACATAACTAAAGATACAAGTGGTAATTATCAAGTTACTGTAAACGATGGAACTACTGTTAATGTACCTGCAAATAGTAGCAAAACAGTATATTATAAACTAACCAATGCCAATAAAGGAACAGTTAAGTATGGTGTAGGTTATAGCGGTTCTAACATAACAGTAAGATTTTATTCTGACACCCAAGACCCAGTAACTGGAACAGTAGATTATGGTAAAAGCAAATTTATCAAGTTGTATGTTGAAAATACTGGTACCACAGCAAGCACTGTAACATTATCTACGGTGTTAGGATATGAGCATGGTGGAGATTTGATTGTACCTTCTGGAGTTACTTTGGTTAGTAATGCTTTAGCTACATGAAAGGCTGGGGAAACATTAAAAAAACTTAATTTGGAGTTAAGTTCGGGTACTCCGGATTTTTCTAAAACAAGTGAAGAAGATGGCATGAATGGAATATATGCATCAATAGATGACGATGGAGCTTCATATTATTTTAGGGGGAAGGTTGAAAATAATTACTTTTCTTTTGCTGAACTATATTGGAGAATAGTAAGAATTAATGGTGATGGAAGTATTAGACTCGTTTATGCAGGAACTTCAGCACATGCTAATGGAGAAATTACAAGTGATGTAGTAATTGGAACTAGTACTTATGCTGATGATCCAAGTGATATTAGTGTATTTAATTTTGATAAAAGTACGGCTTTTCATACTATTTATGATTGGTTTTCTACTAATGTTTCTACTAATCAAATGGCCGCTTTTATATTGGAAGATAATACATTTTGTGCTGATTATAGTACACTTAGTGGTATAACAACTGATACGGTTTTTGGTGAAGTTAATGATGATGATGTTGTTTTTTCACTTAGAAAAAGAATTTTTACGGATTATTCACCATCATTAAAATGTAATAGTGATAGACTTTCTTTACCATTTGGCCTGATAACTGCTGATGAAATGGTAATGGCTGGTGCTGGTGTTACTGGTGATTATAATAACTCTAGTAACAATAAATTTTATTTATATGCTAGTGATGATACTTGGACAATGTCTCCGGTATATTATTATGGTCCTGAATCAAATTCTGATCCAATGGCTTTTATTGCTGCATATATTGGTGGAACGTTGGAACCTCAAATTGATAGTACTAATGAATTGCATCTTAGACCGGTTATAAATATAACTATATCTCCTGAAAATCAAATTATAGAAATTACAGGTACGGGGACTAAAACAGATCCATTTGTGGCTAATCCAATGGTATAATTATAAAAGAGAGCATACATAATGTATACTTTCTTTTATATCATGTATAAAGAATTATCATCTTGATATATATTTGAAGAATTACCTATCTTTTGTTCTAATAATTTAACTCTATTTTCTAGATTAGATATTTTATTATTAATTTCAAATATAGGATTATTTTGATTCATATTCATTTGTGGTAACATACCATTATTTAACATAGCTCCAGGAGGCATTTGATAGCCGTAGTTGGCATAAGCCATATTACCAGGAAAATTTTGATAATAACCTCCATACATCATATCTCTTTCTGTCATAATTTATTCCTTTCTTTCTACTTTATTATATGCAAAACATAAAAATAGTGATATAATACTAAGTAGGTGAAATTATGAGATTAAAAAACATTAAAGGAGCAAGTGAAAAAATACTTGAAGGAAAATACTTTATAAGTAATCCAAAAGATTATCGAGGAAAGTGGAATAAATTATTTAATAATAATAATCCTATCTATATAGAAATAGGTATGGGTAAAGGAAATTTTATCATAAAGAATGCTATATCTAATCCTAATATAAACTATATAGGAATAGAAATGTATGATTCAGTTATCTTAAGAGCAGTAGAAAAAACAAACGAATTAGAATTAAATAACTTATATTTAATTCGTATGGATGCACGTTTAATTGAAGAAGTATTTGATAAAGAAATAGATTTAATATACTTAAACTTTTCTGATCCATGGCCAAAAGAAAGACATACTAAGAGAAGACTTACTAGTCCTAGATTTCTAGCTAGATATGATAGTATATTTAAAGATAAGAAACATATTATAATGAAGACTGATAATATAGATTTATTCAATTATTCAGTAGAATCATTAAAAGAATATGGATATAATATAAATGATATAAGTAATGATTTACACAGTTATAAAGATAATATCATTACTACAGAATATGAAGATAAGTTTACTAGTAAAGGAATCAAAATAAATTATTTTGATGCTAGTAAGAATTAGGAGGTATATATGAAAGTATTTAATAAATTAGATATAAATCCCACGAATATGAACTTATATATGGAAGCAGTAACTCATTCATCATTTACTAATGAGAATCCTAATTATCCAGATTATGAAAGATTAGAGTTTCTAGGAGACGCCGTATTAGAAATAATCATAAGTGAATATTTATATAAAGAAAGACATTTAGAAGAAGGAACAATGACTAGAATGAGAGCTTCTTATGTATGTGAAGAAGCATGTGCTACATATGCTAAAGAAATAGGGTTAGATTTAGATATAAAAGTAGGAACAGGTGAAGAAATAAATCAAACCATCTTAGCAGATGTCTTTGAAGCCTTTGTAGCGGCTCTTTATCTAGATCAAGGGTTTGAATTTACTAGAAGTTTTGTATTAAATATAATTTTAAAATATATTGAAAAAGAAGTAGATTTCTTACATGATTATAAAAGTACATTACAAGAACTAGCACAAACAGTAAAAAAATCAATTATCTATGAAGTAGTAGATGAAGAAGGCCCTGCTCATAATAAAAAATTTACTTCCATAGTTAAAGTAGATGGAATCATTATGGGAAGAGGAACTGCTGGTAGTAAGAAAGCATCAGAACAAGAAGCCGCTAAAGACGCATTAAGTAAAAGAGCAGGTATAAAGTAGGAGGAAAAAATGAAAATAACAAAAGTAGTAGTAGGATTATTAGAAGAAAATTGTTATGTCTTAGAAAAAGATAAACAAGTCATAGTAGTAGATCCAGGTGATGAATACGAAAGAATAAAGAAAGTAATAGGTCGTAAAAAAGTAGCAGGAGTCTTAATAACCCATAATCATTTTGATCATGTTGGAGCTTTAGAAGAATTTGACCCAAATCTAGTATACAAATATGATAATTTAGAAGAAGGAGAACATACTATAGGACCATTTAATTTTGAAGTAATATATACTCCTGGTCATACTAAAGACTCAGTAAGTTATTATTTCAAAGAAGATAATATTTTATTTGATGGTGATTTTGTCTTCTGTTTAGGTATTGGTAGATGTGATTTAGATGATGGTGACTATAAAGAAATGATGCGTAGTATCGAAAAAATAAAGAAATATCCTAAAGATATGATAATATGTCCAGGACATGGTAATCATACAACATTAGAGTATGAGATGGAAAGAAGCTTATATTTCAAAAGAGGAAAAAATGAATAAAGTAGTAGAATTACTTATAAAAAATAATAAAACCATTAGTACTATGGAATCATGTACCGGAGGAGCTCTAGTAAATGCTATTACTAATATACCAGGAGCAAGTGAAGTACTTAAATTTAGTGCTATAACATATTCTAATGAATATAAAATAAAACTAGGGGTAGATAGTAAAACAATCGATAAATATACCGTATATTCAATAGAAACAGCAGATGAAATGAGCAAGGTAATTAGTAATTATACCAATTCCAATTATGGAGTAGGAATAACTGGAAAATTTAGTAGGCCAGATATAAATAATCCTTATGGAGAAGATAATTTGGTATTTATAAGTATCTATAACAAAGATAATAATAAATATTATCATAAAGAAATAAAAGTAGATAAAATAACTAGAGAAGAAAATAAAAATATCGTTATAGAAGAAATAATAACCATGTTAATTAATATAATTAATTAGGTGAGAATATGAAGAAAATAATTATTGGTATACTTGGTACTAGTGAATATATGAAGACCAATGATGCCTTTTATGATGTATATAAATATAGTAATAATTATATCAAGAAAATAGTAGAAAATGATGCCGTGCCACTACTAATACCATTAGTAGATGACAAATTAATAGAAGAAACACTAGATATGTGTGATGGTTTATTATTACCCGGAGGAAGATATATCAAAGAAGTAAATTTCAAAGTAATAGATTACTTCTATCAAAGAAAGAAACCTATATTAGGGATATGTATGGGTATGCAAACACTAGCCATGTATTCAGTTAATATAGAAAATAAAGAAAGAAAAAGAATAATAAAACCAATAGATACCGGAGTAGATCATTGGCCTATTGAAGTAATAAGAAAGAACTTAACTACTTTAGCTCATAAAGATTATGTTAATGAAGATAGTCTTCTATATAAAATATTAGATCGTAAAGAAATAATAGTAAATAGTCTTCATCATAATACCATAACTGAAGTAGGAAGTAAATTTAAAGTAGTAGCTTATTCTGAAGATAATTTAATCGAAGCTATTGAATATAATGGCAGCGATCGTTTTGTACTAGGAGTACAATTTCATCCTGAAGTATTACCTCAATATAATAATATATTTAAAACTTTTATCAATAGATGTAAAGATGATATCTCTATGTAGATATCTCTTTTATTATATCCTCTAAAGTCTGGGTCTTTAGAGGTTAACTAAAGCCTTAAGAGAAGTCTTTAGTTAAGATATCAACCATATCTATTATATATTAGTTATTACTATATACTAAGTAAATATTGTTTTACATTAAAAAAAATGATATACTTAGTATGATAGAAGGGATGAGATATGAATTTAAAAGGTATTTTAGATATTAATAAAACAATAAGTAAAGATTTATTTAAAGAAACAAATTATCCTTGGGAGGTATTACCCTATATAAAAGATTATATTATTACTTTAGGTAATAATCTTGATAAAGATAATTATACCGAAATAGAAGACCATATCTGGGTAGGAAGTAATGTAGAAATAGATAAGTTATCTACGATTATAGCACCATGTATAATAGATGAAAACACTATAATAAGACCAGGAGCATATATAAGAGGAAATGCTATTATAGGAAAGAATTGTGTAATAGGAAATAGTACTGAGATAAAGAATTCTATTATATTTGATAACTGTCAGCTACCACATTATAACTATGTCGGAGATTCTATTCTAGGATATCACGTTCATTTAGGAGCAGGGGTAATACTTAGTAATTTAAAGAATGATGGTACAAATATAGATATCAAATATAAAGGTAAAAAATTACCTACTGGTATGCGTAAGATGGGCTCTGTAGTAGGAGACTCTACTGAAGTAGGATGTAATAGTGTATTATATCCAGGTACTATTATTGGTAAGAATACTAATATTTATCCTTTAACTAGAGTAAGAGGAATAATAAATAGTAATAGTATAGTAAAAGATGAAAATACCATAGTAGATAAAGAGGTAAATTATGATAAATAAAAAAATTAATAGATTATATACAGTATTTTTAATCATTGGTATTACTATTACTTCAATTGGTTTATATACTTCAGTTAAAATGTTAGATAATAGTAATAAAATAGATACTATAGGTATTATAACCTCTATAGTAAGCACTTCTAATGATACTCCTGATGTATATGTTACTTATAATGTTGATGGTAAAAGATATACTTCAGTAATGAGTGGTTACTCAAGTACCTTTTATGAAGGTAAAAAGATAGACATATATTATATGAAGAAAGATCCTAATATCATAGGAAATAAGAAATTAGAATTATTAATTTTATTATTTCCTTTTGTAGGCCTTATTTTCTTATTAATTGGAGGTATAAATATATTTAAAATAATAAGTAATAAAAAGAAGAAAGAAAGATTAGTAAAAACTGGTACCGTAATAGAAGCAACTTATATTGAGACTAATACTAACTTTAATTTAAGAGTATTAGGAAGAAATCCAAGTAATATAATATGTGAATATGATGATCCAATAAGCAAAAATACATATAGATTTAAAAGTGAAAGATTATGGTATGATCCAACATTATATATAGGTGATAATGATATATATACTTTTAATGTATATGTAAATAAAGATAATATGAAAGACTATTATGTTGATATAGAAAAATTAATAGATAAGGAGTAATTATGGCTACAATTAAAGAATATTTAAAATATTATAAAAGTTTAACTTTTAATGAATGTAAATTAAATATAAATGATGTATTATTATTTACTGAATTATCTTATATAGATTGGCATAATATTGTACCTGAAGATAATAATAAAATAACCCTAAAAGAAGCTTTTAATATTTATCAAAAGACTAAGAATGTTTACTTAAGTACTTTTATGAAAGGTAATATTGCCAATCTAAAAGATATTTATACAAGTACTAGATATAAAGATATATATCTAAGTAACTATAAAGAATATGTCGATAATGAGAAACAATTCGGAGCAGTTAAAATACATTTTGATAATAAAGTATTTATTTCCTATAAAGGAACTAATGGAACAATCATAGGATGGAAAGAAGACTTTACTTTAGGTTATCATTTCCCAATTATATCTCAAAAGTACGCTATTAATTATTTAAATGAAGTAATAACAAGTGAAGATAAAGAAATATATATTGGAGGTCACTCTAAAGGTGGTAATCTTGCTATGACATCTTCAATGTATTGTAATAATGATATCTTTAAAAGAATAAAAACTATATATAATTTAGATGGTCCTGGTTTTAGAGAAAAAGACTTAAATAATAACTTCAAAAAGATATTACCTAAGCTACAAATATATATACCTGAAGATAGTATTATTGGTATGCTTCTATATAGTACTAATAATAAAAAAATAGTAAAATCAAATACCTCAGGTATTATGACTCATGACATTAATACTTGGTTATGTTTTGGTCAGTTTCTAGAAAAAGGTAAACAATCTAAACTAAGTATTAAAATAGATAATCGTATTAAAGAGTGGAATAAAAATTATACTGATAAAGAATTAGAAATAATGATAACCTCTATCTTTAATGTATTTGAAAAAAATAATATTAAAAGTTTTAGAGAACTAAAAAAATTAAAATGGAATCAAATAGTAGGTATGATTAATGAAGTAAATGATATAGATGACGAAACTAAAAAACTATATTCTGAAACTATTAAAGATTTAATATGGTTAAACAATAAAAAAGTTTCTTAATTATTGATTAAGAAACTTATCAATTCTAAAGAACAAATATTTGTAGAAAAATTAAAATCATTATTAAAATTTGGTATTACTTCTACAAGATTCAAAGATATTTTTGATTTTTATTATTTAATTAATAATGAAAATCTGAATAAGGTTAAACTAATAAAATACATTGATATTTTAATTTTTCAAGATGAAACAATGCGTGAAAATGAATTAAAAGATATACATATCAGATTAAAAAATATTTTAAATAATAGCAGATTTCAAATGAGAATTAATACGGCAAATAACAAATGACTAGAAATACCCATAAAAGATGTTATTGATAATATTTTAGATTATTTTGATGATTTGATAATTGTAGTACAATAATTAGAAAAATCATAACATGAAAATTGGCAATTACAGTATTTATGATATATATTTTTGCTTTATCACAATAGATATATATGAATATAATGATAAAATAATCTATGTGAAGAAATAATAACTTATATAAAAAGAAACAAGTATATATTCTAAATTAGTTATAGTTTGACTATGTGAATCATCACTTTATACTTTTATTTGTTTAATAGCCCATTTTTATTTCAGCAATGAAAATTTATTGTTGTTTGAAATATTAAATAAAGTGCTATATTCAATATATATTATGTGGTTTTCTTTTTTGTCAATTTATATCACAGACTTATATTTAGAAAATAATAAAGTAAGAAGAAAGGGTAACTTATTATATTCAATATTTATGTGTATAGATATTATATTGATAACATTAATTTGTATATTACGAGTAGATATATTTTATGATCCACAAACAGGTCTTTCAAACTCTTATGGGCCATCAGCAAATGTATTATATTTTGGAATAGCATTGTATTTAGTATATATGTCTGTTATGGTAATACTTGAATTGGCAAAATATAAAAATATGAAATATACACCATACTATTTATTAATAATATTAATGATTATTATAATGGTAATAAGGGTTGTTGACCCTTTATTTGGCATTTATTCAAATGTTTTATCATTAACATTATTGGTAATGTATTTTGCTATTGAGAATCCAAATATAAAATTAGCAAGAGAACTTAATGTTGCAAAAACACTTGCAGAAACTTCAAGAGATGAAACTATAAGTACTCTTAATAATATGAGTGTAGAATTAAAAGAATATATGAATGAAGCAAAAAGGCTAAATGATAAATATAAGTCAAAAGAAGCTAATAAATTAGTAAACTTTATATCTTCGTTTACTGATAAAGTATCTGATTTAATAGTACTTGGAAAGATAAATAGTGAAAACTATGTATTAAGTGAGCAACCTTATGAAATATATAATACAATAGATGAAATAAAGCATATAATTAAAATAGATGAAAAAAACAAAAATTTAAGTTTTGACTTTGAAGTAAATGATAACATAAATAAAATCTTATATGGTGATAGTGATAAAATTAAACAAATTGTATTATATTTTAGTAGATATTTAGCTTCTAAAATTGAGAAAGAAAATATTAAAATAAAAATAAATAAAGTAGTAGCGGGTAATTTATGCAAGTTAAAATTCACTTTCATAATATTTATTCCTGAGGTCGATGAATTAATAAAGATAAATCAGAGAATTAAAAGTCGCTGGCTAAAAAAAGTAGATGACGATATAGATTATGATATTATAAATTCTTTGCTTAAAAAAGTCGATGGAACAATTTCTATAAAAAAAGATAAAGAACATACTGAAATAACAATTTCGATAATACAAAGAATTATGAAAGAATATAATACTAATAATGAAGAAATTGATGAAATGATGCCAAAAGAGTATGATGATATGACTGAAGAAGATAGAATTAAAAGTTACTCTACAAAATTATTTCAAAGGTTTAATGATATTAATGTTCCGGTGGTAATAATGGTAACTAAAAATAAAAAAAGACTAGAAAAAAGTATTTAGATTATGATTTTGATGACTATATAATAAAACCTATAAATAAAAGAAGTATTAATTTTATTATGGAGAAATATTTAAAAGATAAAAATAATTAACTTTAAAATAAATCAGCAAATACTTGTTGCTGATTTATTTAAGTTTATTGTAAATTATTTATATTATTTTTCTTTACCACACATTTTTGAAAGAGTAACATTATATTCTTTGCATAATTTATACAGGTTTTCGATAGGAATACAAACCATAGCTTTTTCATATTTCAATACACAACTTTGAGTAACTTTTAAGATACTTGCAATATTTTCTTGAGTTAAATTAGCTTTTTTTCTATATTTTTTTAAGTTTTGTGCAAGGGTATCAATCTGAAATCCTTTAATAATATGTTTACTATTTGAATTATTTGTTAAACCAAGTGCATAATCTATACTAACATTATAGTAGTCTGCAAGAAAATATAATTTATCTAATGGAATAATACAAATACCAATTTCCCGCATAGAGTATGTAGATCTAGGAACTGACAAAATATTTGCAATATCAGTTTGAGTTAAATCTTTATCTTCACGAATATCTTTTAATTTTTGAACATTAATCATTGTACTTCACCTATATTAATTTTCCCATTTTGAAATAAAAAATAAGAAAATTGCTGATTACAGGACATTTTTTGCTGATGTGTGTTATAATATAATAAAAAAACGGGAGATTTAGTATGACAGAATATAAAAAAAATATAATTAAAGAAAAATATCTTGCTAATAAAATGTTTAATTGTTGTTTGCTTCAAGAAATTAAAGATTCAGAAGAATGGATAAAAATAATTAAAAACCATATTAAAATATATGAAATGGAAAAAATTAACTTAATGAATAAATCTTTTTTTGAATTTTTAAGTAAAGAAACAAAAGATAAAATCAATGTAATAGATGATAAGATACATAATGAATATCTTAAATTAGAAGATGAAATAGATATAATTATTAATCCGCAATATAGTTTGTTAAGTGATAACCAGTTTGAAATATAGCTTTTATGTAATGAATAATCTTTAATTTGTATTTTTATTGATTAATACTAGATAAAACTATTATAAAAGAAATTCTAGTTATAAGATTGGAGGAATTATTGATGATAATTGTATGTGATTTAGATGGTGTTGTTTTTAATTCGGAGGATATTGTAAGATGTCAAGCAGAATTAACAGACTTCATAAAATATAAAGGAAATGGTATAAAGATTAAAGATAAATTTGCAACTTATAAGTGCTATGGCTGGTCTAAAAAGCAGTTAAGAGAATTTGAAAAAGAAATATATCCAGATGTTGGGTATTATTGTTCAGTTTTTCCCTTTGCAAAGAAGGTGCTAGAATTGTTAAAGAAAGATGGGTGCAAAATTTATGCCGTTACAAAAAGAGGGTATTTTGGTAAAAAAGAAATACTTTTGACAGAGAAAAAACTGAAACAGGAAAAAATTCAATTTGATGACGTAATATATAATCAGTCAAATAAGGTAGAAACTTGCTTGAAACTAAAAGCTGATATTGTTATAGAAGATAACTATGAGAATATCAAAGAAATAATTAAAACAAATATTAAATGTTTGTACTTGAGAGATATAAGCCAACCTGAAATAAAATCAAAATATGTTAAAGAAGTCCATAATTGGGGTGAGATATATAGATATATAAAAACTATGGATTGGAGTGATATGAAATGAAAAATTCTAATGTTAACATTAATTTGTACAAAACTTTTTTGGAAGTTTATGAATTAAAAAATATATCTAAAACAGCAAAAAAAATGTACATATCCCAATCTGCAGTTTCACAAAATATTAAAAGCTTAGAAAATCAATTGGGAGTAACATTATTTAAAAAATCAACAAAAGGTATTTTTCCAACTAATGATGCTTACTTGATTTATGAAGATGTTAAAAAGGCATTTAATATTCTATTTAATTGTGAGGATAAAATTAATATCAACAAAGGAAAACACATAGGAGTAATTAATATTGGAATACAGTCATTTTTATTTAATTCATTTTTAGTTGATAAGATGATTTCTTACCAAAAAAAATATCCTATGATTAGATTTAATATAATTAATAAATCTACAACAAATATGTTACAAATGTTATCGGACGAAAATGTTGATTTTGTTTTGGATTGTTTTCCGATAAATAATAAAAATTCATCAATTATTGTTGAAAAGATAGGTTCAATAGAAAATAATTTTATTACGTCAATTAATGATAATAGAGAATATTTAAGTGAAGATAAATTGAAAACAGATAAACTTATTTTCCCTACAAAAGATTCTAATATTTATTTAGAAATAAAAAGTCACTTAAATATTACAGATGATTATCCTATCGTTTTTGCAGGTACTACTGAGAATGTTGTTAATTTGGTTTCGAAAGAGATTGGTATTGGAAATATAATGTGTAATAAAGATAAAATAAAAATGTTTAGTGATAAAATTAAAGTAATAAATACAAATTTTAATTTACCTAAAACAGACTTTTTTATATGCTATAAACCATCACAATTAAATTTACAAGTAAAAGATTTTATAAACTTTATTTTATACTATAAGTAAAACTTATAAATGATATTAAATTTATGTAATTTAAATGAACGAATAATCCTTGTGATTATTCTTTTAATATGCTATATTAAGCATGAAGGGGAGGAAATTATGAAAAATGTAGTGTTATTAAGAAAAGAAGCTTTTGGAGGAACTTTATTTAATTCAACAACAGGGAAAAGAATTTATATAAATAAACAAGAATATAAAGAACTTTTAACAAATAATGATTTAATATATGAATTTGATATTATTGATAATAAAAAAAAACACGAAGAAACTAAATTGAAAATTACCGAAAATAAAAATTCAAGCTGTTGTAATATGTTTAGCTTTGCTGACACAGTTTATATTGAATTAACAAGAAAGTGTAATCTTTTTTGTAAACATTGTTTAAATAATTCTGGAAAAAAAATTGATAATGAACTGACAAAAAATGAAGTAATAGATTTAATTAATAAGTTAGCATTAGAAGGTGTTCAAGAAATTAGATTTACTGGAGGTGAACCCCTATTGTTTGAAGGCATTTATGAAATAATTAGTTGTGCTCATAATAATGGATTACGAACTTCCTTAGGCACAAATGCAACATTAATTACTAAAGATGCTGCACATAAATTAAAAAAGAGTGGGTTGAATAGTGCTGTTGTAAGTTTAGATGGAACAAGAGAAATACATGATTCTATTAGAGGTAAGGGAAATTTTGATAATGCAATGAGAGGATTAAAATGTTTGATAGAAGCAAATATTGATGTAAGAGTTAATTCTGTTATTATGAAAAATAATATTAATGAAGTAATAGAATTAGCAAAGACATTAAATAAAAGTGGTATTAAACTATTTATTCGACAATTTGTATCTACTGGTCGTGGTAAGAACCTTAAGGATTATTCTTTGAGTAATAATGAATATAAATGTGTTAAGAAACAATTAACTTTAGAATTATCAGAAAATGTTCAAGGTCATAACTTAAAAAATAATAATGGAACTAATTCTAGAATTCCTTTAGAATTTGAAATTTCAAGTTGCAGAGCTGGACAAAGAACAATGTGTATAACACCTGAGGGAAATATATTTCCATGTGGATTCTTGGCATCACAAGGCTTTGGTGCTTTAGGCAATATACGAGAAGTTGAATTTTTTTGCGATTTTTGGTTTGAATTATTTAATAAAGATATTTTGTTGAATATTAGAAATGAAATGAAGAAATATAATGAAACTCATGAAGAAAAAATAAATTGTATGGCTGAATACTATGGTAAAATGAAATAATTGAAAGGTGGAGAGTATTTTGATTATTATAGGGTTAACTGGATTACACAGAGCAGGAAAAAGTTTTTTCAGAAATTCTCAAATTCCACAATTGTATGGATATAATACTGTTAATAAAAAAGAATTAATCATAAATTTATGTAAAAAATTTTATTTAGATAAAAATGTTGATTTAACCGAAGTTATAAAAGATAAAATTATTAATAATGAAATAGAATTAAAAGGCAATCAACAATTAGTTTTATTTAATGATTTAATTTGGAAAGTTAGTAGTGAATGGTATGAGGAACAAATATATAATAATACATATGAAGTTTTATTTAATTTGGTTAACTTAGCAAGTGAAAATTATGGAGAAAAAATAATTTTAGATGCAGTACATAATAATATGGAATGGGCTGTTATTTCAGAATGTGTAGATAAAAGCGGTATTATATATTTTAATACACCAAAAGTGATTAGAGAATCAAGGCCTGGAGAATTAAATAATGATATTGTAAACAAGAAAAATATTAATCGGATTGGTTATTGGTTTATTAACAATTCAATTCAAAATCTTGTAAATAATTTTTCTTGGTGTATAAATGGAACAGAAGATATACAAACAAATAGTCAAAGTTTTGCATTATTAGCAAAATGTATTGAAAAAGGTATTGATATTTGCAATTTACAGAAAGCAGATTTATTTACATTAAAAACTGAATTAAAGATGGATTATATGATTTATAATTATAAATCTGAAATAATAGATGATTTATGTGAAGAAATAGGCTTATTAAACCAAGATAATAAAAATCTATATTTAAAATTAATGAAAGTAAAGAAAGAACAAAAACCATGCTATGGCTTAAAGAAAGAAAAAAAGTAGGTGATAATTAGTGAATAATTGTTATTATGAAATAAATAATAAAGGACGCATAATAAAAATATTTGATATCGCTTTATTTAATGAATTTTTAGTTAAAAACGATGGAGAAGCACCTCCAATTCCTGCAAATGCTAAAAGTATTAGCAAAAATATTTTTAAAAATATTTATAATATTAAAAGAATATATATTCCTTATTCTGTAAATGTTTTACCAAATAATTTATTTTTTAATAATAGAGATGTCATTATTAATTATGCAGATTACTATGAAATTATTGTCAGAGAAATTACACCTGATAAAAAGTATGAATTGAATTATAAATTAAAAAATATAAAAGACTTAAATTTATTTAATAAATATTGTGAAGAAAATGACGGACGTAATCCTAATGTTCCACAAGGAGTAACAAGTATATCTGATTTTGTATTTAAAGATAATAATAAAATTAAAATACTAAAATTGCCAGAAACAACAATTTGTTTGTGTAAGCAATGTTGCAAAAATTGTATTAATTTAGAAAAAGTATATCTTTCAAAAAAATTTTTAGATTTTGGAGAAGAAGTGTTTTATGGTTGTACTTCATTAAGTGGTATATTTAATATTCCTAAATCATTATGTATATTAAGAGCAAATGTTTTTAAAAATTGTAATGATAATTTAAAAATAAAAATTTTTGGTAAATACATAAGTTCTTTAAATAATTTTTTATTAAAAGGAGATTTAAATGATTTACCAAACATAGTTAATCAAAATATAAAAGCAGCCTCAAAATCATTAATTACAAATAATTATATTTATGTTTTAAGAGATAATAAATGTTATAAAATTACAAAAAAAATGTATTCCCATTTACTAGGTTATGATAAGAATACAGGTGAGAATAAAATATTAATCCGAGAAATATTTTATCACAATAAGGGTATAAAATTATTAATGTTTATTGAAAACTGTAATAAATATAATATAAAACTGCCCATGGAAAAAATAATTTGTAATACTCCAGATGATAAAATTGAATATTTTTGCAAAGAATATAATTCTTTTTGCAAAAAAATAATAAAAGAAGTTAGAAATATTTCTACATATAAGACAAAAAATGATAAAGGTGAATTAGTTGGAAGACTTACAAAAAAACAATATTATATTATATATGTTTTATTATTTATTTCGGGATACTTTGAAAATGAAAATTTAAAACCAAAATGTTTTAATCTTTTGATTA
>OGPL01001132.1_pt1 | contig 25695 bp, 25 predicted proteins | sample 1552901 | NCBI WGS metagenome assembly OGPL01 (sample SAMEA2580244, study PRJEB22360) | human gut metagenome | biome: human gut; feature: human-associated habitat; material: faeces | place: Denmark | collected 2008/2010 | reverse complement strand
ACGAATTAAAAACAAGCGAAAGGCATCTTATAAAAGCCGAAAGACCGCAAGAAGTTATCTATAAAATCATTACACGGCCTAATGACCGATTTGGATTATATCGGTTGTTTATTGTGATGCCGTCGGGGCGCATCGGGGGGCTCGTCGGACATTTGGGCTTACACGTTGAAGCGGAATACCACGATGTCGCCGTCTTGGAACACGTATTCCTTGCCCTCGATGTGCATTTTGCCAGCCTCTTTCACAGCTGCCTCGCTACCGTAGGCAATATAGTCTTCGTATTTGATGATTTCGGCACGAATGAAGCCGCGTTCAAAGTCGGAGTGAATCACGCCAGCACACTGTGGAGCCTTGCTGCCCTTATGGAATGTCCATGCACGCACCTCCTTCGGTCCGGCGGTGAGGAATGTTTCGAGGTTGAGCAAAGCGTAGGCGCTCTTAATCAAGCGGTTCACGCCACTTTCCTCCAACCCGATTTCCTGAAGAAACATTTGTCGCTCCTCGTAGGTTTCCAGTTCAGCAATCTCGCTCTCGGTTTGTGCGGCAATCACAAGGATTTGCGCATTCTCGTCCTTCACAGCCTCGCGCACAGCCTCCACATAGGCGTTGCCATCGGCAGCGGCGGTGTCGTCAACGTTGCAAACGTAAAGCACAGGCTTGTTGGTGAGCAAGAACAAGTCGTGCGCCACCTTTTCCTCCTCCTTCGATTCGAGCTCCACCATACGCGCGTTTTTGCCTTGCGACAGCACCTCGCGATAGCGGTTCATCACCTCAAACTGGAGTTTTGCGTCGCGGTCGCCAGCGTTTGCCATCTTCTGAACACGAGTGATGCGGCTCTCAATAGTTTCGAGGTCGCGCAACTGAAGTTCGGTGTCGATTACCTCCTTGTCGCGCACAGGGTCAACAGAGCCATCTACGTGCGTCACATTCTCATCGTCGAAGCAGCGGAGCACATGAATGATGGCATCTGTCTCGCGAATGTTGGCCAAAAACTTATTGCCCAAGCCCTCGCCCTTGCTTGCGCCCTTCACCAAGCCGGCAATGTCCACAATCTCAACGGTGGTAGGCACGATGCGCTCAGGGTGAACGAGTTCGGCAAGTTTATTGAGGCGTTCGTCAGGAACGGTGATTACGCCCACATTGGGTTCGATTGTACAGAATGGGAAGTTTGCCGATTGAGCCTTAGCGTTCGACAGACAGTTGAAAAGCGTGGACTTGCCCACATTAGGAAGCCCTACGATACCACATTGAAGTGCCATATTTTAATATTATCTCTTTTAGTGTTTAAATTTCGCCTGCAAAGTTACAAAAACTTTTAGAATAAGGCAATTGCCCCACCACCATCACACCACCCTCAACGAACAAAACCCTCACACAAATTCAACAAGATTCAACAAAAATAATCGCACGGATTCAACAAAAAAATATATTCGTGGAAATCCGTGGAAATCCGTGTTCTAAATAATCAGCCACAAATTCACACAAATTTCCACAAATCATCTTCTTGTCGAATCTCGCGGAATCCGTATGAGCCTTGACAATATGCGATGATTCATGCCTGCCACAATAAGCAAGGGGGCAAATCACATCACAACATAGGACATGCCTTCGGCATGTTTCGATACAAACACCAATGTTTCAACGCATTGGATGCATACCGAAAGAACCGTCCCTTTGGTTACAACTCTCGGTTATCAAATTCAATTATTCAAAATCTATCTTTATGAGTAAAGGAATGTAGCCAAATAGCTGCTCGTATAATTTTTCTTCCACAAATTCAGATTTTCGATCTAAATATCGAATCGATGGATAAATTGCTAATTCTATATACCACAATGGCTTCTGCGCTTGTATCAAACGTGTGAATCGAGCCCATTTTGGATGGGCTATGTCATAACGAGAAATAGAATCATAATCATCTATAAGAACATTTTTTATGTGTTTAAAATTCTGGGTTACTATATGAAATTTTTTAGATTTATGAGCAGGTATTGTGTCAAAACTTAAATTGGCCCAAATGCTCCCTTGTGAACTATTTAAAACCTTGTCTTTTATATATGTATCGGGAATCCTTAAGCCACCGCTTCCACGTAAAGATAAATGCCAAACGATAGGCGCAAAAGACAATTTTAAAAGGTTTTTACGCTTGTCCCATCTGTAAAACCATTTAGAATTGGAAAGCCCTTGCATAAAATAGCAGTCTAACACATAGGCGTCTTCATCGCTGTCGTTGAAGATTTGAAGTGTTATGACGTTGTTTTCAAACTTTGCCTTTCCATAAATAGTAACTAAAGGTTTAGTGTCATTATTTCCAAGGAGTTGGGCAGGAAATAAGTGAGCAATAAGAATGACAATATATATAAAAAATTTCATATCTTTCATATTAGTTTGTTCTGAGTTATATTTTTAATGAATTGTGGTCTTCATCGTACATACCAAAGGTGTAGAAATACAGCCCCCCACCCTGCATGTGGCCACAGGAGCACGGCGTGTGCGCCCCAACGGTTTTTATTAGCCGTTTTTTGGTGTGGCGATGTGGATTACTGGTTGTCATGACACGAAAGGTTTTTTGGCACATATATAGGCAAAGGTATGTAAAAATATTGAGAAACAGACCTTTTAGCCCACAAATAATTTGTGAAAATTTATAAAAAAATTTGTGGCAGCCCTTAATACCACAAATTCCCTCTCTACTATTTTTTTACAAAGATTTTTCAGCCACAAATTCACACAAATTTCCACAAATAATCTTCTTGTTGAATCTCGTTGAATCTGTGTGAGCCCACAAAAAACCACAAACCGTAGAGCCTCCGTGAGATTTCCCACCATCAAAAGAAAGAGTGGGATCTGTGAGATCTGCGTGAGCCACAAAAACACCCACAAAGTGAAATCTGCGTGAGCCACAAAAACACCCACAAAGCGGAATCTGTGTGAGACTGTGGAAGCGTGGGTGGGATTTTTTTGGTGAACCTTTCGGAAATTCTCAGAAAAAAGCTATCTTTGTAAATTAGAATTAATGTGAACTATGGACCACTCTCCTATACTTGCTATCATTGTGCCTTGCTTCTGCGAGGAAGAGGTGCTTCCGAGCACCAACGAACGGCTGCGCGCCTTGCTTGCCGACATGGTGACGAGGGGCGATGTGTCGGGGCGAAGTTGCGTGGTGTATGTCGACGATGGCAGTTCCGATGCCACTTGGACGCTGCTGAAGGGCTTTTCCGAGGCATCCGATTCGGTGTGCGCCGTGAAGCTGTCGGGCAACTTCGGACATCAAAACGCCATTATCGCCGGTATGGAGACCATGCTCAACGAGGCCGACATTTTCGTGACCATTGATGCCGACCTTCAAGACGACATTGCAGCCATTCCCAAGATGGTGGCGAAATACAAGGATGGCTACGAGATAGTGTATGGCGTGCGCTCGAAGCGTGCCACCGACTCGTGGTTTAAGCGCACCACCGCCCTTGGCTTCTACCGCCTGATGCAGCACCTGGGCACAAAGTCGGTATTCAACCATGCCGACTTCCGCCTTATGGACCGCCGCACCGTGGGCGAGTTGCTCCGCTACCCAGAGCGCAACCTGTTTATGCGCGGTATCGTGCCCCTGCTGGGATTCAAGAGCGCCATAGTGGAGTATGAACGCAGCGAGCGCACCGCTGGCACCACGAAATACCCCCTCTCTAAGATGCTGAGCTTTGCCGTAGATGGCATCACCTCGTTCAGCATACGCCCCGTAAGGCTTGTGCTGACCATGGGCATCGTGTTTGTGTTTATCGCTATCATCATATTGGCGTATGTGCTCTACTCGAAGTTTAGCGGCCATGCTGTGAGCGGTTGGTCGTCGATGATACTTTCGATGTGGTTTATCGGTGGCTGCATACTGATAGGCCTGGGCATAGTGGGCGAATATATCGGCAAAATATACATTGAGGTGAAAGGCCGCCCACGCTACCACATCGAAGCCACCACCGGACAACTACCCTCACAAAAGCAACATACGCATTAATCAACAGAATTCAAACATCAATCAATACATATTTTTATCGAGACAGTATGAAGAAAAAGACTTTACTGGCAGCAGCACTTTTAGGAGCAAGCGGCATGGCTATGGCGCAAGCACCCCTGTGGCTGCGTAATGCCAAAATCTCGCCCAACGGACAGGAAATCGTGTTCACCTACAAGGGCGATCTCTACAAAGTGGCAACAGGAGGCGGACAGGCGCTTCAACTCACCAGCCTCCCTTCGTATGAAACCGCTCCCGTGTGGAGCCCCGACGGCAAGCAAATAGCCTTTGCCAGCGACCGTAAGGGCAACTTCGACTTGTATGTGATGTCTGCCGACGGCGGCACGCCTAAGCAAATCACATTCAACTCGGCAAGCGAGACCCCTACCACATTCTCGCCCGACGGCAAATATGTATATTTCTACGCCACTATCCAAGACCAGGCGTCGAACATCATGTTCCCAAGCGGACGCATGATGGAACTCTACAAAGTGCCTGTGAATGGCGGACGCACTTCGCAGGTGCTCAGCACCCCTGCCGAAGACGTGTGCTTCGACAAGAGTGGCAAATTCTTCCTGTATATGGACGTGAAGGGCGGTGAAGACCCATTACGCAAGCACCACACTTCTTCCATCACTCGCGATGTGTGGCGCTACGATGTGGCTACCGGCAAGCACACCAACCTCACCAATCGTGGTGGCGAAGACCGCACTCCAGTGCTCAGCCCCGACGGCAAGACAGTGTATTTCTTGAGCGAGCGCGACGGGGGTTCGTTCAATGTGTGGAAATTCCCATTGAGCAACCCTTCGCAAGTGACAGCAGTCACCTCTTTCAAGAAAAACCCTGTGCGCGGCCTCTCGGTGGCTGCCAACGGCACACTTTGCTACACCTACGACGGTGAAATCTACACCCAAACCGACGGCGGCAAGCCAAACAAGGTGAACATCAACCTCTTCCACGACGATGGCGATGCTATCAGCATCATGAACTACACCCGTGGTGCCACCAGTGGCGCAGTGTCGCCCGACGGCAAGCAAGTGGCATTTGTAGTGCGCGGCGAGGTGTTTGTAACTTCGGTTGAATACAACACCACCAAGAAAATCACCGACACACCAGAGGCAGAAGCCGACGTGTGCTGGGGACCCGACAACCGCACCCTCGTGTATGCAAGCGAGCGCAACGGCAAGTGGCAACTGGTGAAGGCTACTATCAGCCGCAAGGAAGACCTCAACTTCCCCAACGCCACCATCATCAAGGAGGAAATCATCGCTCCTAACAAGAATGTGAACCGCAAGTCGCCACAATTCTCGCCCGACGGCAAGAAGTTGGCGTTTATCGAAGAGGGCGAACGCCTGATGGTGATGGACGTGAAGAGCAAGGCGGTGACTCAAGTGACCGACGGCTCGCAATGGTTTGGCACCGAGGGTTCGTTCAACTACAACTGGAGCCCCGACAGCAAGTGGTTCTGCCTCGAATTTATCGGCAACGGCCGTGACCCATACAGCGACATCGGCATCGTGAGCGTGAACGGTGGCAAAATCACGAATATCACTAACAGCGCCTACATCAACGTGCTCCCTCGCTGGGTGCTCGACGGTGGTGCTATCATGTTTATCAGCAACCGCTACGGTTTGCGCAGCCAAGCATCATGGGGCTCGCAAGACGACGTGCTGCTGGCATTCGTCAACGAGGAGGCTTTCGACCGCTACCGCCTGAACAAGGAGGAAATGGAACTGCTCAAGGAAACCGAAAAGGCTGAAAAAGCAGATAAAGACAAAGCCAACAAGGACAAGAAAGACGAGAAGAAGTCGAAGTCTGATAAGGACGAAAAAGACAAGGTGAAAGACATAGTGGTGGAACTCGACAAGATTAAAGACCGCGTGATTCGCGTTACTCTCAATTCGAGCGACCTCGCTGGATGCGCCATCAACAAGGACGGCGACGTGCTCTACTACCTCTCAAGAGTGGAGAAAGACTACGACCTCTGGAAGATGGACCTGCGCAAAAACAGCACCCAACTCATCAACAAGATGAACACGAAGTGGGCCGACATTCAAACCGACAAGGACGGCAAGAACTTCTTCATTCTGGGCGGCAGCAGTATGCACAAGATGAGCGGCGACAAGCTCACCCCTATCACCTACTCGGCAGTGGTGAAGATGAACCGCGCGAAGGAACGTGAATACATGTTCGAGAATGTGAACCGTGAAGTGGCTCGCCGATTCTACAACACCAACATGCACGGTTGCGACTGGGATGCCACTATCAAGAACTACCGCAAGTTCCTCCCTCACATCAACAACAATTACGACTTCTCTTACTTGCTGAGCGAGGTGCTTGGCGAACTCAACGCTTCGCACACCGGCAGCCGCTACTATCCTAACGGCAGCGCCGAAACCACAGCCCAACTCGGTTTGTTCTTCGACTGGAACTACACCGGCAAGGGATTGAAGGTGAGCGAGGTGGTTGAATACGGTCCATTCGACCGCGCTAAGTCGAAAGTGCGCCCTGGCACCATCATCACCAAAATCAACGGCACCGACATCACCGTAGAAAACGACTACACCACCCTGCTCAACGGCCAGGTGGGCAAGAAGGTGCTCGTGACTTGCAAAAACGCCTCTGGCGAATGGGAAGAAGTGGTGAAACCTATCAGCGCAGGCATGAACAACGCTCTGCTCTACAAGCGTTGGGTGAAGCGTCAGGAAGCCCTCTGCGACAGCCTTTCAGGTGGCCGCCTGGGTTATGTTCACCTCCAGCAGATGAACGACAACAGCTATCGTGAAATCTACGAGAAGGTGCTTGGCGAATACAATAAGAAGGACGGTATCGTAATCGACACCCGCTTCAATGGCGGTGGCCGTCTGCACGAGGATATCCAAATTCTCTTCAGCGGTGAGAAATACCTCACTCAAGTGGTGCGTGGCCGCGAAGCTTGCGACATGCCAAGCCGCCGTTGGAACCGCCCAACCATCATGCTCCAGTGCGAAGCCAACTACAGCAACGCACACGGCACACCATGGGTTTACAAGCACACCGGCATGGGCAAACTCGTGGGTATGCCAGTGCCTGGCACCATGACAAGTGTGAACTGGATCACGATGCAAGACGAAAGCCTCATCTTCGGTATTCCTATCATTGGCTACCGCTTGGCTGATGGCTCTTACCTCGAAAACCAGCAACTCGACCCCGACATCAGAGTGGCTAACGACCCAGCCGTGATTGTCACCGGTCGCGACCAGCAACTCGAAGCAGCAGTTAAGGAACTTCTGCAAGAAATCGACGCTAAGAAATAAAACAAGATTATAAACAAATGCGTCGGGAACGTTCGCTTTAGAATCGCTCTCGACGCATTTTTCAATTTCACATGACATGAACTCAATTATCACCAACATCATTGGTTACACAGCATCAATCTGCATGGTACTTGGCTATCTGCCACAAACCGTACACACGCTGCGAACCCGCAAAACCGACGACATCGCCGTGGGCACATTCCTGCTGATGGGACTTGGAGGCCTGTTCTTCTGCATTCAAGGACTGCTGCTCGAAAACTGGCCGCTGTTTCTGTGCAACCTCCTCACCACCACCATGAGCGCCATCATCTTCGCCATCAAAATGCACAACGACCACTTCAAAAAAAGAAAATAACCACACAGAAGTTAGAAATTAGAAATTAGAAATTAGAAATTAGATGTTAGAAATCTGAAATCAGAATCCTCACACAGATTCAACAAGATTCAACAAAAAAATAAAACTGTGCTAATTCATGGCTCATAACAAAAGCCAAGAATTAGCACATTTCTTATATAGATTTATTAATTGTATGAGGGGACGAGTCTGTTGAATCTCGTTGAATCTGTGTGAGGCATTGGAGCAAGCCTGCGTGGAGCATCTGTGAGATTTTCCACCCACAAAGCAAAACCGTGAGATCTGTGCGATCTGTGTGAGGCATTGGAGCAAGCCTGCGTAGGGCATCTGTGAGATTTCCCACCCACAAAGCAAAACCGTGAGATCTGTGCGATCTGTGTGAGGCATTGGAGCAAGCCTGCGTGGAGCCTCTGTGAGATTTCCCGTCCACAAAGTAAAACCGTGAGATCTGTGCGATCTGTGTGAGGCATTGGAGCAAGCCTGCGTAGGGCATCTGTGAGATTTCCCACCCACAAAGCAAAACCGTGAGATCTGTGCGATCTGTGTGAGGCATTGGAGCAAGCCTGCGTAGGGCATCTGTGAGATTTCCCACCCACAAAGCAAAACCGTGAGATCTGTGCGATCTGTGTGAGGCACGGAGTGAAGATGCGGGATTAGGCGCGGGATTCGGATTTGGCGGTTTGCTTTAGGGCGAAGTAGCCGAATGCGCATGAGAGGGCAGCACCTGCTACAAATGCAATGGCGGTGCTGTGCACAGGGTTGCCAAGCGCCACGATGGGTGCTGTGAGCGCACCACTCACGAAGCCCATCGCTCCAAACAATGCCGATGCCGTGCCGGCTTGCTTGCGTTCGCTTTCGAGTGCCATGGTGGTGGAGGCTGTGAGGGTGAAGCCCATAAACACCAGCAGTGTGCAAAGCACAATTTCGTAGGCCCAGAATCCCAAATCAAGGAAAAGCACCACGGCTTCGAGCACGCTCAGCACCATCATGCCCACGCAACTCACTTTCACTCCGCTGGTTGCCTTTTTGAATTTGGCAGCACTACCTGCACCAATGGCGATAAACACACCGTTGACCGAAAGTGCCAAGCTCGCCTGCATGTGGTCGGCATAGCCATAGTGGCTGAGTATGCTCCACACCGATGCGATGTTGCCAAAGAGAATCACTTCGGCAGTGCACTGGTGAAGCACATAGAGGATATACTGCTTATTGCGCACCACGGTGCCATAAAGGCGGAAAGTGGCGAAGAGCGGACGACCTGTGCGGCGACCGTCGGGCAACGACTCGCGCAAATGATAGGTGCCTATCGCCATCAGCAAGCCCACGCCGGCAAGCATATAAAACACGCCCTGCCAGCCCGAAAGGTCAGCCATCGCGCCACTTGCCATCGGTGCCACAATCGGTGCGATGCCGTTGATGGTGCCAGTGATGGCTATCACCGTCATCAGTTCATGGCCCTTGAAATTGTCGGCGGCAATGGAGCGTGAAATCACGATGCCGCCTGCGCCGCCCACGCCTTGCATAAATCGCAAAGCGATAAACATTTCCATGCTGGTGGAAAACGCCACAGCCAGCGATGCCAGGAAAAACAGCGTGACCGACAAAATCAGCGGCCTGCGCCGTCCGTATTTGTCGCTCAGTGGTCCCAGCACCAGTTGCCCGGCAGCCAAACCAATCATACTGGCGGTGAAACCAATGTTCACCACCGCCTGTGTGGAATCGAAGTGCTTAGCCACAAGTCCGAGGATTGGGCCAAGCGTGTTGTTGATAAGGGGCGCAAACGCAGTGAACGCCCCCAGCAGTACCAATAAAAAAATCTTATAGTTTCTTTCCATTTATTAAAATGCGCGTGTGATAATCACTCAGGAGTTACACCCCCAGCCTGCTTAAAGGCCAAAGGCGACAAACCAGTCATTTTTCTAAAGAATTTACCCATACTCGACTGATCGGCAAAAGCATACTTATAAGCGATTTCCTTGAGCGACAGACCACTTAACCGAATTTCGCGCTTCAACTTTGAAATCAATATTTCAGAAATCAATTCTTTTGCGCCCTTTTCGGTTTTCCGCTTACAGATGTCGCTCAAATATTTAGTGGTGATATTCAATCGGTTGGCATAAAACGCCACTTCATGCTCCTTGTCGCTGTGTTCCGACACCAGATGCACAAAATCACGGAAGTAGGTATCTGCCATGGTGTACATTTTCACCTTTGTGTCGCCGTTATCTTCCGTCTCGCTCTCCACCATCACCAGAAGCATACTGCGGAAAATGCAGCCGGTCACCTCAAAGGTGTGCTTGCCACCACGCATGGTGTCGTACATGTAGAGGCATTTCATCAAGTGAATGAGCAATTCCCATTCCTGATCATCGGTCACCTGCTTCACGGGGCGTGCCACCAAGTTGCCCAGTTTCTCGAAAGGCATACCCACGGTGATGTCGCGCGAAAACGAGTCGGCCACCAGCAGCACCCACGCCTGGAAATCGGGCGATACCTCCAGAATCTTCGTCTGAAACATCTTCGCGCCAAGCAGTCGCGAGCCCTTAGTGAGAGTCACTCGCTGCATATTGCCCTCAAGCACAGCACTACCCTCTTCGCACAGCACCATCATGCTCAGACGCGACTCATCAGGCAAATTTTTATTCTGAACCGACGAATCGATATGGAAAATCGCATATCCGTTGGATTGCAAGATTTGTTTTAAATCAATCATCATTTCGTATTTTGACCACAAAAATAGAAAAAAGTAACGAATTTCCCACCACCTTATACGTTTTTAACAAAAAAACAATACCCACCACCATCCTACGCTATAGCGTTGTGGCTTTTTACTTACTGCCTGGGGTTAAATTTGGGTGCTATTTCGTGAATTGGTGGAAAATCAGTAACTTTGCACCATTATATTTATAATCAACGACGATTCATGGCGGAAGAAAAGAAAACGACGGTAAAAATTGAAACTCTGGGTTGCAAACTCAACTTCTCGGAAACGGCTACAATCAGTGCCTTGCTTGCCAAGCGGGGCATCACCCCTGCGCAAGATGGCGACGTGCCTTCGGTGTGCGTGGTGAACACTTGCAGTGTGACTGAACTTGCCGACAAAAAATGCCGTCAGCACATTCGTGGACTTATCAAGCGCTACCCCGATGCACTGATGGTGGTGACCGGGTGCTACGCACAGTTGAAAAGTCAGGAAATCGCCGCCATCGACGGTGTGGACATCGTGCTCGGCAGCGAGCAGAAACTCAACATCGCCGACTATGTGGACCGCTGGTTGGAGCATCACCAGAAGGAGGTGGCTGTTACGCCACATAAGGACATTCGCCAGTTTAGCCCTTCGTGCGAGCGTGGCGACCGCACCCGCTACTGGCTGAAGGTGCAAGACGGTTGCGACTACTTCTGCACCTACTGCACCATTCCTATGGCGCGCGGCAGAAGCCGTAGCGGTACCATCGAAAGCCTTGTGGCACAAGCCCGTGAGGTGGCAGCCGAGGGTGGCAAGGAAATCGTGATTACAGGCGTGAACATTGGCGACTTTGGCAAGAACACCGGCGAGCGCTTCATCGACCTGCTCCGCGCCTTCGACGAAATCAAGGAGATTGAGCGTTACCGCATTTCGAGCATCGAGCCCGACTTGCTCACCGACGAAATCATTGAGTTTTGCGCCCAATCACGCGCTTTTATGCCTCACTTCCACATTCCACTGCAGTGTGGTAGCGACGCCGTGCTCGAACTGATGCACCGCCACTACGACACAGCCCTCTTTGCCCACAAGATTGAGCGCATTCGCGCACTTATCCCCGACTGCTACGTGGGCGTGGACGTGATGGTGGGCAGCCGTGGCGAAACACCCGAATACTTCGAGGAATCGTATCGGTTTATCGAAAGCCTTGACATGCAGCACCTGCATGTTTTCCCCTACAGCGAGCGCCCCAGCACTATGGCGCTGCGCATACCCTACATTGTGTCCGATAAAGAGAAGAAAGAGCGTGTGGCGCGCATGATGCAGCTGAGCGACACCCAGGAGCGCCGCTACATTGAGCGCTACATCGGCACCGTGCGCCCTGTGCTGTTTGAGCAGCCTCACGGCGATGCGCCAATGCACGGCTTCACCGACAATTATATCCGCGTCAACATTCCTCCATGCGAGGCACTCGTCAACCGTGTGGCTGATGTGCGCCTGCTCCGCATTTGCGACGACCTCTCCGTAGATGCCGAGGTAATCACCGACTTCCATTCTCAAACCACTACCGAATGAAAATGAAAGCAAAATTGCAAAACATACTTTTGGTCCCACTCGGATGGCTGTTCCACCTTTTAGCATTTATGCCTTGGTGGTGGATTTGGCTGAATGCCGACGTGTTCTATTTCATCGCCTACCATGTGTTTGGCTACCGCCGCAAAGTGGTGCGCAAAAACCTTGTGGAGAGTTTTCCCGAAAAGAGCGAGGCTGAAATCAAGCAGATTGAGAAGCGATTCTATCGCCACTTCACCGACTATTTCTTCGAGACGGTGAAGATGCTCCACATGAGCGATGCCGACATGAAAAAGCGTATGGTGTTTCGCAATCCCGAGCTGGTAATCAACGCCTACAAAGAGGGACGCAACAATATGATTTACGCCGCCCACTACTTCAACTGGGAGTGGCTCACCAGCATTTCGCTGTGGTTCCCCGACGAGATGAAGACCGACCGACACTTGATTGGGCAGGCTTACCACCCACTCGAAAACCAGTGGTTCGACCGCTTCTTCCTGCATCTGCGCAGCCGCTACTCCACCTGTGTGCCAAGCAACGAGGTGCTTCGCACCATGATCGAGACTAAGCGTGAAGGCAAGCAGATGACACTCGGCTTCCTCAGCGACCAACACCCGCTGCCAGGACACCGTGGCGTGATTACCAAATTCCTCAACCACCCCTCCGACTTTATCAACGGCACCGAGGCCATTGCCCGAAAATTCGACATGCAGGTGCTGTATTTCCACATTCATAAAATTCGCCGCGGATATTACGAGTGTACGCTCGACTTGATGTACGACCACGCGAAAGAGCAACCGAAAGACTCCATCACGTTGCGCTACGCCCACATTCTCGAACAGCACATTCTCGAAGACCCATCGCTGTGGATGTGGTCGCACAACCGATGGAAGCGCCCGGTGGAATATCCCGAAAATCACAATCCCCAACAACAATAACTATCAGCAAGAGAGAGCATGAAACCTGTAGCCGTCATTATCCTCAACTGGAATGGAGCAGCACTGCTGCGCCGCTATTTGCCAAGCGTAATCGCTAATACCAACAGCACCATAGCCGACGTAATCGTTGCCGACAACGGCAGCACCGACGAGAGCGTGAAGGTGCTGAAAGAGGAATTTCCCGAAGTGAAAACGCTGCTTTTCAGCGAAAACTGGGGCTTTGCCGAGGGCTACAACAAATGTGTAGCACAAACCGCCTACAAATACACAGTGCTGCTCAACAGCGATGTGCGCACGCCCGAAGACTGGCTGGAGCCGCTTTACGAATACATGGAAGCGCACAGCGATGTGGGTGCAGTGCAGCCCAAACTGCTGAAAGACTTTGGCCCCGACGACCCTCGACAGGTGTTTGAATATGCCGGTGCGGCTGGTGGCTACATCGACAAGCACGGTTATCCCTACTGCCGCGGACGCATTTTCGGCACCGTGGAGGAAGACCACGGACAATACGACGGCGAGGTGACCGACATCTTTTGGGCTACCGGCGCATGCTTCATGGTGCGCAGCGAGGTGTATTTGAAAGTGGGTGGACTCGACAAGGACTTCTTTGCCCACATGGAGGAAATTGACCTCTGCTGGCGACTGCTCAACGCTGGCTACCGCAACTGCTACATTCCCCAAAGCAAGGTGTATCACCTCGGTGGCGGCAGCCTTCCACAAGGCAACCCACGCAAAACCTACCTCAATTTCCGCAACAATCTGCTCCTTCTGCACAAGAATTTGCCTGCAAATGACGCTAAGAAAACGCTGTTCATTCGCCGCCTCTACGACACGCTCGCATTCTTCCAAAGCCTTGCCAGCCTCCACTTCGGCGATGCCAAGGCGATTATTCGCGCGCACAACCACTTCCGCACCATGCGCAAGCAGTACGCCCAACCTGCCACCCGCAATCTGCTGAAAGCCTACCCCGAAGGCCACCGCAACATCATCCTCGAATACTACCTCCACGGCCACAAAACCTACCCCACCCTCACCACCTAACCGCCACCATTCCAAACCCAAAATGGAGAGTATCAAATATCTAAAAAAAAACGGCGCTGCGCCGTTTTTTCATTTCCTCACAATCTTTTTCGGCAAAATCCACGGAATTCTCACAATCTTTGGGAAAAACAACTATCAGTATCTGCTGTCACAAGAATTGGGTGAGATAAATAGGCAGCATAAGGGTTTGTTCGTCTTTATGCAAATCTTTGGTATAAACAAGATAACGCTGAAGAACACGGCTTGAAAACTTTTCACAGAAAGCGTCGAGCGAAGCGTGGCGCTTATAGCCCGACGATTTCACCTCTATGGGGCACACCTTGTTACCTCGCGACAAAAGGAAGTCAACTTCGTAGTTATGTTTTCCCGTACTGGTTGGGAACGTGTAATAAAACAATTTATTCCCTGCGGCAGTCAACATTTGCGCCACCACATTCTCGTACACATAACCGAGGTTTGCATCCAACTTGTCGCTCAACAGCTTCTGATATATGACATTTTCGGTAAAATCCTTATCTTTAAAAGCCAACGTAATAAACAACCCTGTGTCGGCAACAAACATTTTATATTTTTTCAAATCTATTGACAATGGCATTCCCACAGCAGGGTCGTTGGCATGATATGCCATATTGATGGTCTTCGATTCACGAAGTTCCGAAATAAGTTGAAGAGTTTTCTCCGAGTCCACATTATCGCCAAGCGCACTCGCCACTTGAAATCGTGAAGCATTGCTGCTCAATTGAGCAGGAATAGCATCAAAAAGCATTGAAATTCTCCCAGATTGGTCAATTCTATAAAAATCGTCCTCATAGAGCTGGATAATGCCTCTTTTCACCCTATCCACATCCATCAAATTATTGGTTTCTAAATATTCGCACACCGCCTGGGGCATACCACCAACAGCCATATAAAGTCTGAAATCTCTCATCAACTTGCGAGTGACAGCATCACCCATCGACAACCGTTTTTCAAAAATCATTCTCATTTGCGCAATGGTGGTGGTGTCGCCCAAAGCCCATTTAAATTCCTCATAATCCAAAGGGTGCAGTACCATCTTCTCCTCTTCGCTCGGAATCACAATGTCTTTCACGTTCTTTCTAATAGAAATCAAAGAGCCCGTTTCGATATAATCATATCGCCCATCAGCCACTAAATGCTTTATCGCCTGACGTGCTTTAGGGCACATTTGTACCTCATCAAAAATAATCAACGATTTACGTTCTTTGAGCGAAACGCCCAATCGGAATTGCAGTTGTAAAAAGAAATAGTCTAAATCGGCAATGCTATCAAACAGCTCCAGAATATCTTTTTTCACAATGGAGAAATCTATCATCACATACGATTCATACTCATTCTCGGCAAACTGCCGTGCCAATGTCGATTTACCCACACGACGGGCACCCTCAATCAGCACTGCGGTTCTACCACTCCGATTGTTTTTCCAATCAAGCAGCTTTTCGTACAACTTTCTTTTAAATATCCTCATAATCTTTGGGTATTAAAATTACTATTCTGGTACAAAAATAGGGAAAATTTTCATTTCCTCACAATCTTTTTCGGCAAAATCCCCGATATTCTCACAATCTTTTTCGGCAAAATCCCAGGAATTCTCACAATCTTTGGGAAAAATGGGGTGATTTTGGCGCATGGGGGGCGTTATTTGTGGGGTGGAGATTTTGGGGGAAATGGGTGGAGGAAAGTGCAGATTTTTGGGGAAAAGTATTGACAAGGGGTTGCAGATGTTGTAATTTTGTAGAATATTTAGTTTTATTGCCGTGTTATGCGCTTTCGCTCACGGCTTTCGGACTATGATTTGAAATTATTACAATAAACTATAAATATAAGAAATGGCTAAAGAAATCAAAAAGCAAGCTGAAGAGGCTACAAAGGTTATCGACATGCAGGCTAAAAAGGAAGTGTTGCCTTTGGGCAAAATCAACTTCATCATGATTGCTGTGTGCGTGCTGCTCATTATGCTGGGATTCTTCCTGATGACCGGCAGTGCCAACACTGGCGCCACATGGAATGAAGATGTGTTCAACACCACTCGCACCGTAGTAGGTCCGATGGTGGCACTCGCAGGTTTCACCTTGCTGATTTTCGCAATCATCTTTAAAAAGAAAGACTAAACATGGACTGGTTACAAGCGCTTATTTTAGGTCTTATTCAAGGCCTCACCGAGTATCTGCCAGTGAGCAGTAGCGGTCACCTTGCTATCGGTTCGTATCTTTTCGGCATCAATGGCGAAGACAATCTCGCTTTCACCATCGTGGTGCATGTGGCAACAGTGCTCAGCACTTTCGTGATTCTGTGGAGCGAAATCGACTGGATTTTCCGTGGCTTGTTTAAATTCAAGATGAACGACGAAACGAAGTATTTCCTCAACATCGTGGTGTCGATGATTCCTATCGGCATCGTGGGCGTGTTCTTTAAAGACACAGTGGAGGAGATTTTCGGCTCCGGGCTGCTGATTGTGGGCTGTATGCTTCTGCTCACCGCCTTGTTGCTCACGTTCTCTTACTTCGCTAAGCCTCGCGTGAAAGAAAACATCTCTTGGAAAGACGCGCTCATCATCGGTTTGGCGCAAGCTTGCGCTGTGATGCCAGGTCTGTCGCGTTCGGGCTCTACCATCGCCACTGGTTTGATGCTGGGCAACAAGAAAGAAAAGATGGCTCAGTTCTCGTTCCTGATGGTGATTCCTCCCATTTTGGGCGAAGCACTGCTCGATGTGATTAAGATGGCGAAGGGCGACAACCCATTCGGCGATGTGAGCGCCATTGTCCTTGTGGTGGGTTTCGTGGCTGCGTTTGTGTCGGGCTGCATGGCTTGCAAGTGGATGATCAACATCGTGAAAAAAGGCAAACTCATCTATTTTGGCATCTATTGCGCCATAGCCGGTGCCGTAACCATTATTTGCTCACTACTCTAAACATCAGATATGCTCAACCCTATAGAAGGCGAAATGTTCTGCGTGGACAAGCCACTGGGCTGGACTTCGTTTGCCGTAGTGAAAAAGGTGCGTGGCACTTTGCGTAAGATGCTTGGATCGGGCAACGTGAAAGTGGGCCACGCTGGCACTCTCGACCCCCTTGCCACTGGCGTGCTCATTGTGTGCACGGGTAGAATGACCAAGCAAATCGAGCAGCTGCAAGCCGGCGTGAAGGAATACATTGCCGACATCCGACTGGGTGCCACCACCCCATCGTTCGACCTCGAAACCGAGATTGATGCCCAATATCCGTGGCAACACATCACGCGCGAGCAAATCGACGAGGTGCTGCAGAGCAAGTTTGTGGGCACCATTGAGCAAGTGCCACCCAAGTTCAGCGCTTGCAAAGTGGATGGCAAACCTGCCTACAAGTTGGCACGCAAAGGTAAAGACGTGGAAATCCGTCCGAAGACGCTCGTCATCGACGAAATTGAGGTACTGGCGTGCGGACTTCCAGCCGAGCCCACCCTGCAAGTGCGTGTGGTGTGCAGCAAAGGCACCTACATTCGCGCCTTGGCACGCGACATCGGCGAGGCTCTCGGCAGTGGCGGACACCTCACAGCGCTGCGTCGCACCCGCGTGGGCGACACCTTGGTGACCGACTGCCACTCGGTGGACTCGCTGCTCGAATACCTCGAAGGCGAAACCTACGTCACACCAGAGGAAGCCGAAGCACGCCGACTGGAACAGGAACGCGCCGACAACAAATTGCGTGCCGCCGCCCTGAAAGCGAAGCGTGCAAAGAAGCTACACGCTACACAAACTAACAATTAAGAAAATAAGAAAAAACAAACATCACAATAAAACGACTCTTTTATGAAATTATCAGAATTTGATACCCAAATGCCTAAAGAGCTCATCGCTACTGAGCCATCGTTTCACCGCGACGAAGCACGCCTGATGGTACTGCACCGCAAAACTGGTGAAATTGAGCATAAGGTGTTCAAAGAAGTACTTGACTACTTCAACGAAGACGACCTTTTTGTGTTTAACAACACCCGTGTTTTCCCTGCCAAACTCGAAGGCAACAAGGAAAAGACTGGCGCAAAAATCGAAGTGTTTCTGCTTCGTGAGTTGAACGAGGAAAACAAACTGTGGGACGTGCTTGTGGAACCTGCACGCAAAATCCGTATCGGCAACAAGCTCTATTTCGGACTCGACGACTCGATGGTGGCAGAAGTGATCGACAACACCACCTCTCGCGGACGCACACTCCGCTTCCTCTACGACGGCCCACACGACGAATTTAAAGCAAATCTTTTCGCCCTTGGCAACACTCCACTCCCTTACTACATTGAGCGTGAAGCCAAACCAGAAGACGCCGAACGCTATCAAACCATCTTCGCCGAAAAGGAAGGCGCTGTGGTGGCTCCATCGGCAGGCTTGCACTTTAGCCGTGAATTGATGACGCGCATGCAAATCAAGGGCGTGGAAGCCGACTACCTCACCATGCACGTGGGTCTGGGCAGCTACCGCGAAATCGACGTGGAAGACCTGACCAAGCACCGCATGGACAGCGAGCAGATGGAGGTGACTCCAGAACTCTCACAAAAGGTGAATGCTAAGCGCGACGGTGGACACAAGATTTGCGCCGTTGGCACATCGGTGCTCCGCGCTATGGAAACTTGCGTGTGCATGGGTGGCCATATTAAGGCATACGACGGTTGGACCAACAAATTCATTTTCCCTCCTTACGACTTCACCACTTGCGACGCTCTTATCAGCAATTTCCACATGCCATTCTCTGTGATGCTGATGATCACTTGCGCTTTCGGTGGCTATGAGCATGTGATGAACGCCTACAAGGTGGCTATCGAAGAAAAATACCAATTCGGTGCCTACGGCGACGCTATGCTCATCGTAGATTAATAAGTTTATCAACCCTCTCAACCATAAATGGGCGCTTCCTCAAAAGAGCGCCTATTTTTCATAAACAGACAAAACATTTTTACAGTAAACAAAAATGAAAAAAATCATCACCTTACTGTTTGCCACACTCTTTGCCACAGCCATATATGCTGCCGAAATCACCTATCGTGTGGCTTCTTACAATGCAGACACCGACGATTTCGTGCTGGAGGCTTGGGGCGAAAAGCCCGCTGGTGCATCGGCATATTTCTTCAACGACTACGGTGCCACAACTGGCAACCGCTACAACCAAATTCCACGCCGCCACCAAGCCTCGTTTGAACTCTACGGCTGGCAAGGCTGCACCATCAAGAGCATCACGTTCAGCATGTGTTCCAATAATAAGGCCGGCACTATCGGCTACACAATTGTGGATGGCAATACCGAAATCAGCAAAATGGCTCCGGTGGATTTCGCGAGCGAACAATGGTTTGGCGAATGGCTGTCGAAAGACCAGAATGTGTATGGCGACATCACCAAATCGCTCAACCTTGACCCTCTCACCACCGACACGTTGGCAATCAACATGATGGGTGGCACGAGCGAAGGCTCGGTGTATATCAATTCCGTCACCATCTGCTACGATGCCCCCGAAAGCGTGACTTTGGAAAGTCCGCAGGGCTGGGTGTTTGAAAAATTGGTGAAGAAGAGCACCATCGCCGAAGGCGACGTAATTATGCTCTATCGCTCTGGTGTGGCGGCTTGCGACCTCGGCGGCATGACGACATCGAAATACCTTGATGCGAAGGGCATCAACAACACCAGCACCGTGAATGAGCCCGATGTGCTGCTGTTCCGACTTGCCAAAGAAGGCACGGCATGGACACTCACCGACCAGTTTGGCCGCAAACTCGGTGCAAAAGGCGAGCGAAACCTTGCATGGGACGAAGGTGTGACCACATGGAACATCACCCTCGGCTACGACGGTGCCACCATCGCCAGCACCAACGCCAAATACGGCACATTGCGCTTCAATGCGCCTGCCGAAAGTTACGCCCGCTTCTGGAACTACACCAGCAAATCGCTTCCTTTGCCATACGCCTATCGCCGTGTGCGTCAAAGTCAACCTACCACACCCATTGGCATCACGCTCAACTACACGGAGCGTACCATCAAACTTGGCGAGCAAGACACCATCATGGTAAAACCCACCATCACGCCCGCAAAAGCCCTTGACAAGCGAGTGGCATGGGAAAGCACCAACCCCAACGTGGCAACGGTGAAAAACGGCATCGTTCACCCCATCAGCGTAGGCACCACCATCATCAAAGCCACCACTATGAGCGGTGGTGTTCAGGCTGAAATGCGCCTCACCATCACTGGCAATGCATTAAAGGGCGACATTAATGCCGATGGCATCGTTGACGTGTCTGACGCTACTGCCCTCGTCAGCCACATCATCGGCACCACCACCTATCCCATAGAATTGTGCGACCTCAACGCCGATGGTATCGTTGACGTGACCGACGTCACCACCCTCATCACCACCATCCTCAAATAATCCTCCCACCACCAGCAGCTGCCCTATTTCTGCTGTGTGATAGTTTTTTCAGCATTTTTTGGATAAAACGCAAAATAATTAGTAAATTTGGGGAAATTAATAATGGCAATATGGACACTCAAAGGTTACTAAAATACACTGCTGCAGTGATATCGGAATTCAGTCTTGCCCATAACTTAACTTTGGCACAAGCGTTCAGATACCTCAAACGCTATAAGGGGATTGAATTTGTGAAACGCCACTACGAGGTTGAACACACTTTGTCGTTCGATGATGTGGTTGACGACCTCACCACTTATTGCAAGCGAATGGGAGGCAGATTGGTATGAAGCTATATCACGGCATAAATACAGATATTGAACACATCGACTTTACCATTTCAAAAGTCGGTAAAGATTTTGGTGTGGGATTTTACCTGACACCAGACCTTGAATCTGCAAAGCGTCAAGCCAAACGCCGTGCCGACATTGAAGGTGGAACTCCGATAGTCCTTACCTATGAATTCAACGATAGTGTTCTAAACGGCGAAGAACTGAAAACCATCTCATTTGAGCACTATACTATAGAATGGGCAATGTTTGTGAAAAAGAACAGGGCAAACAAAACTCGCAACCAAGCCCATGATTATGATATAGTGGTTGGTCCCATCGCCGATGATGACATAGGTATGCAAATGCGTAGATTCAACGCTGGAATAATCACCATCGACGAGTTTCTCGAAAACTTAAAGTACAAACACATTGTGCTTCAATACTTTTTTGGAACACAAAATGCCATAAAACATTTACGGAAATTATGAACGACGAATTGTTTGCTATTGAGGATATAACAGTGGCTTTAGCCACGCGACTGATGGAAGAAAAGGGCATGGATATGATTGATGCGCTCGATGCCATCTACAATTCCGACACATTTGCAAAAGTGGTTGATAAATCCACTGGACTGATGTGCCAAAGCGATGCCTATATCTACGACTACCTTAACCACGAAATCGAAACAGGAAAAATGGGATAGCGCACGCGTGCAACCCAAATCGGCCATTAGGGCTTGTGATATTTCGGATTTTTAGAAGAATGAATTTTGTTTGTCTTTTAATGAGTGATAGCGAGCTATTACGAATTAAAAACAAGCAAAAGGCATCTTATAAAAGCCGAAAGACCGCAAGAAGTGATCTAAAAAATCCTCATACGGCCTAACGACCGATTTGGGTTTAATCGGCAGGAAGAAATAACCGAGGCTGTGTAGCGCGCTACACAGCCTCGGTTTATTTTGTTTCAGATGTGAATCTTCTTTTACATGAAGGCTGCCATTGAGCCTGCAAACAGGATAATACACAAGATGTAGAGCACTGCAAAAATCACTGAGGAAATCGCTCCCCACATTGCCCACTTGCCTGCGCTATTGCTTGCCTCCTCGGCTTCAAGGTATTTTCCTTGGTTGTAGAGCGAACTCACTTGCGACGCTTTCACGATGCTGACGATGCCGAATGGCAAACAGCAGAAGATGGTGACCAAAATGCCCCACACCAGATTTGTGGGTGGCATTGGACGGCTGGGCTGATATGGTTGCTGACCATATTGAGGCTGACCACCATACTGTGGTACGCCATAGCTTGGAGGCACTTGACCTACAAACAGATACGACAAAGCCGCCACTTGGTTGGCTGGCATCCAAGCCGTCATGCCATCCGCCCAAACTGGAGTGGTGGGCGTGAGTCCATTGAGCATCAGCAGACTTTCGTCAAATGGGCCAACTTGTTGGCCATTGATATGCATATAGTATTGCATAGAGATATAGTTTTAAGGGGTAATTAATATTCTGTTGGGTGATATTTCTTCAGAAGTTCAACGATAGGAGCCGCCTTGGCAGCTTCGCCATTGTCGGTGTAGTGTTGGCAAAGGAGTTTGGCTGGTTCAAGGCAGTTGGTGGCGAAGAAGCGACGACTTGCCTTGTCGGCAGCCTCAAGCATCTGCACGCCCTTTTCCTCGTCTTTCTCAAAGCCCTTCACGCCCTTGTAGGTCCACATTCCCACATACGCCATACATTCGGGATTGTTTTGCTCAGCACCCTTCTTGGCATATTCCACAGCCTTTTCCTCGTTTGCCTCCACAATCACTTCCTGGTCGGCAAAGGTTCTGAAGCCATTCAAATACACCTCAAACAGTTCGGCAGTGGCATCGCCATAGCCCATATCGCTCGCCTTTTGAATCAGTTCAAGGCTCTTGAGCTTATCTTCCTTAGTGTCCCAAGCCGATTGCAGGGTGCAGAAGCCCTTGCGTTCGAGAGCGAAAGCCGAGCCAGCGGCAATACATTCGTCGAACATCGCATTGGCGGTTTCGGGGTCCATATCTTGGTTATAGATAATGGCAGCAAGGCGCACTTTACTGTCCATATCACCCTCTGCCACAGCCTTTTTCAGATACTTGCGGGCTTGGTCGTAACGCTCTGCATCGTACCACTTCTTGCCCTCTTCGGCATTGTTCACGGCCTTAGCTGGAGCTGCTGCGGTGGTGGTGGCTTTAGTTTTTTTTGCTACTCTCTTCTTTTGGGCTGATACAGCACCGCAAGCAAGCAGCGCTGCACACAAAACCAAAACTATTCTTTTCATAAACATTATGATTTAAATTGTTACTATTTTTTGTGAAATTTTGAATATAATATGCAAATATGCAACTTTTTAACCAAATCCACAACATTTTCCCCGAAAAAAACAATAGGTCAACTAAAAATGAAACATTTATAATTATTAACACTATATTTAAATAAAAACACAATAAATTAGCAATAATTACTAAAAATCCTTATCTTTGCATGTGAACTTTCACATTGACCATAAATATATAAAACATAACAATATGAATAAAACCGTTCAAAACAAAGAAATGGAAATTCATGCAATACCAAAGAAAAAAGTATATCTTTGGTTTGCCATCTTTTTTATTGCTGCATCGGTTTGCATTTTCGGTTTTCAGCAATATTATTCACATCAATTCAACGATAAATTATGCGATGTGATTTTTGAGATGGGCTACTCTCCCGACACTACCGCTAATAGAAGTGGTTCTCAAGCCGACTATCAAGCCTACGCTAAAGCTGTTAATCAGGTTCAACAAGGCCAAACAGAAGATGCTATACCCACATTAAAACAACTGTACCAAAATGCCAGCGCAGAAGAAAGAATTGAATATGGCACTTGCTTGGCGTATGCCTACTTGAAGAACTACGACTACAAAAAAGCAAGAGTATTGGTTGCCACATTAATTCGCCTTGCAAAAAGCATCTATGGTGAACCTACCGATGATTTGGTTTTCTTACAAAAAGCATTAAGCGACAAATTTTTCACTTAACTTAATAATTTCCCAACAATTATGGAAAAAAGAGGTGTACTTATATCACTTGTTTTGTTGTTCGCCTTTTTAAGCACATCGGCGTATGCAGCAAAACGAGCCCTGGTAGTAGGAATTGGAACGTATGCTCGCGGAACAGAATGGGCAACCATCAGTTCAAAAAATGATGTGGATTTGCTATGCCCCGCTTTGGAGCATTTTGGCTTTAAAGTCACAAAACTAATCGACTCCCAAGCCACACACGCAGGAATCATCAATTCGCTTAAAGCCCTGATTAAAAGAGCCCGCTTTGGCGACCAAATATATCTTCATTTTTCCTGCCACGGGCAGCAAATGAAAAGTTCTTCTCCAAAAGAAACAGACGGACTTGACGAAGCAATGGTTCCTTATGATGCAAAAAAAGAATGCACTGCTTCATATCGCGGACAAAACCACCTGCGCGACAAAGAATTCAATATCTACCTGACCAAATTGCGCAAAAAAATCGGGTCAAAAGGCATGCTATTTGTTTCACTTGACGCTTGTCATAGTGGCGACGCACACCGGGGATTTGGAGAAGATGACGACGAGCCCGACTTTGTTAGCCTCACAGAAAGAGGCACAAGCGAGATTTTCGGTGAAGAGCGAGGCTCTGGCTCAAGCAGAAGATTCTCAAGCGTGACAAAGAATTTCAAAAGCAAAGTAACACAAAAAACGCCTAAAGGACTCTCGCAAATGGTGGTGATTAGTGCTTGCCAGTCATTCCAAGTGAATCGAGAATATATTGACCGAAAAAACAAAAAAAGCTATGGGTCACTCACTTACCTTATTTGGAAGGAATTGTCGACTTTAAAAAGCAAAGTCATCGACTTTAAAGCTTTTGGCGAAAAACTACTTCAACAAAAGGGGCAAACGATGTCGAAAAGGCAAAAGCCCTATTTAGTGATAGAATATTTGTAAAAAAATAAATTCTTTTTATTAACCCATTTAAAACCAAAACAAAATGAGAAAGTCATTATTAATGTTTGCAGCTATTATAGCTGTATGTTTCGCTTCATGTAACAAAGCAGATGGCACAAAAGCCTCTGAAGAAGACTCTACTGCACAAAGCGAAAAAATCGTAGTTAGTGACACAATTCAAAACTTGCGCCTCGCGATGCAGTTGGCCACATACGGTTATCAAACAGAAAGCCCTATGGCATTAGTTGAAGCCGCTGAAATTCTCTCCGATATAGACATCCAAGACTTAAAGCCTGAATCTGTTGAGGAAAATATTGAGAACGAAGATGCAAAGAAGGACGACACTAACGACCCAACTAAAGAAATCCAGAAAAAAGAGCACGGCAAATACACAGTTGCCGAACTTCTTGAAGATGCAAAAAAGATGGCGACCGACGATCAAAATCTTTTGAGTATTATCGATAATCTGCAAGCCACATCTGGTGAAGGTCGTGGCGCTGTGGGTGGTCCACGCTCTGGCTATTATCGCCTGCACGCAGGCTGCCACACCGACTTCGTTTGTGCATTCAAAAAAGGCGTGACTGCTACCGTGGTTGTAAGTGGTGATGGCGACACCGACCTCGACCTCTATGTTTACGATGAAAATGGCCGTTTCATAGCTCGTGACTCTGATTATTCCGACGACTGTATTGTTACCTGGGTTCCTCGCTGGACAGGAAACTACACTATTCGTATTGTGAACAGAGGCAGTGTTTGGAACGACTTTGTAATTGCTACAAATTAATCTCTCCCTAAATAATCAAACAAAGGCAGGTTGTCGATGGCAACCTGCCTTTGTTTTCCTACATCACTTCAGCCTTATTCATAGATTATCGGAAATCACGGCTCAATGGAAAAGCGAAAAAAAAGGATGTTTTGTTTGTTTTTGTTTCTGCTGCCCCAGTGATTTTCCACTGAGCCCTGATTGGTGTTTACTGCACTTCGGGGTCGAGGAGGATGAAGGATGCCCAGTATGGAGGGCGGGATTCGTCCTGTGGGAGATTGGTGGGGTATTTTTCCTTGAGGAAGCGCTGGGCGGCAAGGAAGCTGGAGCGCTTGCCCTCGCCGGCGGTGAGGTGGCGGT
>OGPL01001123.1_pt1 | contig 25836 bp, 19 predicted proteins | sample 1552901 | NCBI WGS metagenome assembly OGPL01 (sample SAMEA2580244, study PRJEB22360) | human gut metagenome | biome: human gut; feature: human-associated habitat; material: faeces | place: Denmark | collected 2008/2010 | reverse complement strand
CTTAAACCTCAGGTTGATCAATTTAAAGCGATGCCTGAAGCGGAGCAGCTTGTGATGTCTATGGCTGATATGATAGGAATTTCAACGGTGCCGCATGCATTGATCAAAGGAAATGGGCAGATGGCATATATTACTAAAAGAGTGGATAGGATATTCGAGAAAACAACTGTTGAAATGCTTGCAATGGAAGATTTCTGTCAGTTGGACTATCGTCTTACACAGGACAAATACAAAGGTTCATACGAGCGATGTGCAAAGATCATAGAAAAATATTCAAGTCGTGTAGGTCTGGATATGGCAGAATTCTATATGAGAATTGTATTTTCTTTCGTGACTGGCAATTCCGATATGCATTTGAAGAATTTTTCGCTTATTGAAACAGAGGTGGGAAGCGGAGATTATGTTCTCTCACCAGCCTATGATCTGCTGCCGGTAAATGTTATCATGCCTGAGGATACAGAGCAATTGGCGATACCGATGAATGGAAAAAAGAGAAATGTGAGAAGAAAAGATTTCTTTATATTTGCTGACGAATGTGGTTTAAGTCGGATATCAGCGGAGAAGATGATAAATTTGGTAGTTAAAAATAAGGATAAAATGAAAAAGATGTGTGACGAATCTTATATACCTGAAAAAATGAAATCAGACTTCAATCATTTGATTGAGGAAAGAATGGTGATTTTGGCAGATTGATAAAAATATAATATAATACGAAATCCCAGAAGTTACTTACTATCGAAATGTGATTCGAAATGTGACTTCTGGGATTTTGGTTGACTGACATAAGATAATCCTGTAAAATATTTATTGTGAGACAGGGAGTATCACAATGTAATTTTGGAGTGTAAAGTAATATATGAGAGATCCGGAAAAACTAAAAGAGGAAATGGATGAGCGCAATAGAAAGATCCTTGACGTTGCATTTGAGCTGTTCGTAGACAAGAAGATAGAGGCGGTGAGCATGGGAGATATCGCAAGGGCTGCCGACGTGGGAAGGGCTACATTGTTCAGGTACTATCCAAGTAAGCTTGAGCTGGTCATAGCGGTATGTGCTGATCAGTGGAAGAGATACCTGGATGGCCTGGACGCGAGAAGACCTATATCGTCTGTACATGACATACCAGCCATAGACAGACTGATATTCACCATGGACAGCTACATAGATATGTATCAGAACCACAAGGCGTTGCTGAAGTACAACGATAACTTCAATTATTATGTAACCCATGAGGGCAAGAACAATGATCAGCTTGTAGATTTCCACAGCTCACTGTATTCGGTGGACACCAGACTTCACATGATGTACGAGAAGGCGAAGGTGGACAGAACTATACGGACTGACATACCGGAATCAGAATTCATGCGTGTCACCGTCCACTCCATGATGACGGCCTGCGCCCACTATGCGGAGGGCTTCATATGGGGATCGGACGACAACAAGGACTACACAGACGAGCTTATAATGATCAAGGAAATGATACTTGATTACGCAACTAAAGGGATAAAATAACAGAGTTAAATAGAAGCGGAGGAATGATATGAGAAAGGGATTAATATTTAAGAAGGGAATTATAATTGCGCTTGCTGCAGCGGTGGTTATGTCGCCTGCGTCGGTGATGGGTGTAAGCGGCTGGGGAGTGATGAATGCTAAGGCAGAGGAGACTACAACGGAAAAAATACCCGAATATTTATTGATGGGCTCAACACGTCTTATTGATAATGGGGAATTTCAAGATGATGGAGTTTCTGGTAATGATGACACGATATATCAGGGAACCAATTGGTACTATGACATCACGAGGAATCAGCTTGTACTGGAAAATGCGTATATTTCTGGAAACATTACGATTCAGAACGGTGATCTTTCGATTATGTTATCCGGAACAAATACTATGAGATCAGATATGGTGATTCAAAGTATTTTAACAGAAAGCGGAATTGTGCCTACATTAGAAATAAATGGTAACAATCAGAATGAAAGTCTAAGTTGTGGAAAAATCAGTGCAGATGACTTAGGCTCAAATAATAATAATATAAAAATTATAGGAGCAACGCTGGAGACTTCCCAAATTGAATGTAGCGGCAGCTTAACGATTGAAAATAGCCATGTGGTAGCAAATGAGGAGGATCATTCAAACGTAATTAGTGGTGATAAAATTAATATAGTAGACAGTTATGTTGAAGCGAAAGCAACAACAGAACGATACGAAGGTGAGGTAATTAGATCAAATCAACAAATTAATGTATCAGGAAGCCAGATCGTGGTTAGCCGTGCTTTAGCCTGTCAAGAACCTGTATTAAGTGATTGTGACTTCAGCAACTCTGTCATCACAAAGCAATGGAACGACATTGAGACCGGTGATGATGTAACGAAAACATATGTATATGGTAAAGCCGCTTTAAAAGAAGATTTAACGATTGCAAGTGGAGAAAGCATAGAATTTGAGAGTAGTGCAAGCATCACCAATCTGGACAAGCTTATTGTTGAAGATGGAGCCACAATTCTGGTAGATGGAGCTGAACACAAACATAATACAAACGGTGATATTACATACATTTGGCAAGATGACAAAGAACATACAAAAGGAGTAGCATGCAAAGACTGTCCGATCGGATATGTGACTAAAGAGACGGAAGCACACAATTATAATTCGCAGGGATTTTGTACAGATTGCGACGCATATCAGCCGGCGGTGCTCACTACGGACAAGTATGATATTAATGAGGACGGGACAAAGGATGCGGTTTACGAGATCAGTAATGCAGGTCAGCTCTACTGGTTTGCCGGACTTGTAAATGGCACACTTTCAGGCGTAGCGCAGAATAAATCAGCCAATGCAGTCCTGACAGCGGATATTGTTGTGAATGCAAATGTTCTGAAGTCGGATGGAACCTTGAATGAGGGAACATTTAAGGAATGGACACCGATTGCAACTAGCGCAAGTCCATACACTGGTATATTTGATGGACAAAACCACACAATCAGTGGATTGTATTTCAATCAAGAGAATAGTTATGATGTAGGATTGTTCGGTCGTAACAATGGTAAGATTGCCAATGCAGGTATTTTGGATTCTTATTTCTATGGTACCAGCAAGGTAGGAGGCATGTGTGGAAATAATTATACCGGAACTATCTCAAACTGTTATAATACCGGCAGCGTTAGTGGTATAGGAACAGCAGGAGGCGTGAGTGGATATAATTATACCGGAAGCATCACAAACTGTTATAATACCGGTAGTGTCAGTGGTACAGGGGTTAATGTAGGAGGTGTGATCGGACGTAATGAATCCAATGCAAGCATTACAAACTGTTATTACGGCAGCACTATTTATACTGGAAATGCGATAGGCGCGAATGACGGAACCACTGAAAAGGTTGAAGGTAAAACGACAGAGCAATTCAAAACAGGTGAAGTTGCGTATCTCCTGCAGAACGGTCAGTCAGAAGAAATCTGGGGACAGACCATCGGAACAGACACCTATCCTGTATTACATGGTCCGAAGGTATATAAGAGCATAACTTATATGGGCTGTAACGATTCATCTGAAATTGCCTCGGTGTCATACAGCAATGAGAAAAAGGATGTATTTGGCAAACATAACTTCGAGGATGGCATATGCAGATACTGCGGTGAGAAACTTGCAGCGACAGTCACAAAAGGTGATGAGACTATATCCTGTGTTTCACTGCCAGAAGCAATAAGTTATGCCGAAAACATGCCGGACAGTGTTGTCACCGTTATGGAAGATACAAATACAGCTCTTGATATAAACAATCCCGATTCTGATTTTACTATAGACATAAATGGACATAAGACAGATGATATTGATGTAAAAAACGGAAAAATAACGATAATTGATTCTAAGACGGGAGGAGACGTAAAAGGTCATTTAGATATAAAAAAAGATTCAACAGTAACAATTGGTAATGTAAAAATTTCGGGAACGATACATACTATGGGTCAATTGATACTAAATGGTGGAGATATAAACAAGATAATTCTAGCTGATGAAACAATAAAATTATACTTTAACAACAGTGATATAAAAATCAATGACGGAATATATTTGTATGGAATATACGGAGAAAAAATAATTATAAATGCAGAGCCTCATAATGTTATTCCGATTGTTCTGGATGGAATAGGTGTACAACAAGGTGCTGCATATGCTGTAGCAGGTGATGGCATTGCGTTAAAGTCAGATTGGTTCAACGCATCATCAGATGATTCTATAATTGATCTGTCAACAAGTATAGAAGATAATAAGCTTAGAATTGGAGCATTGCTGAACGATAAAGTATATGCAGAGTTAGATGAAAATAAAAACATCATCTACTCCGGAAGTGAGTTAAAACCATCTGTAAAGGTATATTATAATTGGGACAATATGTTTTCTGTACAGCTAAAAGAAGGCTCAGATTATAATGTAACGTATTCCGACAATATCAACGCTGGCACAGCGACTGCGATTGTAACAGGAATCGGTGCTTACTCAGGAACAAAGAACGTGACATTTACCATTGAGCCAAAGAAGATCAGCAGTCCAACATTTGACGGACTTAAGCCTGAGTACACATACACAGGACAGAAGGTAGAGCCTGAGTTTGCTCTTATGGACGGTGAGACAGTCATTCCTTCAAGCGAATATGAAGTATCTTACAGTGATAACACAGAAGTTGGAACAGCAACGATAACCATCACGGATGCCACGGGCGGAAATTACGATATAAACTGCAAGGCTGAATTCGATATAGTTAAAGCTGATCCGGTTATAAGTGAACTTCCGGTGGCAGATCCGATAAGTTACGATCCACACAAAACCTTAAATGAAGCAAGCATTTCGGGCGGAGCCGTAATCGGAGTTTCAGGAGAAAACATAACCGGAACATGGAGCTGGGCTGACGATTCCACAGTTCCTGTGGTTGATGTAACAGACTATGATGTAGTATTTACCCCGGATGACCAGAAACACTACAATTCGATCAGGGGAACTATTCAGGTAAATGTCTTAAAGGCCAATGTAAACATAGCTGATCTGCCGACAGCAAGTGCAATAACATATGGCGACAGCCTTGCAAAGTCTGTTTTATACGGAGGAACAGCATATTTTGACGGTATTAACAAGGTTGAGATATTTGGAACATTTGCATGGAAGGATGATTCTCTAAAGCCGTTTGTATCTGACAGTGACAAGACGCTGTACACCGTTGTATTTACGCCGGCTGACAGTGTGAATTACAACACAGCAGAAATTGAGATCACGGTAAATGTGAGCAAGGCTGCAATGCCGAATCTGCTGTTAAGTGTAGATAATACACATAAGACCGTTGGAAGTATCGCACTTCCGGGAGACTGGGTATGGCTTGCTGCTGACACAGCCACTGCGATAAAGGCAGGCGGATCAGTGGTGGCAACAGCTGTATACGCTGGCGATGACAAGGAAAACTATGACAGCACAGAGCTAAAGGTAACCATATACAGAGCACCATGTTCAGATGGTAAGACTGTAAAGTATACACTAAAAGGAGAGAAGGCTCCAACCTGCACAAAGGCAGGAACAGGACATACAGAGTGCTCAGTCTGCGGCGATGTCATGAGCACAGGTGTGTGTGTAAAGGAACTTGGACATAAGTGGAATTCCGGCAGGGTAACAAAGAAACCTACATACACAGCAGCCGGTGTGAGGACATACACATGTACCGTGTGCAAGGCTGCGAAAACAGCAAGTATTGCCAAACTTGCAACAACTGATATAAGCAAAAAGACAAGCAAGATCACGGTTTCCGGAATAGAGAACAAGATCTACAATGGAAGAGCGCACACCCAGAGATCGCTTGTTGTCAAGGCTGGCACAAAGACGCTCAGACTGAACAAGGATTACACTGTCACCTACAGCAAGAACAAAGCGGTGGGCAAGGCAAGTGTGACAATATGTGGTAAGAATGCATATTCTGGTAAAATAACAAAGACATTTGCCATAGTAAAGGCTGCTAAGGGAAAGACATATACAGTTGGAAAGTTCAGGTACACAATAACCGGAGCAAAGGCAGACGGCACAGGAACAGTTGCAATTGCCGGAACAACGTACTCAAGGTCAGATAAAAGATTTGCATCACTGACCATCGCAGACACTGTAGTTATAGGTGATGTAAGGTTTAAGATAACATCTGTAAGCGCAAATGCATTCAGCAGATACACTGCTCTTAAGAATGTCACTATCGGCAACAATGTGACAAGCATAGGGGCAAACGCATTTTTATCATGCAAAAACCTTAAGAAGATGACGATAAAGTCAGCTAAGCTCAAGAGCGTTGGCGCAAAAGCCTTCAGTGGAACATACAGCAAAATTACATTTGCAGTACCTAGGAATAAGGCCACAGCATACAAGAAACTGATAAAGAAGGGCAGTCCTTCTGCGAAAGCAATCTATAAATAACAAATATATAAATTGCCTGTAAAAACAAGACTTTCAGAACTCTTGTACATGCAGCGTATTCGCCATTTTCGATACGCCGCATGTATACAGAAGTCTGGAAGTCTTTTTATATGTCAAGGACAATAGCATATTTTCTCAGCCAGTGATCAATCTGAAGAAGATATGCCATCATCTGAGGTCCTGCCATGAGCTGACCGAACCACGGCCTGCCGTAATCCTTTGGCGCGTTTATGAAGTTTTTCACATATTCTCTGTCGATGAGAGGCAGAAGAGGACTTTCCGGATCATTTAGCACGCAGAGAAGCCTCTTTGCAAGCTCCTGCTCATAATGAGGGTCATATGACTTTGGATAAGGGCTTTTCTTTCTGTACATGATTTCGTGCGGAACATAATCCTTCATGGCCTCTCTGAGAAGCTTTTTCTCACAGCCTTCGGAATATTTGTACTCCCATGGAACATTGAACACATAATCAAGTATTCGTGGATCTGCAAATGGAACTCTCGCCTCAAGTCCGCTTGCCATGCTTGTTCTGTCCATTCGGTCAAGCAATGTCTGCATGAACATCCTGATATTCAGATAAGATATCTGCCTGCGCCGCTTTTCTGTATCGGATTCCCCCGGAAGAAGATTGATCTCGGACAAGAGAGAATTGTATAGTGATGACACATATCCCGGTATATCAAGACTATCTATGATGTCCGGCGACAGTACTGAGAGCCTTGGCGACAGATCCTTCATCCATGGGAATGTATCAGATGAAAGCAGTTCTTCTCTGTAGAACCATGGGTATCCTCCAAATATCTCATCCGCGCATTCCCCTGTTAGTACAACTTTGTATTCCTTTGCCACCAATGAACAGAAGTACAGAAGTGATGAATCCACGTCCGCCATGGTCGGCATATCCCTTGATTCCACGGAAGTATACAGATAGTCTGCAAGATCACTGTAATTGCAGGTGAGATATGTGTGGTCTGAACCTATGTGGGCTACCATCATATCTACATATGGTCGATCCTGCTCCGGCTGGAATGCATTTGACTTGAAATATTTAGAATTATCTTTGAAATCAAATGAGAAAGTGTGCAGCTTTTTCCCTTGCTCCCTGAGTTTTGCGGCGCATACGCTGCTGACGATTGATGAGTCGATGCCCCCCGAGAGAAATGTACATACAGGCACATCCGATACGATCTGTCTCTCTATACTGTCCTTGACAAGATAACGGACTTTTTCCACAGTGTCTTCATAGCTGTCAGTGTGAGGATTGCTGGTTATGCGGTAATATGTGAAGTCTGTCATTCCGTAGGGTGAGAATTTCATGAAATGTCCCGGCTTTACTTCGTCTATATTCTGAAATACTCCACAGCCTGGAGTCTTGGACGGCCCGATTCCGAACACCTCACATAGTCCCCGTGCATCAATGACAGGCCTTATACCTGGATAGTAGAGCAGTCCTTTGATCTCTGAGGCGAAGACAAGTGTTCCGTCATCAGTTACTGAGTAGTACAGCGGCTTCACACCGAAGTGATCCCTGTACAGATATATGGTCTGGATATGTTCGTCATATATCGCAAATGCAAATATTCCGTTCAGCCTGTGAACAAAATCGGGACCGAAGTGAAGAAAACAGTTGAGAATAACCTCTGTGTCCGAAGTTGTATCAAATGTATATCCAAGGGCGAGCAGCTCCGATTTCAGTTCCTTTGTGTTGTAGATCTCGCCGTTGTACACTATGTATATAGTATTTTCGCCGATGACCTTTTTCATAGGCTGTTCGCCTCTTGCTACGTCACGTATGGAAAGTCTTGTGTGTGCCATTCCACAGTGCGATGACAGCACTGTATTTTGTGCATCCGGACCTCTGTGAGCAAGTGCCTTATTCATGTCGTTCAATATGTATGAGTATCGTTCATGTTCGGTATTGAAAATCCTGTTGGAGTTATAGAATCCTGCGATGGAACACATATATTTACCTCTTTTTGTGGTATCTATATATTATATTGGGGAGTTGATTTTATAGAACTTTTATATAATACTATAAGTTTGATGCAAGATATGTTAAGTATTGATATAATGTATCATATTTGTTTTCGGTGAGTATGAACACAAAATCGGCAATAAGCATCATGACATTTGAACCTACAAAATATTGATAATAGAAAGAGAAATACTGCAATGAAAAACACTTTAATAAAGACTAACAAAAAATACCTTCCGGGACTTTTAAACATCGCGGTTCCAATCATGCTGAGCAATCTTATATCGCAGCTTCAGATGCTTATAGACAGAATATTTTTAGGACACGTAAACAGCATGTACATGAGCGCACTTGGCAATGTGACTTCACCGATGTGGACCACCATGTCGTTCTGTTTCTCCATCGTGACAGGAGCGTCTATACTGATAAGTCAGGGTGTTGGTGCAGGAGATACCGAACACATAGAGGAATACTCCGGTGCCATGGTGAAATACAATAATATCATACCGATACTGTTATTTTTCTTCTGGACATTCTGCGCTGAATTTGTATTCAGACTCATGGGTGTGTCAGATGGCCTGATGCCGATGTGTCTTGATTATTCCAGGTATTATGCGCCCGTATTTTTGATAACAGGACTGGGCGGTGCATTCAGCGTCATACTCCAGACATCAAACTATACCAAACCACTTGTTGTATATGGAATATTAAGATCTGGTGTAAATATACTCCTTGACTGGGTTATGATATTTGGAAGATTTGGGTTTCCAGCCATGGGGATAAAGGGTGCAGCCATAGCGACGACAATAGCGGAGTACTCTGGACTTATATTTGCAGTGATATTCGTGGTATCAAGCAAGAAACTTAACACTAAACCATCTATGAAATGGGTAGTAAAGGCACATATAAAGCCGTATCTTTTGTCGGCAAAGCTGGGAGTGAACACAGCTCTTGAGGATTTTGCATGGAATCTTGGCAATCTGCTGCTTATAAGGATTCTCAACGCCATAAATGAGATGGCTGCCGGAATTTATTCCATCATATTCAGTGTTGAAGTTCTGGCGGTTGTCATCATTGGAGCGATAGGAAACGGTACAATGACACTAACCGGTGAGGCAAAAGGAAACAATGATCTGGGTAAATACAAGGGTGTATGTGTCTGTGCGTATGGCTTGTGTATAGTAGTTGGAATCATCACACTCGGTGTCTGTCTTGCGTTTCCACAGCAGATCATATCACTTTTCACCAACGACAAGAGTATAATTGCATCGTGTGGGATATATCTGATCTTTATCAGCATCAATCTTTTCGCAAAATCAGCAAACATAGTTGTTGGCAATGCAATCAGGGGCAGTGGCAACACGATATGGATGCTCATAACACAGTTGTTTGGCACGTTGTGGGTGGTTTCTGTGGCACTTTTGTTCGTGTTTGTCCTTAAGCTTGGAATAGCAGGTGTCTTTCTTGCAGTCATAGTGGACGAGATCGTTAGATCTTTTATCAATCTCGGCAAATATCTGAGGATAGTGAAAAACTGGGAAAGCACAGACTGAGGTAAAAAGGCTGAATTAGCTAAACAGTGGGTGCGACATTCAGTGGCATATATAATTTAGAATAGACGTATCAGAAAAAGAAAGTCTTATATGAAAGGGGATATATGATTTGATTTTAGAAACTAATAGGTTAATATTACGTCACTGGCAGGAGAGTGACGCAGATATATTATTTGAATATGCAAGTGACCCTGATGTGGGACCTATAGCTGGCTGGCCAGTGCATGAGAGCAGGGAGTACAGCCTTGATGTGATACGGAATGTATTTAATGGGCCGGAGTGTTATGCTGTGTGTCTGAAGGACAGCGGCCTGGTTGTCGGAGCCATTGAATTACTGTTAAACGGAAGGACAGATATGACAGACCGCGATGACGAATGTGAACTCGGATACTGGATAGGAAAGCCTCACTGGGGCAACGAATACGCACCGGAGGCGGCCAGGAGACTCATAGAACATGGATTTCTTGATCTGGGCATGAGAACAATATGGTGCGGTTACTACGATGGCAATTCCAAGTCCCGCATAGTACAGGAAAAGCTTGGATTTGTGTTTCATCATACCTGTGATGAAGTGGATGTGCCTCTTTTGAATGAAATCCGGATAGGACATACGAATATTATGACGAGAAAACATTGGCTGTCTGGAAAGATGAAGAATTCACTGTATGATCAGCTGGCCAGGGATTACTGCTGTGATGCGGCTGATATATATTCCAGTGACAATATATTTTCTGAATATAGACAGATAGAAGGACAAAGACGGTTCAAAGGACAGGAAAAGTGCCCACTCAAAATAGCTGTGGTAAATGGCAAGCTGCTATTTACCGGTAGGAGAGAGATTGTAGAAGAATGCAGAAAACGCTATGAGAATGCATCTGGAAAATGGTTCATGGATATAGAGAATTTTCGTGAGCTCGACAATATTCTTTCCAGATACGGATGCAAATTGAAATCTGCCCACCCATTTTACCTTCCGACGAAACTGAGCGAACAGGCAGCGAGAAAAGATAATACAGATAAAACCGTTGATTCGATGATAAAAGAAGATTTTAACCTTGTCAGGTATACGGGGGATGAGATCCTGCAATTCAAAGGAGATGACAGATGGAATGAGGCATTTTGCTTTGATGATAACACTCCTGATGTGCTGGCTGTGGCTGCTGTATCAGATGGTGAGATCATTGGTATGGCTGGCGCAAGCGCTGACAGTGACGACTTCTGGCAGATTGGTATAAATGTTGTTCAAGAAGCTGAGGGAAGACATGTGGGTACATCGCTTGTATCTGAACTGACCAAGGATATACTCAGGTGTGGCAAAATTCCATATTATGGCACAGGAATGTCACATATAGCATCACAGAGAGTTGCCGCTGCGGCAGGTTATGATGTGTTCTGGTTTGAACTGCTGACGGGCAAGTAAAAGAATCGTTGACACATCTTCATGTTAATGATAAAATAATCACATCTAAGGGTCGTAAAACGACCGGGAAATAGTCAAATGCTATGACGAGGAGGAGTACATGCATCCCCCCGATCAACAGAGAGAAGACGGTGGTGAGAGTCTTCATCAGGAATGTGTGGAAGGTAGCCTTCGAGCAGTGGATTGAAAGATTGCAGCATACATATTTGTCGGCTGTTGTCGAGTAGGTTTCAACGGTTTTCCCCGTTACAGGAATAAGATATTAATAATGATTACAGTGATAATTTATTATAGTATCTGATAAGTGCAGACATTTGTCTGAATTTAGGTGGTACCACGGATATGAACATATTCGCCCTAAGCGTAAAACAGTTGCGCTTAGGGCTTTTTCTATGCATGGGGTGCATATATACATCCCGAGGCGTAAGTTTAGATTATCATGAACTTTACAGGAGGTATAAGATATGGAGATCAATGGAGCAAAGATGTTTGTAAAAGCGTTGCAGGAAGAGGGGGTAGACACTCTGTTCGCATACCCTGGTGGAACGGCGATAGACCTGTTTGATGCGTTGTATGATGCAGAAGGTATCGATATGATACTTCCAAGACACGAGCAGGCGCTTGTCCACGCAGCAGATGGATATGCACGTTCAACAGGAAGAGTTGGAGTGTGTCTGGTAACAAGTGGTCCGGGTGCGACAAACCTTGTAACGGGAATTGCCACAGCCAACTACGACAGCGTGCCACTGGTATGTTTTACAGGACAGGTTCCAATGAATCTTATTGGAAATGATGCTTTTCAGGAGGTTGATATAGTTGGAATCACAAGAAGCATATGTAAGTATGCAGTCACAGTAAGAAAGAGAGAAGATCTTGCAAGGATCATTAAAAATGCTTTTTACATAGCAAGAACCGGAAAGCCAGGTCCTGTAGTTGTTGATATTCCTAAGGATATACAGCTTGCCATGGGAAGTGACGAGTATCCTACAGAAGTAAATATCAGAGGTTACAAGCCTTCAGAGGGTGTACATGTTGGACAGATCAAGCGAGCCCTTGCGGAGCTTAAGAATGCAAAGAAGCCTGTGTTCCTCTGCGGCGGCGGAGTCAATATCGCACATGCGAGAAAAGAAATGCAGGAGCTTGCAGAGAAGACCGGTATACCTGTAGTTACTACAATTATGGGTAAGGGTGCTATTCCTACTGACCATCCACTCTATGTCGGTAACATCGGTATGCATGGTAACATGGCATCCAACAAGGCTATCATGGAGAGCGATGTACTTTTCTCCATCGGATGTAGATTTAACGACCGAATAACAGGTACTATAGATACATTTGCCAAGAATGCCAAGATCATACATGTTGATATAGATGCAGCGTCCATATCAAGAAATATAAAGGTAGATATACCTATCGTTGCTGATGCCAAGGTTGCCATATCCAAGATGCTTGAATATGCAGAACCTCTTGATATCAAAGGCTGGGTGGATGACATTATGAATGTCAAGGCTGAGTATCCTATCAACATGAACAGATATGATGGTGTGACCCCTGAGGCTATCATCAGAACCATAAACGATATGTACAGCAATCTCATCGTTACAACTGATGTTGGACAGAATCAGCTCTGGACAACGCAGTACATTGATATAGACGAGAACAAACAGCTCTTAACTTCTGGAGGTCTTGGAACCATGGGTTATGGATTTCCTGCTGCCATAGGCGCAAAGCTTGGCAACATGGATAAAGATGTTATCTGTATATCCGGAGACGGCGGAGTCCAGATGAACATTCAGGAGATGGCTACAGCTGTTGCGCTTGAGCTTCCTGTTACCCTCTGTATACTGAACAACGGCTATCTCGGCAATGTACGCCAGTGGCAGGAGCTGTTCTTCAATAAGAGATACAGCAGTACATGTCTCAGATACAGAAGAAGATGCAACAGAGACTGTCAGAATCCGGATAAATGCTGTCCAAAGTATTCTCCTGACTTTGTAAAACTGGCAGAGAGCTATGATGCAAAGGGCATCAGAGTTACAAAGCCTGAGGAAATCAGGCCGGCATTTGAGGCTGCCAGGGCAAATACAAACGGACCTACAGTTATAGAATTCTTCATCGATCCTACGGCCAACGTATTTCCTATGGTTCCGGGTGGAAAGTCACTGAATGACATGATACTTGACTGCTGATATTGATAAATTGATTTTATATTGGTAATAGAATGTACATATATAGATTTGTATATTATCCAGATGAAAGGGGTATATAGAATGAGCGTAAAGAAGAGATGGATATGCCTGTTCGTAGAGAATGAGGTAGGTGTACTTGCAAGAATTTCAGGTTTGTTTTCAAGCAAATCATACAATATAGATACTATAACCGTTGGAGTAACCGAGGATGAGACAATATCCAGAATGACCATCGGTTTCACCAGTGATGACAGGACATTTGAGCAGGTGAAAAAGCAGCTCAATAGAAGTGTTGAGGTTATCAAGGTCGTCGACTACACAGATATTGCAATCCACAACAACGAGATCTTATATGTCAAGGTCAATAGCTGCTCAAATGAAGATAAGGACGAGGTGTTCCGAATTGCAAATGCATTTGGCTACAAGATCACTGACTACAATAAGAAATCAGTGCTTGTTGAGTGTGTTCAGACTGATGCAAAGAACGACAATGCAATAAAACTGTTCAAAGAGAGTTTTCCTAACAGAATAGAGGTTGTAAGAGGCGGAAGTGTTGCAGTTGAAGCGATAAGCATGTCGGACAGATAGTATGACCAGAAAATAACTGTCACAATGATATTGTTGAAAAAATAGTCTGTAAAAAGATTATGAAAGGATCCGTAAAATGAAATTTGTTATACAGCGTGTAAATCACGCATCAGTAGAGGTGGATGGCAAAGTGATCGGCAGCATACAGAAAGGGTTTCTGGTTTTTGTCGGAGTATACGATTCGGATACCAAAGAGATTGCTGACAAGATGATAAACAAGCTTGTGAAGATGAGGATATTTGCCGACGAAAATGGCAAGACAAATCTTGACATAAACAGAGTAAACGGCCAACTCCTGATCGTTTCACAGTTTACCTTGTGCGCAGACTGCCGGAGGGCAACAGACCATCATTTACTGGTGCAGGAGCGCCTGATATGGCCAATGAGATGTATGAGTATATAATTGAAAGATGCCGTGAGTTTGTTCCTGTGGTGGAACATGGAGAATTTGGTGCAGATATGAAAGTGGATCTGTCCAATGATGGGCCATTTACCATATTACTTGACAGTAATGAATTGTAATATATCCATGATTTGCCGAAAAAATTGTAATATATTGGGAAAATTTTATAAAATCCAACAATATTGTTGAAAAAATGAATATTTGTTAATATAATTACAAGTGGAGTTTCTATATGCAAAGGATAATATTATAGAGAGAACTAATACTGAAAAGGAGAACTATACAATGACAAAGGATCAGATTGAATCTAAAACCTTTAAAAAAGGACTTTTTGGATATAATAAGGATGAGGTTAACAGCTTCCTGCGCTCAGTTGCAGAAGATTATGCAGAACTTGAGACAAAGTATGCAGCTCTTGAGTCAGAGAACGAAGTGTCAAAGAAGAACCTTATGGAGAACAGCGTAAAGATTTATGAGCTTGAGAAGCAGCTCGAGCAGGCTGCTCCTGGTTCCAAGAAGGAAGCCAACGCAGCAAATGCTGAGGCTAACAAGATAATAAACGACGCTAAGAAGAAGGCTAACGAGGTTATCGCAAATGCAAAGGCTGAGCTTGCCAAGCTCAAGGAAGAGATGGAGACACTCAAGAGCGGATCAAGTGCAAAGGTTGCTGAGGCTGCAAATAAGGTTGAAGCTGCAGTTGAGGCGGATCCTATAACAAAGCTTAAGATGAAGTCGCAGGGCGGAGATGCACCTCAGAAGCTCAAGATGACACCAAAGGCTGCTCCAGAGGCAGAGCCAAAGCCGGCAGCATTCACAGGTAAGAGTGCTCAGGCTGCTCAGGAGGAAGAAGAGGAAGAACTTATTGTTGGTGAAGTAGAAGAAGGAGTAAAGCGTAATCAGGTACTTATCGGAGATGGCGATGAGGATGCAGACTTCGAGTTCTTATAAAGATTGGGTGTTTATATGACGTATAAAGAATGCGTGGAGTGTATCGACGGCGTTCTCAGTTCTTTGGAATTGGCGGATATTGATGATTGTTGTCTTCAGTTCAATGTTATCGGCAATGATAGTGGGGTGTTCTACATAGATATAAGGGATCATGTTGCCAGATTAACAGAGGATTCGGACAGGGAGTATAAGGTTAAATATGTATTTACAGTTCCAGTTCTTTCGAGACTTTTGAGAAGAGTTGTCGATCCGATGTATGCGTATACTACAAGTAAATATAAGATGATGGGAGATGTGTCTTTGGGAAGATGCATACTCGTCAAACTCTGCGAGGCTTCGGCCTGACAGATAAATAAAGAAAACCGGTGGTATCATGATAGATCCGCCGGTTTTCTTTTGTTGTATAAGCACAGCACGTGTAATTGTATAAGCGCGCAGGCTTAAAATGTATTTTTTACAGAAGATCAGCAACTTCTTTGAGAAGTCTCTCTGTCTTATCCCATCCAAGACAAGGATCTGTGATAGACTTACCATAGCATCCACCATCTACTGGCTGGTTGCCATCCTCAATATAACTCTCAACCATAACCCCCTTTACAAGATTCTTGATCTCAGAATCGTAATTCCTGCTGTGGATTATCTCTTTGACAATTCTTGGCTGTTCAATAAATTTCTTGCCAGAATTATTGTGGTTGGCATCAACTATACATGCATGATTTACGAGGTTGAACTTCTTGTATGTGTCAGCAAGGAGCCTGAGATCCTCATAGTGATAATTGGATATAGACTGTCCATGCTTATTCAGTGCACCTCTCAATATACAATGTGTCAAAGGATTTCCGTCTGTATGTGCCTCCCATCCAGAATAGAGGAATGTGTGGTGATGCTGTCCTGCTATACAGGAATTCATCATAACGTTGTAGTCACCACTTGTAGGATTCTTCATACCTACAGGAACATCCATTCCACTTGCGGTAAGTCTGTGCTGCTGATCCTCAACAGAACGTGCGCCTATGGCAACGTAAGAGAGGATATCATCTACATACTGCCAGTTTTCTGAATAAAGCATCTCATCAGCAGCGGTGAGTCCTGTCTCCCTGATAGCTCTTATATGCATTTTTCTGATGGCGTAAAGGCCCTCGAGCATGTCTGATGCCTTTGTAGGATCAGGCTGATGGAGCATTCCTTTGTAACCATCACCAGTAGTTCTTGGCTTGTTAGTATATATACGTGGAATGACCAGTATCTTATCCTTAACTTCATCTGCAACCTTTGCAAGACGATTCTGATAATCGCAAACAGCATCCTCATTATCTGCTGAACAAGGTCCGATGATAAATATAAATCGGTCATCATCGCCTACGAAAATTTTTCTGATCTCTTCATCTCTTCTGGCTTTGATGGCTTTCAACTCGCTTGAAAGAGGGTATAGTTCCTTGATCTCATCGCCAGTTGGTACTCGTTTAACTAATTTCATACTCATGAAACATGTCCTCCTTTTTTCTAGCCATTGATTATATCAGAAAAACTTTACAAAATAAAGAAAATAATACTATATTGGTGGGATAAAAAGTCATATTGCCGGATAAATGCATAATATAATATATAAACAGAAACTGAAAGAGGAGTTGTATGCTGCATTTTCCGGATAGAAAAAAGATGGGCAGGAAGAAAAATATCAGAAGATTATCTGTTATAACGGTACTCATCTTTATCATATTTGCAAACACAAATGGTACGAATCTTATGGTATATGCAGAGGAACAGACAGAGACTCAGGCGGCAGACCAGACAGAAGTTCTGGAGGTGGAATCTCCAAGCTGTATACTCGTTGAGGCATCCACAGGTCAGGTGTTATTTGAAAAAAACTGTGATGAAGCCATGGCTCCGGCTTCGGTTACAAAGGTTATGACGCTTCTTCTGGCTTTTGAGGCGATAGGGGCCGGACAAATGACTCTTGATGATATTGTAACTGTGAGTGAACATGCTGCGTCCATGGGCGGATCGCAATGCTTCTTTGAGGCAGGAGAAGAACAGACTGTTGAAGATATGATAAAGTGTATTATAATTGCATCCGGAAACGATGCGGCTGTTGCCATGGCGGAAAAGGTTGCCGGAAGCGAAGAAGCGTTTGTGAAAAAGATGAATGAGAGGGCTGCTGAGCTGGGGATGACAAATGCAAGTTTCAAAAATGCGTGTGGCTTGGATGCGGATGGACATAAAATGTCAGCACGGGATATCTCCATAATGTCCAGAGAACTCATAACAAAATATCCTGCCATATTTGATTATTCAGGCATATGGATGGATTCGATCATACATAAAACACGAAGGGGCGAGAGTCAGTTTGATCTCGTCAACACAAATAAATTTTTGAATATGTATACAGGAGCAACCGGCCTTAAGACAGGTTTCACAAATACCGCAAAATATTGCATGTCGGCGACTGCTGAGAGGGACGGCATACAGCTTATTGCTGTCATCATGGGAGCTGATACAAAGGATATCAGAAACAAAGACGCCTGCAGGCTGCTTGATTATGGATATTCGATGTGCCAGAAATATACAGATCTGAATATTCTTCAGGAAAAAGAGATTTCCATAGACAATGGCACCGAAAGTTGTGTTACAATTAAGACCGACTCACAATTCACCGGGATCTTGCTTGCGGGAGAACACGCGGAGGATGTGAAGAAGAAACTGGAGATGAGAGATCCACTGACTGCCCCGGTTGACAGTGGTGAAGAGCTTGGAAAGATGAGCTATTATATTGGCGAGAGGTGCATCGGTTCAGTGCCGATATATGCGGCGGAGAAGGTTGATTCCATGAGTATGAAGTACGCTTTCGTTAAAGTGCTCAAGTTACAATTTACATATTGAGGTTAAATACATGAAGATTTTTTTAGTTGTAGTTATCGTACTATGCATTATAACGCTTGTTAATGTTTTGATAGAGAGTTACCGCGAAAACAGAAGAATCTCGTTTTCAAATTATCAACTGCATGACAGGAGAATAAGAAAAAAAGCCCGGATAGTCATGATATCAGATCTCCACAATGCGGAATTTGGAAAGGACAACGAGAAGCTTATAAGCTGTATAGAAAAGATTAATCCGGATTTCATACTGGTGGCGGGGGATATAATAGTCGGAAAGCCGGGACTTACAGTAGATATAGGTATACATTTTCTGAATGAACTTGGCAAGCGTTTTCCTGTGTATATGGGAAAAGGAAATCATGAGATGCGCGTATCCATATATGAAAAATATGGTGATATGTGGAACAGGTTATATGAAGGAACAAAAGATAACATCACCTGGCTTATAAATGAAAGTGTTCATCTTGATGAATACAATGTCACGATATACGGACTTGACATGAAGACGGAATATTACAGAAGATTCAAAAAGCTCGATATGGATGAAGAGTATCTGCTGAATGAACTTCCACCGATAAGCAGATCCGATTACAATATACTTATAGGACATGATCCCGATTATTTTGAAGAATATTCCCGATGGGGCGCTGATCTTACTGTATCCGGCCATGTACATGGTGGACTTGTGATTCTGCCATTTCTCGGAGGCGTGATATCGCCTATGATCAGACTGTTTCCAAAGTACTATAAGGGGTTATATTCCTGCGATGGACATAATATGATAGTCTGTGCAGGACTCGGACTTCACACTATCCGAATCAGAGTTAATAACGAACCGGATCTGGTGACCATCAATTTGTCCAGATAACAGTGCGTTAGCCTCTTATATTTAAACATAATTAAGTGTTGAATTATAGTAATATAGCATATAATATTATGTATGTTGGATGTAAGTTCGCATGGAATTATGTGTGAAGGGGAAGAGCGTGATTTTATGAACAATAACACAGATGATAACAATATAGATAAAGATAATGTGAACACTGATGCCACTGAAGAGATAGTTGCTGAAGAGACAATATTCGGGGGGACAGAGACCGAACCGGAGACTGCGGCATCGGATGCAGCCATTCCCGATGGAGTAGGGATACCGATATTCCCAGATAATGAAGCTTCTGATGAAGCGGACGAACCGGATGACAAGCCTGCAAAAAAGACTCACAGGGCTTTGAAGATCACAGCGGCTATATTTGGAGCGGTGGTCGTATGTACATATATAGTTATATCGATATGGTTCATGTTCCATTACAACTACAAGACATACATCAATGATATAGACTATTCGTTTTACTCACTTGATGATGTCGATGCATACATAGAGAGTTACATACAGGATTATTCCCTCACACTCAAGCTCAGGGGCGGTGAGGAACATGTCATAAAACCAGAAGATATATCGCTTGATATAAAGCCGAATATAACAGCCAAGAAGATCATAAGCGAACAAAATGGTTTCCTCTGGCCTTATTACATGCTAAAGAGAAAAGATTATGACCTTTACTATTCAGCGTCGTATGACAAGGATGCTCTCGAGAATCTTTTGAAGAGCTATGACAGTCTTGACGAGTCCAAGATGGAGAAACCGGAAGATGCCTATGTTACGATCAAGGATGGAGAATCAACAATTATTCCTGAATCTGAAGGAAATTATCTTGATTTTGACAGATTATGCTGTATAATAGATGAGGCGATTGTTAAAGGTGAATCCGTGCTTGATGTATCGGAAAGTGACGCATACGAGAGTCCTGAGCTCACAGCCGACAGTGAAGAGATAGTAAATGAGCAGAAGGAACTTGCAAAGATCCTTGAGATGACCATTACATATGAGATAGATCAGGTGTCATGGAAGCTTACCAGCAAGGAATATGGCGACTGGATCAGCAACGTAAAAGGAAAATGGAAATTCTCAGAAGACAAGGTGCGTGAGTATGTCGAGAATATCGCAAGCAGATACGATACATACGGTGTGCCGAGGAATTTCAGAACTCATAATGGTGATGTCATCACTCTGGCGAATACCTGGTATGGCTGGATGATCGATGTGGACGGTGAGACAGAAGAGCTCATGAAGCTTCTTGAAGCCGGAGAGTCCACAACACATACACCGCCGTTTGACTGCTACGCTGCAGTTTATCACGATGGCGGCGATGATATCGGTGATTCATATATCGAATGTGATTTTGGCCAGCAGCATGTATATGCATATGTAGACGGCAATCTTGTGTGGGATTCCGACTGCGTAACCGGAAGCCTTGCAAACAATGGCAAATACAGAACACCTGAAGGTGTATATACGATCCTGTATAAGAAGACACCTGCTGTGCTTATCGGCGATGACTATGAGACTCCTGTAACATACTGGATGCCATTCATAGGCGAGCTGGGAATCGGATTCCATGATGCATCGTGGAGAAGTTCATTCGGCGGTGATATATACAAGAACAGCGGATCCCATGGATGTGTAAATCTTCCTGTATCCGCGGCAGAACAGTTGTTTAATATAGTATATGACGGAATGCCTGTCATCTGCTATTATTAAAGTGTAATTGGAGACGTACCCAAGAGGTTGAAGGGTCCGCACTCGAAATGCGGTAGGTCGGGCAACCGGCGCGAGGGTTCAAATCCCTCCGTCTCCGTTATAACTTATATAGATCCTGGTCAGGAATAATATCCTGACCTTGTTTTGTATTATGGGGGTGATGATTTGGTAACATACGATCAGTTGACGGAGGCTGCCTCGTATTTGAGACATGCGATAGGAGATGTTCCTGATATAGCCTTTATCCTGGGCAGTGGTCTGGGACATATGGCGGACGTTATTGAGAACCCTGTGTATGTGGATTACGGAGATATTCCACATTTTCCTGTATCTACAGTAGCAGGACACAGAGGCTGCTTCGTATACGGATGTATCCACGGGAAAAAGGTCCTTATCATGCAGGGACGGGTCCATTATTATGAAGGATACGATATGAGCCAGGTTGTCATGCCTGTCCGTGTCATGGGGCTGCTTGGTGTAGATAAACTTCTGCTCACAAATGCTGCAGGCGGAATATCTGAGAAGCTTGAGCCGGGCGATATCATGATGATAAGTGATCACATTTCAACATTTGTACCATCGCCACTCATTTGCAGTTACTATAATAAATTGGGTGTGAGATTTCCCGATATGACACATGTCTACGATGTGGAGCTGAATAGCTATATCAGAGAAGCATTTGCTGAAAATGATATTGATTTCAGGTCGGGTGTATATATTCAGGTCACCGGTCCTCAGTATGAGACTCCTGCAGAGATAAGAATGTTTGCGGGAATGGGGGCAGACGCAGTTGGAATGAGCACTGTATGTGAAGCCATAGCTGCAAGACATATGGGAATGCGTGTCGCAGGTCTTTCCTCAATATGCAACAAAGCTGCAGGCCTCGGCGGAGAGCTTTCGCACGAGGAGATCATTGCGGCGGGCGATGAAGCGTCAGGAAGACTTGTTCGTATCATAGACTCATTTATACAGAAAATATAATTATGGAGATCATATATGGATGTAATATTGTACACTGATGGATCTGCCAGAGGCAATCCAAATGGACCTGGTGGATATGGCGCTGTTCTTCAGTTTATCGATGCAAAGGGACAGCTTCATGAGAGAGAATACAGCCAGGGATATATAAAGACAACAAACAATAGAATGGAGCTTATGGCGGCGATAGTCGGGCTTGAGGCTCTTATAAAGCCATGTAATGTGAAATTGTATTCAGATTCACAGTATCTGTGCAACGCATTTAACCAGCACTGGATAGAGGGCTGGATCAAAAAAGGCTGGAAGCGCGGCAAGAATGAACTGGTCAAGAACCGGGATCTGTGGGAACGTCTGCTTGCAGCAAAAGCACCACACAACGTGGAATTCCTGTGGGTCAAAGGTCATGCCGGCAACCCTGGAAATGAGAGATGTGACATGCTGGCAACAGCAGCCGCAGACGGCGATGGAAAAATAACTGATGAAGGTCTGGATCAGGCCTGAGTACGAGGAGATAAGACATGAAAAAGACAGATTTCAGAAAACTGTTTGACGATAAGATACTTATACTTGATGGAGCCACAGGAACAAATCTTATGAATGCAGGCATGCCTCTTGGCGTGTGCCCCGAGAAATGGATACTTGAACATTCACAGATAATGTTTGACCTCCAGGTTGCATATCTGAACGCCGGCACAGATATTCTGTATGCTCCAACCTTTACATGTAACAGGATAAAACTCAACGAGTATGGGCTTGCCGATGACCTTGAGGACATGAACAGAAGACTTGTAGAATTGTCTAAGGAAGCGGTCAAGGCTGCAGGTCATGGTCTCGTGGCGGGCGATATCACCATGACCGGAGAGATGCTCTATCCTATGGGAAAACTGAAGTTTGAAGAGCTGGTCGACGTATATAAGGAACAGATAAAGGTCATAGACGAGAGTGGTTGTGACCTGCTTGTGGTCGAGACCATGATGAGCCTCGCTGAGACCAGAGCTGCGGTTATTGCGGCAAATGAAGTGTCAGATCTCCCTATAATCGCCAGCCTTACATTCAACGAGGATGGACGTACCCTGTATGGAACCGATCCTGTGACAGCAGTAAATGTTCTTCAGAATCTTGGAGTGGCAGCTATAGGTGTAAACTGTTCCACAGGCCCTGATAAGATGGTCGAGCTTGTTAGACAGATGAAGAGCATCGCATTTATCCCTGTATTTGCAAAGCCGAACGCCGGAATGCCGGAGCTTGTAAATGATAAAAGCGTATATCGGATGACCCCTGAGGAATTTGCTGAAGATATGAAGATGATAATCGAGGCCGGGGCCGGAATGGTTGGTGGCTGTTGCGGTACGAGACCTGAACACATAAAGGCTCTTGCTGATATGGCTTCCAAGATGCCTGTTCCTGAGATAAGTTCAGAGCATGTCAGATGTATATCATCTGAGCGTTCATCTCTCATAATAGATCTGGATGCTCCGTTTAAGGTTGTTGGAGAGAGAATCAACCCGACTGGAAAGAAGAAACTTCAGGCTGAGCTCAGGGAGGGATCTCTTGAGCTTGTCATGAATATGGCCGAAGAGCAGGTAGATAAAGGCGCTTCAATACTTGATATCAATGTCGGTATGAATGGTATCGATGAGAGAGATATGATGCTTAAGGTAGTATATCAGGTATCGCAGGCTGTAAACCTTCCGTTATGCCTTGATTCCAGCTCACCAGAGGTACTTGAGGCGGCACTTCGTATCTATCCGGGACGTGCGCTTGTCAATTCAGTATCCCTTGAGAAGGTGAAGATGGAAGAGATACTGCCTCTTGTAAAGAAGTACGGAGCTATGTTTATTCTTCTTCCTCTGTCGGATAAGGGGCTTCCGGAGAGTCCACAGGAGAAGGAGGACATAATCAACACGGTGCTTGGCACTGCGTATGAGATGGGATTTACGAAGAATGATGTGGTTGTGGACGGACTTGTTGCAACGGTCGGTGCCCAGAAGGACGCTGCCATCAACTGCCTGAAAACCATAAACTACTGTTATAACAACGGACTTGCAACCATCTGTGGTCTGTCCAACATTTCATTTGGACTTCCTGAGAGAATGTTTGTAAATACAGCATTCCTCACCATGGCTATCTCTCGTGGACTTACGATGGCTATAGCAAATCCTTCCCAGACCATGCTCATGAATGCTGCATTTGCTTCTGATATGCTGCTTTTCAAGGAGGAGAGCGATGTCCGTTATATTGAGAATGTCAAACCTCTTGAGCTTGCCTCACCGGGAGCGGGTGCATCCGGCGGCAAAGCAGGATCTGATCTGGAGGGAAAAAGCCAGATATACATAGATGTTCTCAAGGGAAATAAGAGATCAATACTTGACGATGTACACGCTGTGCTTGACAGCGGAGCTGATCCCCAGTCCATCATAGATAACGATCTGATAGGTGCGATAAATGAGGTTGGACGACTCTTCGAGAAGAAAAAATATTTCCTGCCACAGCTCATATCAAGTGCTGAGACCATGGAGATGGCGATAGGTGTTATAAGTCCACTTGTTCTGAAGGACAAGGACAGCTCTGATATGCCTACCATAGTCGTGGCGACAGTTGAGGGCGATATACATGATATAGGTAAGAACCTCGTGGTTCTTATGCTCAGAAACTATGGATTTAATGTTATAGATCTCGGCAAGGATGTTCCTTGTGATGTGATAATACAAGCGGCAAAGGATAATAACGCCAGCATAATCGGACTGTCAGCCCTCATGACAACCACCATGGTCAAGATGAAGGATGTTGTTGAAGCTGTGAAGGAGAATGGCCTGGACAGTAAAGTTGTTATAGGCGGTGCAGTTATAACCGAGAGCTACGCCGAGGAGATCAGTGCGGATGGATATTCCGAGGATGCGGCAAACTGCGTGGTTGTAGTCAAGAATCTTCTGGGCATAGAGTAAATATTTGGAAAAATCCGGATATCTCACTATAAGTTTTGGGGTATTTGTAAATACACAACAAAAATTATCAGAAATAACAGATAAAAATAATTACAAAATTCACGTTATAAATTGACATTAAAGTGGTTTATAACTATAATAATTTAGTACATTTTAAAGAGACGAGTTGAAAGGTGGTACATATAGATGGGTAATATTGTTTTGTCACTGCTTGTTGACAACACATCAGGAGTTTTGAGCAGAGTGTCAGGACTGTTCAGTAGAAGAGGCTATAACATTGACAGTGTGACAGTAGGAGAGACTGAGAATCCTGCTTATTCCAGAATGACTGTTGCGGTTAGTGGCGATGAAGCCAGTCTCATCCAGATTAAAAAGCAGCTCAACAAACTTGAGGATGTAGTAGATATCGTAGAACTTGAGCCGGGCAAGTCTGTGTGCAGAGAGCTTGTACTTGTCAAGGTCAAGGCAAATCCATCTGAGAGAAAGGATATTATCTCAGTTGCAGATATTTTCAGAGCGAATATAGTTGACGTTTCCAAAGATTCGGTTATTATAGAACTTACGGGAACAACAACCAAGTGTGAGGCGTTCCTCAGACTGCTCGATGGACATGAGATAGTTGAGCTTGTACGCACAGGTCTCACAGGTCTCATCAGAGGTTAACACGTTTTTAATTATCCAAGTGGTAGTTAATATATAAGTCATTTTATACATATTTAGGAGGATTAAAGAAATGGCAGAAGCAAAGATTTATTATCAGCAGGATTGCAATCTTTCATTACTTGATGGAAAGACAATCGCAATCATAGGATATGGTAGTCAGGGTCATGCACATGCCCTCAACGCTAAGGAGTCAGGATGCAATGTCATCATCGGTCTTTACGAGGGAAGCAAGTCATGGGCTAAGGCTGAGGCACAGG
>OGPL01001107.1_pt1 | contig 26078 bp, 20 predicted proteins | sample 1552901 | NCBI WGS metagenome assembly OGPL01 (sample SAMEA2580244, study PRJEB22360) | human gut metagenome | biome: human gut; feature: human-associated habitat; material: faeces | place: Denmark | collected 2008/2010 | reverse complement strand
ATTTTAAAAAAGAGATTATGATACAGAACGAACGAGATATTCGTCATGAACATGTGCTTGATGTGGCACGTCAGATGATGACAGCAGCCCGTACGGCTCCGAAAGGAAAGGGAGTGGATATAATAGAAGTTGCTTTGGTTACAGGGGATGATGTAAAAGTACTTTCCGATAAGATGGTTGCAATGGTAGAAGAACATGGTATGAAATTTTTTCTTCGGGATGCCGATAACATATTGAGTGCAGAGGGCATTGTGCTGATAGGTACGCATGAACAGGCTCAGGGTTTGAACTGCGGACATTGCGGATATGCCACTTGTGCCGGTCGTGCAGAAGGGGTGCCTTGTGCTATCAACAGCGTCGATGTCGGCATTGCTATCGGTTCTGCCTGTGCCACAGCAGCCGATATGCGTGTAGACACACGTGTCATGTTCTCAGCCGGACTGGCAGCACAACGCCTTCATTGGCTGAAAGACTGCAAGATGGTTATGGCCATTCCGGTAAGTGCGTCTTCAAAGAATCCGTTCTTCGACCGGAAACCGAAACAGGAAGCTAAAGCATAACAGATGTGTCAAAAGGATGATACATCCTCATTTTATAAACTGATTTTATAACTAAATAGATTATAATCTAATGGGAATCATGGTTGGACTTCCCAGCCCCAGCGGCTCGGAAAAAGATTTGCAATTGAACTTTGGTAAGAATATGACTGTACAGGTAGAGATGAGAGCACCTCATTTGCCTGCCGAATGGCACTTGCAAAGCGGCATACAGCTGACATGGCCGCATGCCGGTACAGATTGGGCCTATATGCTGACAGAAGTACAAGAATGCTTTGTAAACATTGCCAAAGAAATAGCAAAGCGTGAGTTATTATTAATTGTGACTCCTGAGCCCGAAGAGGTTAGGAAGCAGATTGCCTCTACCGTAAACATGGACAATGTACGCTTTCTGAAATGCGAAACGAACGATACATGGGCACGCGACCACGGAGCTATCACCATGATAGATACCGGCAACCCTTCCCTGCTCGACTTTACCTTCAATGGCTGGGGATTGAAATTTGCCTCCGAGCTGGACAATCTGATCACCGGACAGGCCGTAAAAGCCGGAGCTCTGAGAGGTCAGTACATCGACTGCCTGGACTTCGTTCTTGAAGGAGGCTCTATCGAAAGTGACGGCATGGGCACACTGCTTACCACCACCGAATGCCTGCTCTCTCCCAACCGGAACGGAAAACTGAATCAGGTAGAAATAGAAGAATACCTCAAATCAACTTTCCATCTGCAAAAAGTGCTTTGGCTGGATCACGGCTATCTGGCCGGCGACGATACCGACAGTCACGTCGATACCTTAGCGCGTTTCTGTTCCACAGACACCATTGCCTACGTAAAATGTGACAACAAAGAAGACGAGCATTATGAAGCATTGCGTGCCATGGAGGAACAATTAAAAACATTCCGTACATTGGCAGGAGAACCCTACCGCCTGCTGGCGTTGCCAATGGCAGACAAGATAGAAGAAGACGGTGAACGGCTGCCTGCCACCTATGCCAATTTCCTGATTATGAATGATGCCATCCTTTACCCTACTTATCAGCAGCCGGATCACGACCGGAAGGCGGCAGAAGTATTGCAGCAGGCATTTCCTGAACATGAAATCATCGGGATTGACTGCCGGGCATTAATCAAACAGCACGGTTCCCTGCATTGTGTTACGATGCAATATCCGTTAGGCGTTATCCTATAACGGACTTTTCAGTCAATCAGCATATTAATAATTATTCATCATGAGAAAGATAAAAGTCGGAATCATCCAACAATCCAATACCGCAGATATAAAAGCCAATCTGATGAACCTCGCAAAGAGTATCGAGGCTTGTGCCGCTCACGGCGCACAACTGATTGTGCTCCAGGAGTTGCACAATTCACTTTATTTCTGCCAGACAGAAAACACTAACCTGTTTGATCTTGCCGAACCAATTCCCGGGCCTTCCACAGGCTTTTATTCCGAGTTGGCAGCAGCTAATAAAGTAGTCCTTGTCACCTCTCTTTTTGAGAAACGTGCTCCCGGACTTTATCATAATACCGCTGTCGTATTCGACCGCGACGGAAGCATTGCAGGAAAATACCGAAAAATGCATATTCCCGATGATCCGGCTTACTACGAAAAGTTCTATTTCACTCCGGGAGACATTGGTTTTGAACCGATTCAAACATCTTTAGGAAAACTGGGCGTATTAGTATGCTGGGATCAATGGTATCCGGAAGCTGCCCGCCTGATGGCACTAAAAGGTGCGGAACTTTTAATTTATCCTACCGCCATTGGCTGGGAAAGCAGCGACACGGACGATGAAAAAGCCCGCCAACTCAATGCCTGGATTATTTCACAACGCGCTCATGCCGTTGCCAATGGACTTCCTGTTATCTCCGTCAACCGTGTAGGACACGAACCTGATCCTTCCGGACAGACAAACGGTATCTTATTCTGGGGAAACAGTTTTGTAGCAGGACCACAAGGGGAATTTCTGACACAAGCCGGAAACGATCACCCGGAAAACATAGTAGTGGAAATAGATATGGAACGTTCGGAAAACGTTCGCCGTTGGTGGCCTTTCCTTCGTGATCGTCGGATTGACGAATATGATGGACTTACCAAACGCTTTCTGGATTAAAGGCTTACCCACATACCTTCATTGCAGGAGGTTTATCTAATAAAGAAAAAGAAGGGCACAGAGTTCAAATCTAAATTTAGAACTCTGTACCCTTTCAATATATCATCATAAATAACTATCTCATTGAAACGTTATTTTCTTGTTGGCTAGGAAATTAGCTCCTCCATAAATAAACAATCCCAGAAATTGAGCCAGATATTCATTCATGTCCAGTCCTTCTACCAATAAGATAAGAAATAAAAACTGTGCGGTGTAAGCCACGGCAAAAGCAGAACAAAAGAGCAGTATCTGTTTCCAGATACTATTCTTTTTATTTTCTACAGGGAATATCCAGTATTTGCACCAGAGAAAGTTATGGATTTGAGCTATCAGATACGCTGTTATATTAGCCACCATATAGTCGCCGTCAAATGACATTTCTTTCATCATTAACCATACAACCAACGCCATAATCAAAGCGTTCATTGTACCGATGACTATAAAACGGAATATGCGTACAGATTCTTTCACTCGTCCTCTTTCAAATCTACGATCAAATTCAGTTCATCAAGCTGGCTCTGGTCGATTGCAGAGGGTGCGTCCAACATCACATCACGTCCGGAATTATTTTTCGGGAACGCAATACAGTCGCGTATAGAATCCAATCCTGCAAACAAAGACACCCAACGGTCGAGTCCGTATGCCAAACCACCGTGAGGAGGCGCACCATACTTAAAGGCATTCATTAGGAAGCCAAACTGTGCCTCTGCCTTCTCCGGAGTGAATCCAAGAATCTCGAACATCTTCGCCTGCAATTTCGCATCGTGGATACGGATAGATCCGCCGCCAACTTCCACACCGTTGATTACCATATCGTATGCATCTGCACGTACAGCGGCCGGATCAGTGTCCAACATCGGAATGTCTTCCTCTTTCGGATGAGTAAACGGATGATGCATAGCCATCAGGCGTCCTTCCTCCTCGCTCCATTCGAACATCGGGAAGTCAATCACCCAAAGGCAAACAAACTTATTCTTATCACGCAATCCCAGTTGAGCACCCATTTCCAGACGAAGCTCGCAAAGTTGTTTACGTGTTTTCATTACATCGTCGCCAGACAGAATCAGAATCAAATCACCCGGTTTAGCTCCGAATGCATCTTTCATTTGCTGGAGCACCTCCTGCGTATAGAATTTATCCACACTCGATTTCACCGTTCCGTCGGCTTCCACACGGGCATAAACCATTCCTTTCGCACCAATCTGCGGTTTCTTTACAAATTCGGTCAATGCATCCAGTTGCTTGCGGGTATAAGTCGCAGCACCTTCGGCACAGATACCACCCACATAAGCCGCATTATCGAATACAGAGAATCCGTGACCTTTCATGATATCCATCAGTTCCACGAATTTCATGCCGAAACGCAAATCCGGTTTATCGCTACCATAATATTTCATGGCGTCCGCCCAAGACATACGTTGGAATGGTTCATTCAGTTCCACACCACGAAGAGTCTTAAACAAATGTTTAGCCATTCCTTCGAAAGTAGTGATAATATCTTCTTGCTCAACGAAGCTCATTTCACAGTCGATCTGTGTAAATTCCGGTTGACGGTCGGCACGTAAGTCCTCGTCGCGGAAACATTTCGCAATCTGGAAATAACGGTCGAAACCGGAAACCATCAACAACTGTTTCAAGGTCTGCGGAGACTGCGGAAGTGCGTAGAACTGTCCCGGATTCATACGTGACGGCACCACGAAGTCGCGTGCGCCTTCAGGAGTAGAACCGATCAAAACGGGCGTTTCCACTTCGATGAAACCCAGACTATCCAGATATTTGCGAACTTCAATTGTCATTTTATGACGCAGTTCCAAATTGGAACGTACAGCGTTACGTCGTAAATCCAGATAACGGTATTTCATGCGGATATCATCCCCCCCATCCGTGTTATCTTCGATAGTGAACGGAGGAGTCATGGCAGTATTTAGTACGTTCAGTTCGGAAACAATGATTTCAATGTCTCCGGTAGGAATGTTTGCATTCTTGCTGAAACGTTCATTAACCGTTCCTGTCACTTGAATGACGAACTCACGTCCCAATTTATTAGCACGTTCACAGAGTTCAGCATTAATTTCTTCATTAAAAACCAATTGGGTAATTCCGTAACGGTCGCGAAGGTCAATGAAAGTCATCCCTCCCATCTTACGGCTGCGCTGTACCCATCCGGACAGCGTGACTTGCTTGTTTACATCAGAGATTCTAAGTTCTCCACATGTGTGCGTTCTAAACATATATTTTTTATTTAAACGATTATCACTCGCGTTTTTATTTTGATCGAACCAAAACTGCGCAAAAGTACGCAATAATTTGTAATTCGGTGTCAGTAATCCGTTATTTTATCAGACTTTCTTTGTCAGCTTTTTCAATATTTTCTTGTTTCTATCTGTTATATTGTCGACGATGGCTTCATTCATCAATTTGATGCCATTCATATATTCCTGCGCTCTTTGGAGCACATTGGCTGCGTCCTTTTCCGATGCTCGTGGCACTACCACGCGCAATCCTCTTTGAATCAGTTGAATATTTACATTGGCATCCGTTTCCATGGGGTCACCATCAAAATGCACGACGCCCGGAGTAGTCCGGCGGATGCACAACTGTTTGCAGCGGAAAGTCTTGATACGGCTATTCTGATCGATTGTTTTATTGAATAATTGAAAGGCCAATGAAGGAACGTCCAATACGGTGAACGGTTCGAGAATGGTCACATCCAGCAAACCATCTGTCAGAGTGGCTTGTGGTGCGATATAAGCATTGTTTCCATATTGCGACGCGTTTCCGCAGGCAATCAGGAAGGCTTTATACTTGGAGACTCCGTTTTCCGTTTCCAGTTCATACGTTTCCGGCTCATATTTAAGACTTTCCTGCAGGGTTTTCTCCAGATAAGTCAATAGCCCCCGTTTACCGGCATGCGCAAACTTCAGACTGACAAACGCGTCGAATCCTACTCCGCAAGTGCAGAAAAAATCTGTACCGTTGATCTTACCATAATCTATCACATCCATGCAACCTTCGTTCAGCACTTCCAATGCTCTCTTCGGTTCCATCGGTATATGCAGATGCCTCGCCAGTCCATTGCCCGATCCGCAGGGAATAATTCCCAGCGCGGTATCAGTATGCACCAACGAACGAGCTATTTCATTGATCGTTCCATCCCCACCAATAGCCACTACTATATCTGTTTTCTCTTCGGCAGCTTTGGCAGCTATTTCTACTGCATGACCGGCTCTTTCCGTATACACTACTTCCCAAGAGTATCTCGCCTTGTCTATTTTTTCGTCCAGCAAGTTAAGAATCAATTCTTTACTTTGTGTTCCCGAAATAGGATTGACGACGAATTTTATTTTTTTCATTCTTTCGTTCATGCTATTCTTGTCGATTGTAGACGACAAAAGTAATATAAATATCTTAAATTTTAATCTATTAGAGGTTTCTAATCATACGAGAGCAACTTTTTTCTCTTAAAAAGAACAGATAAAAGCAAATTTTGTTATCTTTGCCCCCTGTTTTTAAACACTTGTTAAGATAAAAGGATGTAAGATCGTCAGCGAACGATTTGAGTATGAGTATAATAAATTATAATTCATGGGATTATTACAAGAGAAGTTAGCTAAGTACGACCTGCCACAAAAGTTTATGGCACAGGGCGTTTACCCATATTTCCGTGAGATAGAAGGAAAGCAGGGTACAGAGGTAGAAATGGGCGGACACGAAGTGTTGATGTTCGGTTCCAATGCATACACTGGCCTTACGGGAGATGAAAGAGTGATTGAAGCAGGTATCAATGCCATGCATAAATATGGTTCCGGTTGCGCAGGCTCGCGCTTCTTGAATGGTACGCTTGACCTGCATGTTCAGTTGGAAAAAGAACTGGCTGCCTTTGTAGGCAAAGATGAAGCACTCTGCTTCTCAACCGGTTTTACGGTGAATTCCGGAGTTATCCCTGCTTTGACAGACCGCAATGATTATATCATTTGCGATGACCGCGACCACGCATCTATCGTAGATGGACGTCGTCTCTCCTTCTCTCAACAATTAAAATATAAGCATAACGATATGGCAGATCTGGAAAAGCAACTTCAAAAGTGCAATCCGGATTCAGTGAAACTAATCATAGTGGACGGTGTGTTCTCTATGGAAGGTGACTTGGCAAACTTGCCCGAAATCGTACGTTTGAAACATAAATACAACGCTACTATCATGGTAGACGAAGCTCACGGCTTGGGCGTATTCGGAAAACAAGGACGTGGCGTCTGCGACCATTTCGGTCTGACTCACGAGGTTGATTTGATTATGGGTACTTTCAGCAAGTCACTGGCTTCTATCGGCGGATTTATCGCCGCTGATTCTTCTATCATCAACTGGCTGCGCCATAATGCACGTACTTATATTTTCAGTGCATCCAACACTCCGGCTGCTACTGCATCTGCTCTCGAAGCTCTCCACATCATCCAAAATGAACCGGAAAGACTTGAAGCATTGTGGGAAGCTACCAACTATGCATTGAAACGTTTCCGCGAAGCTGGCTTTGAAATCGGTGCAACAGAATCACCTATCATCCCTCTTTACGTACGTGACACGGAAAAAACGTTTATGGTTACCAAATTAGCTTTTGATGAAGGTGTATTCATCAATCCGGTTATTCCTCCGGCATGTGCACCGCAAGATACTTTGGTACGTGTGGCATTAATGGCTACTCATACAAAAGATCAAATAGACCGTGCTGTAGAAAAGCTAGTTAAGGCATTTAAAGCATTGGATCTTTTATAATCTACGAAAAATATATCACTCATTATTGGGTGAATAAAATGAAGTCTGACACAAATCAATGTGCCAGACTTTTATTTTATCTTATTCACTCTTGAGTACTTCTGCTGGATTTTGCCGGGCGGCTTTCCACACGCGCCAGATGATGCTTAAGAAAATGACAAGGCCCATTCCTATAAATATAACTGCATATAACCACCATTCCATCGGTGTTTGCTTTATATAATTTTCAAGCCAATGCTTCATCATAGCATATCCTAGCGGAAAAGCAAAGAACGATGAAAGTACAAGTAAAAATAAATATTCTTTAAAGAATAGATTCAAGATTATTCCTATATTGGCTCCATTTACCTTGCGTATAGCTATTTCTTTACGACGTTGCTGACAGGATAAAGTCACTAACGAGAATATACCAAATACCGCAATTAATATACAAATAGCAGAAACCACACTCAACAGTTTGCACAATGTTCTCTCTGATTTCATGTAAGCGTCGTAAACTTCTTCAATATTAGACAACATCAATTCTGCATTTGGATTAACTTTATTCACTTCCGCTTTTATCTTTTCAGAAACAATATTCCAAGTTCCCTCTTTCACTTTGAATATAATACCTCCTCTGTCTCTACTATCTGGTAAATGAAACATAGCAGGAGCTACCGGATGTATTGGAGCATTATATGAAATATTTTTAATAACACCTTTCACTATACATTGCTTTCCTAATTTTCCCATTTTCTTTCCAATCGGTTGTGTCCATCCGAAAGCTTTCATAGCAGCTTCATTTATAACAACCATATCTTTTCCATCCTTTTCATCCAGCATACTTCCATTCAACACCTCTACTCCAAAGAAATCGGCATAGTCCTGATTAATCGTTTCATCTTCCAATTCAATATATTGTTCACTATCAGCGACCTTTCCATCCCATTCCTTTACCCTATATATTGAATAAAACATCTTAGGAATAGGTGTATGAAAACCATTCAAACATTCTGATACCTCTGGTATCTGACTTACAATTTCTTTGAAAGGGATATTTTCAGAGCAATAAACAACTGCTCCTACATTATGCCGTTCTATTCCAAGTTCTCTAGTATTTAGTAAGAAATGAAGTTGCATCATCATTACCAGAGTACAAAAAACAAAGCCTATACCGATAAACAGCTGAAATAAAATGCTACTCTTATAAAACCAGCCGGAGAGATGAAGATTGGATTTCTTGTTTATATTACTAAGTAGAGTTCGCCTACTAATATATCTTATAAGCAGAGATGCAAAACCAACTGTTACAGCAATCAATGATAGTATATAAACAAATATTTCAATATAAAAAAATGAAGCACCCTCATTGATTTGTGACAAACGTTTAAAAGTCGGCAGGATGAGTTCTATCAATACCAACCCTATTCCTGAAGATAAAATTAGTAATAAGACAAGTTCTGTAAGAAGTAAAGTGAGTAACCCACCATTTGATGAACCATTGACTTTCCTCAACGCTAACTCACGTTTACGCATCCGGATACGAGTTATCAACATTGTTAAATAATTACATATTCCACAAATTATAACCAAACCGCTAATACATACAAAAAGACAAATATGATTCAACTTCACATTCACATCTTCCCTCGGATGACTACTCCGCAATGTGGATAATGGAGCAATAAGCGTAGAATTTGGATATTTATGACCATCTTGTTGTACTTCATATTCTGACAACCTCTGTTTCAATGCTTCTATATCACAGTTGGGATAAATACGAAAAAGCGTTTGGCATCGTTGGTTCCCCCAATTGGGGTTTGTATCATGAAATGGCAATAATATATCAAATGAAAACAAAGAGTGTCCTTCCCATGACTTTACAACTGCAACGATTATTTTTTCTTCGTTACTTTCCTCTAAAATCAAGTGTTTACCTATCGGAGATTCTTTCCCAAATATTCGCTTTGCCGTATTTTCTGTTATAGCAATTTCATCCTTTTTTAGCTGTAGATGGTTATCTCCATCCAATACTTTAATATTGAACATTGAAATGAAATTTGAATCTACCTCTATACGTCGTACCACAAACTCAACATCCTCATTCTTAATCTTTTTTTCATTCCAGTCATAAAAGATACGACATACTTTCTCTATCTCCGGACAATTCTTTGCCAAATAATCAGCTAGAAAACTAGATGAATTATAGGTAAATCCGTCTCCATAAAGACGAAAGCTACTGCCTGCCAGATAAATGCGATCGGCTCCCTCATGAAAATTATCATACGTCATTTCATAACGTATCCATAATACCGACAGCGCAAAACAGGTAAAGCCGACTGCTAATCCGATAATACTAACAAGACTTTGTGTTTTATACTTTATCAGATTACGAAAGGCTACTTTCAGATAGTGTTTTATCATGATATTGTTATTTTATTATTCATTTTTGATAACTTCCGCAGGATTCTGTCGGGCGGCTTTCCATATGCGCCAGATGATGCAGAGTAAAATAATAACTGCCACTACAACGAAAATCCCTACATATACCCAACCGTTAATCGCAGTTTGTCTCACATATGTTTCAAGCCACTGCCTCATAACCACATATCCCATTGGGAAGGCTATAACAGCAGCAATAACCAGCAACAGCAGGTATTCACGGAAGAACATCTGCAAAATATGACGAATTTGCGCCCCGTTTACTTTACGTATGGCAATCTCCTTTTGACGTTGCTCACACGATAGAGTGACCAATGAAAAGATTCCGAATATGGAAATGAGTACACAGACCAATGACACGAAGCTCAATAGCTTCATCAGTGCATCTTCGGAACGAAGATATTTACCATATTCCTCCTCCTCGCTAAACAACCGTAAGTAAGCATTGGGGAATTCTTCTTTGTGGAGTTTTTCTATAGCTTCACGACATTCGTTCCAAGTCCCCTCTTTGAATTTAAAAAGGATACCGGCACGATTCAGGAGATATTCTTGTGCTTCGGGGCGTTGAAAGGCAATAAGTCCCGGCTTGCTTGTCGGAGAACGATAACTAAAGTTTTTCACCACTCCGACAACTTTGTATGTAATGTCCTGACGACTGTTGGTGTTATTGCCGAAAGTCTTTCCTAGAGCATGTTTCCATCCGAATTTCAGGCACGTACTTTCATCAACCACAACTTCATTCTGCTGGCTCTTTTCAGATATAAATTCACCTTCCAGTAATTTCAAATCATAAAACTTAAAGAATTCCTCCTTTGCCGGCATTATGCCAACAAGTAGTGTTTTTTCTGTCACCTTGGGCAGCCCATCCCAATTTGTTATTTCTGCATACATCATCGGACCGGTTGGAATAATTGGAAAGTACGCAGGAGGTAAAGTTTCTGTTATCATAGGAAGAGCTTTTATTTTCTCTGTCCATTGATGAATGTCTCCATTCCACAATGCCACATTAGCTACATTATGACGCTCCATACCTAAATCCGTATTTTTCAGGAAATGTAGTTGTTTCATGATGACAACCGTGCAGAAGATAAAGCTAAGGCTAACCATCAACTGTACGATAATACCTATTCTGCGGAATAAGTACGGACGGGCAGTAGCAACATTTCCTTTGATCGTTTCCTGCAATGTTCGACGACGAAAATAGGACAATGGCATCAGTGTAAACAGAAACGACAGGATAATTACTGCCAGAAGATATACCAAGATTTCTCCATAATATGAGCTGGGCTCTATTTGCGTAAAGTTCAGGAACCGGGACATACTCATCTCCACCAGCAGCAATCCGCTGAACAGAGCAATACATAAAAGCAGCAATAACTCAATGGCAAACTGTACAGACAAGGCTTTATTGCTTGCCCCATTCACCTTACGAAGTGCCATTTCACGGTTGCGCATACAAAGGCGACTGATAAAAAGCGTCAAATAATTGAATAACGAACAAATAATCACCAGTCCGCCTGCCAAAGAGAAATAGAATATATAACTGAAAGAGATAACAACATCTGCTTTATCTACATAATCCGAATAGCGCAAAGCTGACATCCGGGTAATCAACAGATCGGAAAGTTCGCTCTCTTTCTCAATATCGTTGATGCGAACGGTGCTCATTTTTGTTCGGAATGCGTCTATATCTGTTCTTTCGCGTACACGAATAAATAGCTGCTCATTCGAACTTCCCCACCGAGGAGAATGTCTTGCCGGAGCCAGTATATTATATGGAATATTGGAATGGTTCGACCATCCGCTCACGATTGCTCCTATTTTACATACGCGTCTGCCTACTTCCACTTCTTTCCCCAATGCATCCTCTTCTTTGCTGAAGAGCCGCTTTGCAAATTCTTTGGTGATAGCCACTTCCTGACCATCGCTTTTCAGGAAGTTGACAGTACCTTTCAATAATTGTATATCAAAAAAGTTCATGAAAACAGAATCTGCATCAATCATTCCGACCTCCTGTTCTGTTTCCTCCAAACGGAATTTTACATGATGCGGGGTAAAAGCGGTTACAGCTTCTATCTCCGGCATTTTGTCTTGCAAATATTCCATTAAAGGATATGGAGTAAATTTACTTGTACCGGGCTCATTGGCGTAATGCGCACGTACCATATAAATGCGGTCGGATCCTTTATGGAAGTTATCATAAGTCATTTCATAACGTATCCATAAAGCAGATAGTGCGAAACAAGTGAAGCCGACTGCCAATCCGATGATGCTGACAAAGCTTTGCATCTTGTATTTCATCAGATTGCGAAAGGCTACTTTCAGATAGTGTTTTATCATGATATATTCTTTATCGACAACTTATGTTTACATACTAACTTCAGTCACCACCTGTCCGTCAAACAGGTTTATGATACGGTCGGCATAACCGGCATCATGTTGTGAGTGGGTCACCATGACGATGGTGGTTCCCTCATTGTTCAGCTCACTCAATAGTCCCATCACTTCTTTGCCATTTTTGGAGTCCAGGTTACCGGTCGGTTCATCAGCCAGAATCAGTTTAGGGTTTGCCACGACGGCACGGGCAATAGCGACGCGTTGCTGCTGACCACCGGAGAGTTGTTGCGGAAAATGCTTGCTACGATGGGTGATAGCCATTCTCCCCATAGCTGCCTCTACCCTCTTTTTCCGTTCGGAAGCAGAAATTCCCATATAAAGCAAAGGCAGTTCTATGTTTTCGTATACATTCAACTCGTCTATCAGATTAAAGCTCTGAAACACAAACCCTATCACACCTTTGCGAAGACTGGTACGTTGCGATTCGGTATACCGAGAGACTTCCGTTCCATTCAGGTAATACTCCCCTCCTGTCGGGTTATCGAGCAGCCCCAAAATGTTGAGCAATGTTGACTTACCACAGCCGGAGGGCCCCATGATGGCTACAAATTCGCCTTGTTTCACTTCGATACTGACGTTATTCAACGCCCAAGTTTCTACTTCTTCCGTTTTGAAAATCTTCTGTAAGTTAATGGTCTTAATCATAACTGTATTGTTTTAGAATTATATTTTTATTCGTTTTTGATTACTTCTGCGGGATTGATACGTGCAATCTTCAGTAGTTTTAAAATAATGGTGATTACTGTTAATAAGGTTACTCCTCCAAATATGCTTCCCCAGTATAATATTCCATCATTAAAAAATAAATATCTTAAATTCATTCAGTTTTCATAATTTTAGCAGGATCAATATATGCGATCTTGTTTATTTGCCAGAATAGAGTCCCTAAAGAAATACCACCAACCAATAGCAAAGCTATGAAAAAGATTCCTATACTTATAGGGGCTTTCACTACAAAATCCTTTGTGTATTCATATATCAGATACCAAGATAATGGAAGAGCTACTGCAAAAGCCCCGCTTAATATGATAAGATATTTACGTCCTAATAAAAGATATAAATCTTTCAGTGATGCTCCATTCACTTTGCGAATTGCAACCTCACGGGAACGCTGCCTAATATCAAATAATGAAATACCAAACAAACCAAGACAAACTATTACAATAGCTATGCAAGCGAAAAGAGCATAAACAGAAGCTATCTGGCGATCGTTTTTATAAAGTTCAGCTACATCGTCCTTCAACAAAGAATATTTAAAATCCTCTGTACCATACACTTTTTTCTGAATACTTTTCAAATAGTCAATAACTGCCTGTTCTTTGCCGGAGTGGCAATATATCTGATATAAATCACCGTCTAAATAACTGCCAACCATAAAGACCATCGGATGAATACCCGTACTAATATGTCCGTCATAGTAATCGTCTATTACAGCAACAATAGGTTGAGCCGGAAAATCCGGAACATTTCTTTTCATCCTTTCATCAACTAGCATAGCTCCCTCACATTGCGTATATCCCAAGGCTTTCAATGCAGCACGATTCACAACAGCAACTCTATTTCTCGAGTCTTCATCCATTTCCGGCAGACTTCCCTCCACAAACGCAAGATTGAAAACTTTAAAGAATTCAGGAGTAACGTAAGACTGCAACAATGCAACTGTTTCCCCTTTTACATTTTGAAAGTTTGTTGAATAATAGGCTCCCAGAATAGATGAATGTCCCGTCGTCCAATATTGGATATCCGGACAACTCTTCATTAGTTGATCTATTTCAGTTATCCTCTTCTGCCGTTGTTTGATTGTCTCCATAGTATAAGCCGAAAAATCCCGTGATTCGTATATCATGTTTGCCTGAATAACAGACTCTACACGGAAACCTGGATCAGTGTGCAACATAAAATTCAGCTGCTTGCCGAAATAGATTGATAATACCACCAACAGGAAAGTAATCATATATTGCAGAAAAAGAAATACCATACGCGAACGGACCGAACGATTATCTGTACCTACTTTCTGGATCGAAATGGCCAACAAAGAACGCTGGCACTGCACAAACGCATAAATAGATACTAACAGAGGCAAAAACAATAGAATAGAAAACGATAATATCCCATCAAATGCAGTATACATCAGCTGGCTGCCAAACATAGATGATATAGAAATATTTGTCACCTCTACAATGAGCCAGGCTACTATCATGGAGGCAGCAATCAATAAAAAGTTTTCTATGAATATCTGCTTAAACAACGCTTTTCTGTCAGCTCCAAAAACTTTCCGCAAGCTATACACCTTCCCTCGTTTCATCATCAATACCAAATAAAGATTAATGAAATTCATCACACCTGCAAGTAATACCAACAAGCAAATTCCTCCTAAAATAAATAGTTGAGAACGATTTCCGCTAACTAGCATGTCTGGTCCGGATCGACCAATTAACGCCTGATCCCAATACATATCACTTACAGGAATAAGAGAGAAAGTATATTTCCGACTATCTCCACTACGAGAATCCTGATTGATAAACCGGGGATAACTCCCAGCCTTATTGGCTTTCATTACTTCCGTCTCTGAAGTAAAACGAATAAAATCCAAAGGCATACGCTCCCATAATGATGATAGTTTTGAAGAAAGAACCAAGTCAAAATTAAACATCCGCTTATTAACTGGTTCCTCTAATATGCCTGTCACTCTAATCTCCTTTCCATTCGAATAGGTCAAAATCTTTCCGATAGGATTTTGTTTGCCGAAAAGTTTTTCAGCAAAACTTTCCATTAACAAAACTGATGCCGGATCTTCCAGGGATGCTGAACCTTGTAACACATGGTAAGGGAAAAGTTCAAAATAAGCACTATCTGCCGCCATAGCATGAACAGGGATACGATTTGATTGATAGGTCAAATAATCATTTTCGAGCAACACGATACGCGAACGTGTCACCATGCCACTATTATCAATATAAACACTATCCCGATCCCCTATTTCAGCAACACTTAATACGCGATTTCCTTCAAACGTTGTCTGTACACCATACACTCGATTACGATCTATGCAATGTATGTCTACCGTAAGCTCACGATGGATATAACGAAGCAGGATAATACAGCAAGCTAAACTAAAGGCCAGCCCGAGCAAATTAATAATAGTATATGATTTTGTACGCAACAAAAAGCGTATCGCATAGTTCAATGTTTTCATGCTTTATCTATTTATTATTTTTCATTTATTTCAAAATCAACTCTTCTGCATCCCCAAAGGTATCATATCCGGTTGTAATTACCCAATCTCCCGGCTGTAAACCTTCTACTATTTCATATTGCTGCGGATTTTGGCGACCAATACTCAATGGCACACGGACTGCTTTTGTCTTTGATGTATTTACTTTGTAAATCCATTGTCCGCCTGTAGACTGGTAGAAGTTGCCTCGCGGAATAATGAGTGCTTGCTCCGGCTGTCCCAATTCAATCTGCACACGGAAGCTCTTGCCAACTCGTACATTATCGGGCATATCTCCTGTAAAGACAAGATCGACATCAAACATACGGTCTTTCACTTCGGGAACCACTTTTGTTATTTTCAGCGGATATTTGTTTCCCTGATAATTCACTGTAGCCGGTAATCCGGTGGTGATCCTGTCAATGTAATATTCACTAAGTGAAGTGTGGATTTTGTATTGGTCTAATACTTTTATTTCAGCAATACTTTCACCAGAGGAAACCTGTTGCCCCGGAGTGACCTTTACAAAACTAAGCTGGCCTTTCAAGGGAGCTGTAATCACCAAACTATTCAACCGTTCGCAAGTACGTTCATACTTCTTCCGTTCCCGCTCCCGGTCGTTACGGATCAGTTCCTTGCGTATCATCGTAACGGCAGAATCATGCCGCAGACTCTCTTGCTGCAGGGCTGCATTTTTCAGTTTGTAGCCGTATTCATCTTCTGCTACCTGCAATTGAGCCTTACTCTTCACGCCCATCTGGAATTCTTCGCGGTCGAGAGCGATGCTTTTTTTCAGGCGTTCCAATTCGTAGTTGTTGGTAAGGGCTTGCTGTTTCAGGTTCAGACTTTTTTGTTCCATTTCAATCTCCTGCTCCTGATAGGTAATCATTTGCTTTTCCCACTCGTCGCGCTGGTCTTCAATACTACGAAGCAAATCGGGATTGGAAAGAACAAGAATAGTGTCTCCCTGTTGAAGCAAACTTCCCTCTTCACCGACAATTCTTTCCACACTTCCTGCTTCACGGGTATTGATCTTGATGGTTAGTATAGGCTGAATGAGCCCTTCCACGTCCACATATTCCATGAAATTAGACACTTTTACTTCTGCAATCTGTATATCTTCGGCATCTATCCGCAGTTTTCTGGGACCTAAAGACAAAGTAATCACATAAATCAGGAAGGCGACAAACAATATCCCTCCTATCAGATAGTATCTGTAACGAATGTACCACGGTTTCTTTTCTAATTTTATATCCATGAAATTATCTGGTGTTTTACAAGTTTCTACTAGCTATGGTTCAATTTCTATTCTTTACTGACTTTTCGTTGTTCTCTATTCAATCAGCAGATGATAGTCTTCTGTCAGCATCGTATTTCGCTCAAAATCATATAGTGTCATGCTACGGAGTGTGTAATATAAACTCCAATAATTATATAAAGCCGAAATATAGTTACGGCGAGCACTGTCTTTCTCTGAAATAGAGGCATTCAAATCAAGAATAGTAGATTTACCTAATAAGTAGAGTTTGCGTGCCACTTCGCTTCTTCGTTGGGCTGTTTCATCTGTACGGGCAGCGATGCGGACACGTTGCGTTTGCAGATTGAATTGTTTGACGAGTTTACGGACGTTCAGTTCAAAGTCTGTCCGGCTCTGTTCTACTTGTGTGTACACCAAATCACGATTGGAACGGGCTACTCGTACCTGTCCTTTTCCACGCCCCCAGTCCAGGATAGGAAGAGAAATGCCGATGCTCACGTATTGCTGGTCCAACAAATTTCGATAAGCTTCGGGCAGTTTGTCAGCAGTCTGCGTCAATCCGAAACGGAGATAGATATCTGCTTTCAGGCCAGCATTGGCACGGGCTTTCGCAACTGCACTCTCACTTTCCAGTTTGCGTCTTTCCATCGTCTGTATGTCCGGACTGTTTTCGTAAGCTAAAACCAGTGCTTCATTCAGGTTCACACTGAAATCCGGAACTTGGGGACTGACAAGAACACGCAGATCCCGGTCTTCGTGAATACCGAGATAGGAACGGAGTTCCTGCATACAATTATCCATTTCAATACGGGCATTCATGCGATTCGTCTCTTCCGTCAGACGGTTGAGTTCCAGTTGTAGCATTTCATTTTCTGTGATGGTACCTATATTATAGCGGCCTTGTGCATAGCGGTAAAGTGTATCGGCATTGGCATAATTAAAGGAAGCAATATCGTAATCGCTTTGGGCAGTGGCCAAGGCAAAAAATTTATGAATCGCATTGGCTGATACGAGTTCGAGTGTCTCTACGTAGCTTTTCTTTGCCTCCTGATAGCGTACAGGTTCTATCCGTCTATCCCATTTCAGGCTATTGTAGCCAAAAAGAGACTGGCGATAACCTATCATAATAGGGGAAGTCTGCCATGAGTATTTATGTTCGCTGAATAAATCCATACGTTGAGCAGAGGTTTCAAGAAAGAAAGAACCACCAGTCCAGAATAAATTCTGTGAAAGATTCAAGGTTAAATCCGTATTCAATAAATTTTGTTCGACAAACTTTACCGAACCGTCCCCCATCGTTATCTTATTAATGGCACGGTTCAGATTCGGATCGGATGTCAAACTTAAAGACGGTAGATAATTAGCACGATAATATTTATAGTTCCAATATGCAGAACGGAAACTGTGACGTGCCGTTTGTGCATCGGGGGATTCCATACGGGCCATTTCTATGACTTGCTTCAATGATAACTCTGTAATTTGATTTTGAGCAATCAATAATTCTGTCGACAATAGTCCGAGATATATGAAGATTAATTTCAGATTCATTCGTTGGCTTTATTTGTTATTCATCATTCAAAAGATGTGCCATTTGCATAAATCACTATCATTCAACAATTTATCAATATCCATTCAGTTGATTGTGTGTGCATATACGCACAAAATTAGTGCGCAATCGCACACACAACACATGAGATTTATCCATATCTTTGCTCCCGGAATCTAATAGATATAAGATATGGAAGAAGTGAACAAATTAGGAAAGATACTTATAGTAGATGATAACGAGGACGTGCTCTTTGCTCTCAACCTGTTACTGGAACCTTATACGGAAAAAATAAAAGTAGCCACTACCCCCGACCGTATCGAGTATTTCATGACCACCTTTCATCCCGATCTTATCTTATTAGACATGAATTTCAGCCGGGATGCCATCAGCGGACAAGAGGGATTTGAAAGTCTAAAGCAGATATTGCAGATTGACCCACAGGCTATTGTTATTTTCATGACTGCCTATGCAGATACAGACAAAGCTGTTCGGGCCATCAAAGCTGGTGCTACTGATTTTATTCCCAAGCCTTGGGAAAAGGATAAATTGCTGGCTACGCTGACTTCAGGAATGCGATTGCGTCAGTCACAACAGGAAGTCAGCATTTTGAAAGAACAAGTGGAAGTTCTTAGCGGTCAGAATACTTCGGAAAATGATATTATTGGAGAATCATCTGTTATGCAGGAAGTGTTTACCACGATAAATAAACTAAGTAATACAGATGCCAATATACTAATTCTCGGAGAAAACGGTACAGGCAAGGACGTGATTGCCCGACTAATATATCGTTGTTCTCCACGATACGGCAAACCTTTTGTCACGATCGACCTGGGAAGTATCCCCGAACAATTGTTTGAAAGTGAGCTGTTCGGCTTCGAAAAAGGCGCTTTCACCGATGCCAAGAAATCGAAAGCGGGACGAATGGAAGTAGCAACCAGCGGGACTTTATTTCTGGATGAAATTGGCAATCTATCACTTCCTATGCAATCCAAATTACTGACTGCCATCGAAAAAAGGCAAATCAGTCGTTTGGGAAGTACGCAAACCGTTCCCATTGACGTCCGTTTAATCTGCGCCACTAATGCTGATATCCGTCAGATGGTGGAAGACGGGAATTTCCGTCAGGACTTATTATATCGTATCAACACGATTGAAATACATATACCTCCACTCCGTGAACGTGGCAATGACATCATCTTGCTTGCAGATCACTTTCTGGACCGTTATACCCGTAAATATAAAAAGAAAATACACGGACTGACCCGGGAAGCCAAAAACAAACTGCTGAAATATGCATGGCCCGGAAATGTAAGGGAACTTCAACATACGATAGAACGTGCCGTAATTTTAGGAGACGGCTCCATGCTGAAACCTGAAAACTTTCTTTTTCACACCACGTCCAAACAGAAAAAAGAGGAAGAAGTGGTACTGAATCTCGAACAACTAGAACGACAGGCCATTGAGAAAGCACTCCGAATCAGCAACGGAAACATCTCCCGTGCTGCCGAATATTTAGGAATTACCCGTTTTGCATTATATCGCAAACTTGAAAAATTAGGCTTATGAAACGATTTGAGTTTAAAGTAATTCTGCACATCATAGTTATCTTTCTACTTTCCATTAGCAGTTGTCTGCTGTATCAAAGGCAGTTATGGTTCAGTACTACCGTCTGTATTCTCCTTCTAATAGGCGTCGGCATACATCTCTACCGAATACAGTTCAAACAAATCGCCTTATTACGGCAATTAACGGATGGACTCCGATACAACGATATAACGCAGAATCTTCATCCTCCTTTTAAAAATAAAATGATGGATGAGTGGGCACAGGAACTATCTAATGCATTAAAGGACTTTCGGGGAAAGCTATTGGCAGAAGAAATCAAGCATCAATATTACGAGAATTTATTGAATAAAGTAGATACCGCCGTACTCGTAACCGATGTAACCGGGCATATCGAATGGATGAATCAGGCAGCAGTCACTCATCTGGGGCAACTATCACAACTTCCGGAAGTTCTTCAGGAGGCTTCTACCAGTAATGACATATCCATTATTCGCATCGAGCAAAATGGCATCGTTCTGGAAATGGCAATTTCCTGCACCACATTTGTCACACAAGGTGCGTTCGCCACACAAAGCAAAAAGCAACGGCTAATTAGTTTAAAGAATATCCATTCCGTACTGGAACGAAATGAAATGGAAGCCTGGCAAAAGCTGATTCGTGTATTGACACATGAGATCATGAATTCCATCACTCCTATTATCTCTCTTTCGGAAACATTAAGTGAAAGAGGAATCCCCGAATCACTCGGAGAAAAGGAGTATTCTATCATGTTGCAAGCCATGCAGACTATTCACAGAAGAAGTAAAGGATTATTGGGATTTGTGGAGAATTACCGGCGACTGACACGTATTCCGACACCTGTCCGCACCAAAGTATCTGTTGCCGAATTGTTTACGGACTTAAAGAAATTATTTCCGGAAGAGTATATTCATTTCGAAATGCCTGCATCTGATTTATTTTTATATGTAGACCGGGCACAGATAGAGCAAGTGCTTATCAACTTGTTAAAAAACGCCCGCGAAACATGCGAGCGAAAAATAGATAAAGAGATACAGATAAAGTTTTTCTCTAAAGACAACCCGACATTAACAATATCTGATAATGGCGAGGGAATTCTAACAGATGTTTTGGACAAGATTTTCGTTCCTTTCTTCACCACCAAAACATCCGGTTCGGGCATCGGATTGAGCCTGTGCAAACAGATCATGACTTTGCATGACGGAAGTATTAACGTAAAATCAGAAATAGGGAAAGGAAGCTGTTTTATTCTTACTTTCCCTAAATGAGAACCACCGAAAGCCTCCCGAATCCTTTAATACGATGATTAGTCTGGGTAGTAGAGGAATTACTTATCCTCTACTACCCAGACTATTTGTATCGGGATTTAACTCCTTAACCGCCTCTTTGACCGCTTTATTAGTTGGCTTGCGATATGCTTCCGCTTGTTGAACGGGGACAATCTCATTCACCATTCTTTCATATCCTTTTTGCTCTAACAAGTGCACTTCTTTTTCACCTGTTTCTTTTTGTTTTCTTGTTTTCATAAGGCTTTTCATTTTAAAATTCTTATTTATAAAACAGCAAACATCGAAAGATAGTTCATACTCACAGATAATTTATGTACGGGGCAACCACCCCCAATATACCATTATGAGCTTGTTCACTCCGGTACAGTTATGAACAATTTAATATTCTTTCTCTATAATAGGCACAATTCTTCCATCCCCTTCACTCTTCCTCTGTATCACCGATTAACAGGGAGTTTTCAGGTGAAGAGCCGTTCTTTCACCTTCTTTTCATCGTGAACAAAATCAAATAGCCGCTTACCCTGATTACATCATTGAGCAAGATTAGTCAAGCTATTTCGTTATTAGTTTCAAATGGGGTTGAAACTAAAAGTTTCACGCCTTGAAACAAAGTGTTTCAAGGTTAGAAACAAAGTGTTTCACACCGAGAAACGAAGTGTTTCAAGGATTGAAACTATTTTTGAAACCTAATCGCTTACAGGTGAAGAGGTGGTGAAGTTGTTGCCCTTCACCCGCAAACTCCCTATTCATCGAAGAGACAGAGAAAAGGTGAAAGAGGAGATGAAAAGATGAATTACGATGTCCGATGATACTTCTAATCTCTGACAAGAAAAAAAAGTGAGCCCGCAAAGTGATGAGATTCAAGGTATTGAGAAATAATAGGTAAAAAACATTCGTTTAGCTATTGTTAATTAAAAAATACTCCCTATCTTTGCACCGCTTTTGAAAAGAACAACCCTTCAAAAAAGTAGCGGGGTGTAGCGCAGTCCGGTTAGCGCACCTGCTTTGGGAGCAGGGGGTCGTGGGTTCGAATCCCGCTACCCCGACTGATAAGAATCAAGGAGTTACAGTGAAATGTAGCTCCTTTTTTATTACTCAGATGAAACGATTTAACCGATGATTGATTTAGTAACAAAAAAATACCGTATGAAAACACTTTTATTAGCAGCGACAGTATTAATTATAGCTATGACTGCTTGTAACGAAAAAAAGAGTAAGGTCACCATCATTGGCTCATGGATAATGCCCATTGATGGACAACCAGGCAAGATGCAAGGCATAAGACTGGACGAAGATGGAGAAGCATCTTCTATTAACATGGCTACGTTGGTATACAAATATTGGGAGCAGCAAGGAGATGAACTTTCCCTGACAGTAAAGAGCATTGGCAACGGCGTGGAAATAGAAGGGATAGACACTTTAAAAATTGAAAAACTTACAACCGATTCATTAGTTTTAAATTCCAACTACGGCTATACATTACGTTATGCTAAAGAAAAATCAACTAAGCCCTAAACAACTGTTACAGTATTTAGGACTAGTCACTAATCCAAAAGCTTTATTATTTCTTTCTTGCAGCAATAGCCAGCAGCACTCCAAGAACAACGCCTAATATAGCCGCAAACAAAACCCTGACTTCTCCCGGCAACAAGAAAGTTATAGTATGCGCCGGATACCAAAAGAAAGGGATCGTTTTCTTAAAAACAAAGTTCCATTGTGCATCCCAATTAAGATGTGTAATGATGCGCGTCATCGGGATAGGGGTTACAAGGCTACGGAGCGAACCGCCACAATCCAAGATATGCGTATCCGTTATCTTATGAAATGTCATAAACACAGGAGCAAAGATTGTGTTCATAGTGACAGATATAGCCAAAGCAACCCATAGCTTATCCAAGCAGAATTCTCCATTAATTATAGACGAAGCATTTTCCATTCCCATGTATTCCATGAATTGCGGTACACCTTTGGAAAAGACAATCATTGCCATATTAATCCCCATTCCTAAAAGCCCCCATACAACCGCTCGAGGGAGGACACCAAATCCTTTTCTATTATACACTCCCGAACTAATGCGAAGCCCCAGAATTTCGCCCAAAGTGGCAAGCACCCCGAATTTCACAAAACTCATTATCATGCCATGTGCTGCATTGAAAGATTTATACCAATCATAAAGGGCATCGCTTACAAAGAAAGGTAAGAAGATTACGATTAGAGTAAAAACGAAAAGTGTAAAATGATGAAGAAAATTTATACCCTCGCTATTGTATTGCTGGTATTGGGAGTGAGTTCCTGTAAACTGGGAAAGCATTACTCCCGGCCCGAACTCCGCTTGCCGGAACAGATCGAAGGAACGGTGCCCGATTCGGTTTCGGCCGGTGATATCCGATGGGCCGATTTATATACCGATCCGGTACTCCGGCAGTTGATCCGGAAAACATTGGAAGGAAACAAAGACCTGATGATCGCTGCGGCCAAAGTGAAAGAATCGATGGAACTCCGTCGTATCGCTAAAGCCGACCTTTTCCCCAAGGCAGAGGCTACCGTGTCTGCCGAGCGCGAATACGATGAAACGCCTGGGAATACTTTTGAGGGAAAAGTGTTGGCATCCTGGGAAGTCGATTTGTGGGGAAAACTACGTTGGGCCGGTCAGGCCGCTCTGGCCGAATATTTGCAGAGCGTCGAAGGCAGGCAGGCTTTGCAGTCGGCTCTGGTTGCCCAGGTGGCGCAGGCTTATTTCGAGTTGATCGCTTTAGATCAGGAACTGGCCATCGTACGGCAGACACTGGCGGCCCGGCAGGAAGGAGTACGTCTGGCAAAGCTCAGGTTCGAGGGAGGATTGACTTCCGAAAATCCCTTGCGTCAGGCACAGGTCGAATTGGCCAGAACCCCAACCCTGGTACCGGGATTAGAAAGGGAGATTCGCCTCAAAGAGAATCAGATTACTTTACTGGCCGGAGAATATCCCGGAGAAGTGGCGAGAGGGAAAAGTATCGGTCAGCAGCAGTTGATGACCGCTCTGCCGGTGGGATTATCTTCCCAAATTCTGGAAAGACGGCCCGACATCCGCCAGGCCGAATATCGGTTGAAAGCGGCTCATGCCAAAGTCGGTGTGGCTTATACCAGCATGTTCCCGAAATTTACTTTAACCGGACATTATGGCCTCGAGAGCAGCGATCTGACCGATTTTCTGAAAGCACCTTACTTTTTTGTCGGTGGTGAATTATTGGCACCGGTGTTTAATCTGGGAAAAAACAGAGCGCGTTTAAAAGCTTCCAGAGCTGTGCAGGAACAGGAAACCTACAATTATCAGAAAGTGGTGCTCCAGGCTTTCACCGAAGTGAGCAATGCCTTGGTCAACTCCCGCAAAAGTCGTGAAATCCGTGAATCCCGCGAACATCTCGAACAGTCGGCCCGTTCTAATCTCGATCTGGCTACTTTGCAATACATCAACGGAGTGATCAGTTATCTCGATGTATTGGATGCCCAGCGTGGATATTTCGATGCCCAGATCGGCCTCAATACGGCTATCCGCGACGAATTACTGGCTACGGTACAATTGTATCAGGTATTGGGAGGCGGTTGTTCATAGGGATGTCAAAAAATGTACATCGGGAGTGTCCCCTGATCAGGATTTCCGGGATTCGATCTCCCGGAGATTCTCCATTTTTTTCTTTCGCAGGAATCCGTTGATATCTTCCAGGTGTTCGGTGACTTTACCGTTTCCGAATTCGTAGACCTTTTGGGCCAGTCCGTTGAGGAAATCCCGGTCATGGGATACGACGATCAGTGTGCCGTCGAAATCGATCAAAGCATTTTTCAGTATATCTTTCGTTTTCAGGTCCAGGTGGTTGGTCGGTTCGTCGAGGATCAACAGGTTGACCGGTTGAAGAAGCAGTTTGATCATAGCCAGACGGGTGCGCTCTCCGCCCGAAAGTACCTTCACTTTTTTGTCGATATCGTCTCCGCTGAACATAAAAGCGCCCAGCAGGTTTTTGGTATTACTTTTCAGCTCCGAAGGGGTAACGTCATCCACCGTCTGGAAAACAGTCAGTTCTTCGTCCAGAAGAGAGGCCTGGTTTTGGGCGAAATAACCGATTTGTACATTGTGGCCGAGTGTGAGTTTACCGGTATAATCCGTAATCTCCCCCATAATACATTTTACGAGCGTAGATTTTCCTTCCCCGTTGCGTCCTACGAAAGCCACCTTTTCTCCTCTTTGAATGGTGAACCCTGCCTCTTTGAACACCAGATGATCCCCGTAATATTTCGACAATTCCTGGGCGATTACCGGATAGCTGCCCGAACGGGGAGAAGGAGGAAATTTCAGGCGCAGGGCAGAGGTATCTTCTTCGTCCACTTCGATCAGCTCTAGCTTTTCGAGCATCTTTACCCGCGATTGCACTTGCAGGGTTTTAGAGTAAGTGCCTTTAAACCGCTCGATAAAATCTTTGGTTTCGGCGATCATTTTTTGTTGTTCGTCATAGGCTTTTTGTTGTTGGGCCCGGCGGTCTTTACGTAGCTCCAGGTACTTGGAGTAATTCACCTTATAATCGTAGATCCGTCCCATCGTGACTTCGATGGTCCGGGTGGTGATGTTATCGACGAATGTACGGTCGTGAGAAATAACGACGACAGCTTTTCCGTTGCTGATCAGAAATTCTTCCAGCCATTGGATCGAGTCGATATCCAGATGATTGGTGGGTTCGTCTAAAAGCAGGACATCCGGATTTTTGAGTAACATTTTGGCCAGTTCGATCCGCATCCGCCAGCCTCCGCTGAAATCGCTGGTCTGACGTTGCAGGTCTTCCCGTTTGAACCCCAGCCCTAGCAGTGTTTTTTCGACATCTGCTTCGAAATGGGTGAGATCGATACTATAATATTTC
>OGPL01001106.1_pt1 | contig 26104 bp, 16 predicted proteins | sample 1552901 | NCBI WGS metagenome assembly OGPL01 (sample SAMEA2580244, study PRJEB22360) | human gut metagenome | biome: human gut; feature: human-associated habitat; material: faeces | place: Denmark | collected 2008/2010 | reverse complement strand
AAGAAAAAGATATTGCAAAGACAACCTTTATTTCGACGATCTCCCATGAACTGAAGACACCGATATCAGCTATAATGATGAGTCTGAGATTGCTGGAAGACAATCGGATCGGAAAACTGAATACAGAACAGGAGAGCCTTTCCAAGAACATAAAGGAAAATAGTGACCGTTTGCTGGAGATCACTGGCGAATTGTTGAAGATGTCACAGGTAGAAAGCGGTAAGCTCTACCTGAATCCGAAGATTACCAAACCGATCGAACTGATCGACTATGCCATCAAGGCGAACCGGGTACAGGCCGAGCGTTTTAACTGTCAGATCGAAGTGGAGTATCCCGAAAAGATTGCCAAATTGTTTGTCGACAGCGAGAAGATTGCTTGGGTTGTGACCAACCTGTTATCGAACGCCATCCGTTATTCGTCGGAGAACGGACGGATTATCATCGGTGCACGACAGATCGACAAAGCCGTCGAGATCTATGTCAAGGACTTCGGAAAGGGCATTGACTCGCGTTACCACGAAAGTATTTTCGACCACTATTTCCGTGTGCCGGGAACAAAAGTACAAGGTAGCGGTTTGGGACTTGCCATCAGCAAGGACTTTGTGGAAGCTCATGGTGGTACGATCCGTATCGAAAGCGAAGTCGGTAAAGGTAGCACGTTCGTGATCAGATTCAATGTATAAAAAGTAAAATCAAAAATCAGATAGTCTAATGAAAGTATTAAAATTTGGTGGTACTTCAGTCGGTTCTGCCCAGCGGATCAAGAATGTCGCATCAATCATTTGCGATCAGGAACAGAAAATAGTAGTACTCTCTGCCATGGCAGGGACAACAAACTCTTTAGTGGAGATATCTGAGTGCTTCCATAAGAAAGATCCGGAAAAAGCCAATGCGGTCCTTTCTTCCTTGGAGCAGGCTTATGTCAATCATATAGAAGAATTATACCGGAGCGATGTCTACAAGGAAAAAGCCATGCAATACATGCTCGAACGGTTTCAACATGTCTGGTCTTTCTCAAATATGCCTTTCAGCGTATTCGATGAAAAGGAAATCTTGGTGCAGGGTGAGTTGATATCGACTTTTCTGATGACCTGTTATCTGGAAGAACAGGGGGTGGAGGTTGCTTTATTGCCTGCGTTGAACTTCATGCGGATTACGGTGGACAATGAACCGGATATGGAATATATCTCTAAACACCTAAAGGTTCTTTTGGAGCAAAACAAGGAGGCTGAAATATATATCACGCAAGGTTTTATTTGCCGGAATGCCTACGGCAGTATTGACAACTTGGAAAGGGGAGGAAGTGATTACACCGCCTCTTTAATCGGAGCGGCTATCCAAGCAGAAGAGATACAGATATGGACGGATATTGACGGAATGCATAATAATGACCCACGGTTTGTCAATGATACCGCTCCTGTCAGACAATTGAACTTCGACGAAGCAGCCAAGTTGGCGCATTTCGGTGCTAAGATACTGCATCCGGCTTGTATCCTACCTGCCAAGGAAAAGAACATTCCGGTACGCCTTTTGAACGCGTTGCAACCAAGTGCGTCAGGTACATTGATCTCGAACACTGCTGAAAAAGAGGCGATCAAAGCTGTTGCCGCCAAAGACAATATCACATATGTCAAGATCAAGTCGCTACATACGATACCGACACCTCATTTTCTGAGCATCGTGTTTGATACATTCTATAATTACAATACACCGGTGGACATGGTGACTACTTCTGATATCGGAGTTTCCGTAGCGATTGATAATGACAAGCACATAGACGAGATTGTGGGTGTATTAAGGGAATACGCAACGATTACAGTCGAAAAGAATATGGTGATTGTTTGTGTTGTTGGTGACTTGGAATGGCAAAATGTCGGTTTTGAGGCACGCATCATCAATGCGTTGAAAGATATTCCCGTACGAATGATTTCATACGGTGGTAGTAGTAGTAACGTATCGTTGGTGATGAAAGCGGAGGATAAAGTGCATGCCTTAAAGGCGCTCAGTGAACACCTATTTTCCGTATCTGACATTTATTAAATATAACAGATTTGATTCCTTTATCAAATGTTTGGGAGGGACACCAAATCTGTTGAACAATTATATGAAAAACAGAAAGAGAAGGAAATGTTGGAAGATCAAGATGCCTCTGTTCATTCTGTTATCTTTTGGTATAGACAAAATATAATGAAGTGAATTCTAAATGTTTTTGTCTAACTTTTAGGATTCACTTCTATATCCATCTACTATTTAACAATATATATTATTTCTTATAACCCGCTAAAATCGACCCCGTCGAATATTAGAGAAGGAACACGCCAACTGGAGAATGTGCGCGGGTCATTGCCGACTTCGGCTAAATTACTCCACAAGGAAATCATGTTGCCTGTTGCGTTCATTTCGGAGATGGGTTGTGTCAGTTTGCCTTTTTCGATCAGGAAACCTTCTACACCGTAAGAGAAGTCACCGGTCGTACTGTTGCTGTTACCGCCGTTGAAACCCGTCACCAGAATGCCTCTGTCGACAGAAGCAATCAGACCATCCGTATCCTTATTTCCCATTTGCATGGTCAGGATAGAAGGGGAGGCAATCGTTTGTCTCATATTCATCTTGTTGGCTGAATAGGTATCGATATAATAGGTTTTCAGGATACCGTTTTCAAACACAGGCATACGTTTTGTCGCTACACCTTCACCATCGAAATATCGGGCACCGGATGTACCCACCATGTGGGGTTCATCGATAACCGTTAGTTTGTCACCCAATACTTTCTGGTCGATTTTATCCAACAAAAAAGAGTTTTTCTGCTGGATGGAAGAACCATATAATGCATCGATTACCGGAGAAAGCAAACGGGAGGAATTCATATTGTCCACAACCATCTGATACTTGCCGGAAGCGACCTTTTTCTGTCCCAGTTTACGCATTACACGTTCCAGGGCCTTTGTTCCCAGACCTTCTTTAATTAACTTATCATAGTAAAGTGAAGAATCGAACCAATAGGATTCCGGGCGAGCATCCCCTTCACCTTTGATGCTTACGCTGGCAACTAGGCTGAAAGAAGAACCGGATGCTTCCCCTTCGAAGCCGTTGCTGGCAACCATATATTTGAAATCCTTTTCATCGCTGTAGGATGAATTGACCGAGATAATACGGGGGTCTCTTCCCATCATTTCGTTGCAGACGTTCATGGCCAGCGTCACTTTGTCGTCCGGCTGGATTGAGTCGAACTTCGGATCGATCAGTTGCAAGTCGGCGCCGCCTCCTTTATAATAGAGAGAAGAGTCGGGTAACGTACGCGCCTTGTCTTCCGCCAGGAAGCGAGTGGAAGCGATACCGTTACGGATAAAACTTTCCAGTTCCTTTTTATCCAGACGGTTTGTAGAGAAGGAACCGAAACGTCCGTCCACAAACAGATGGATCACCAAACTGTTTTCCGATGCCTGTTGCAAGCGGTCCATTTTCATATCACGTATTTCGAAAGAACTGCTCGATCCATTATAGATACTTACACGTGAGGCCTGGCAACCGTTTTTCAGGGCAAATTCCATGGCCCACTGAGCCAGCTTTTTATTTTCGTTCGTTATCATGTCTAATGATTTATGATTTATGACTTTGGATTTATGATTTATGGGTGTGTAGACAACGCATAAATCATAAATCTTTTTAATTTTCTCCTCCTACAGTAAGTTTACTAACTAAGGCTGACGGCATACCGCAGGTTACCGGACAGGATTGTCCATCCTTGCCGCATGTCCAGGTACCGTTATCCATCTTGTAATTGTTTCCGACCATCGTGATATCGGCCAATGCACGTGGACCGTTACCGATGATATTGATATCTTTGATCGGCTGTGTCAGTTTACCATTTTCGATTAGATAACCGTCTTTCACGAAGAAGGTGAAGTCGCCTGCACCGATCTGTACTTGCCCGTTGGTGAAGCTAGAGGCATAGATACCTTTCTTCACCGTCGAGATCATTTCTTCTTCCGTCACGTTTCCGGCTTCCATATAGGTAGCGCGCATACGCGGGATCGGCATCTGGCGGAATGATTCACGGCGACCGTTCCCCGTTGAAGGTATACCGTAATGTTTGGCACTGATACGGTCGTGCAGGTAGCTGGTCAGAATGCCTTCTTTCACGATATAAGTCTTTTGCCCGGCGATACCTTCGTCATCGATATTGACAGAACCGCGGTTGAAAGGAATCGTACCGTCGTCCACCACATTGATATGCTCGTTACAAACCTTTTTGTTCAGCTGGTCGGAGAAGATCGATGTATTCTTGCGATTGAAGTCAGCTTCGAAAGCATGGCCGATTGCTTCGTGCAACAAGATGCCGGAACCTCCTGCACCCATTACGACCGGCATTTCGCCTCCTTTAGGCTTGATAGCTTGGAATAGGATGGAGGTTTTCTCTACTGCCTCCTTAGCTACTTCGGCAATGATATCATCTGTCAGGAATTCGGCTCCCATGCGGAAAGCGCGGGATGCATATGAATTTTCGATCTTCCCGTTGTCCTCCATGATACAGACTGCCCCCAGCGTCACCATCGGACGATAGTCGTAGTACATCTGTCCTTCGGAGTTGCAGAACAAGATGTGTGAAGTCGTGTCTCCCAACGAAGCCATCACTTTGTGCACCCGTTTGTCAAGCGCAAAAATCTGATCGTTCAGTTTCTGAAGATACGGGGTCTTTGCATTTACGGCGAGCTCGTCCCAAGGAGTTTGTACACCGTAATAATTATTCGGGATCGGTTCCTCCGTCAGGGCAACCGGAGCTTTTCCTGCCGAGCCGGTTGCGATACGGGCTGCCGTGCGGGCAGCTTTCAGCATCTCGTCGAGAGTCACGTTTTCCACATACGCATAACCGGTCTGATCACCGGCCAATACACGTACTCCCATACCGAAATCGATATTGGACGAAGCACGGTTTACGGCTCCGTCTTGCAATCCGATATTGTTCCGGTAGGAATGTTCAAAGAAAAGATCTGCATAGTCGCCTCCTTTCTCAAGTGCTGCTGCCAACACTTTCTTCATGTCGCTTTCACTGACACCAAAATGGTTCTGAGCGAATGAGATACCGGTAGCCTGATCTACCTTGTTTCCGGTACAACTTCCCAGGAATGAGGGAACTGCTAATGATCCAAGCATAACCATACCTCCTGTTTTGATAAAATCACGTCTGTTGATTTTCATATGTTCGATTATAGTTTATTCTCTTTTGCCCATTGCATGACGTTGGCTGGCGGGCGTTCGGCCAACAATTCTTTTTTCATGAAATCCATGTAAGGAGCCACGTGCTTAAAAAATTTCTTGTAACCTCTACATAGATAGTTCAATCCGGGTTCGCCGTTTGCCGTATGGAGAAAACGGTTCTTGGGACATTCGCCGTTGCAGGCAAACAGGTAGTCACACTCCTTGCATTGGGTAGGGAGTGTTTCATATTTGTCTGCTCCGAACTTCAGTTGGCGTTGGCTGTACATCATCTCGGTAAGCGTCTGGGTATGGATGTTACCTAACTTATATTCCGGGAATACAAAGTGGTCGCAGGCATATACGTCGCCATTGAACTCCATCACACCGGCATGTCCGCAAGTGCGTGCCAGCGTACAGACGCCCGGTTGTTCGCCTACCCAGTTTGCCAGTGTGGAGTCGAAAAGCTGGATATAATAATTACCGACATCCTCTTTCAGCCATTCGTCGAAGACCGCACAGAGGAAATCTCCCCATTTTCCGGCGTCGACCGTGAAAGGGGCTAGTTTGATGTTGGCATCCTGCTGTTCCGGCGAGGTGAGCAACGTTCCGTCCTGATGGAATCCGAGGCGTTCTACAATCGGGGTGAATTGGATATAGTGGCAATCTATTTCCTTGAAAAAGTGATAGAATTCCAGCGGATAATCTACGTTGTAGTCATTGACGACTGCCATTGCGTTGTATTCCACGCCATGCTTTTTCAGCAGTTCGATTCCCTTCATCACTTTATAGAAGGAGGGGAGTCCCTGCTTGTTGCGACGATATTCGTCATGAAACTCCTGCGGGCCGTCTATCGAAACTCCCACGAGGAAGTTGTTCTCTTTGAAGAAACGACACCAGTCGTCGTTCAGCAGTGTCCCGTTTGTCTGGATACAGTTGTCTATCTGGCGTCTGTGGCCGTACTTGCGTTGCAATTCCAGTGCTTTCCGATAGAAACTGATCGGACGCATCAGCGTTTCACCACCGTGCCAGGTAAAGAGAACCTGCGGCATCGTTTGACATTCCAGATATTCCTTGATGAATTTTTCCAGTAACTGTTCGCTCATGATATGATTTTTCACCTCTGGATAAAGTTTCCCTTTCTCCAGATAATAACAGTATTCGCACGCCAGGTTGCAAACTGAACCGACAGGCTTCAACATTACATATACGGGTTTCGCGAACGGGGATATATATGGATTACTCATGGTATGCTTAAAACGATGTTTTATTTAGTTTCATATGCAAAAGTAATCTTTTTAACGGATGAATGTTGTTTTTTTACCGTGTTTTTTTCTTGTAGCGGTTGTAATCGGTGACAAATCCTTCGCAAAGCCAATTCGCGAGTGCCTGGCGGTTGTCGCTCAGGATGATTCGCTGCTGGTCGAAACTGTTTTGGATATTACCTAACTCGACGAAAACGGAGGCCGGTGTCGTATGTCTCAACACGTATAAGTTCCGTCCGTCCACTGTTCCGGTAAATCCTCGTCCCGGCTGGTGCTTCTTATATTTATGGGTGAAAGTTGTCCGCATGGTTTTCGCCAGATGCTTGCTTTCGGAGTTTTTATTCTGGTGGTAGAAAAAAACATCGGTCTGGTGTCCCTTGTTCCGGCTGTCCACATGCACGAAGATAGCTCGTTTGTAGGCGTATTTATCCTGCTTGAACAGGGTGTTTATCTTGTCACTTCGTTGTTTCAGGCGACGGACCTGGTTAAAAGGAATAGGGCTACCCATACAAGTTTCCCGTTTACTGTTCTTCAGGTATTTGTCATCCCGTATCCCGTCTTTGGCATCTTGAATGATAATGTGGACTTTGGCTCCTTTTGTCATCAGGTTGCGTGCCAGACGGAGTACGATGTCGTAGGCATATTCGTCTTCGTGCAACTCGATTTTGCCAATCCGTCCGATTGCTCCAGGATCAGGGCCTCCGTGTCCGCTGACCAGATAGAAACAGGCTCCTTTTAGTTCGGACGATGTTACCTTATAGGAGGCCAGTTCTTTGCCGAACAACGGTTCATAGTTCGCTCGTTTGATGGCGGATGCAACAGCTTCTTTTCCCTGTAAGGGGGGAAGCGTATATTTGACTCCTATCCTAAGGGTATTCCTCTTGCCTAACTTGTTTTTGTTCAGCTCGATGAACTGTTTCTGATATGAAATACCTGTACGGTTATGGCGTTTGAGGAACAGGGTGATGCCTTCTCCTTTCTTGGGAAAGGCTTTTTCCTGGGCCTGTAAACGGTTGACGCAAAATATGGTAAAAAATAACGCGAATATGATATTAAGTTTAAACTTCATTGGAGACATGTTGCTAATGCGAACAAAAATAACGCTTTTTCGGGATTATGCAAAATATACGGTTATTATCAGGCGGAGCAGCATGTCCTAGTAGTATCATAGGCAGGAAGAGTTTGTGCCATGTCGATGAAACGGTTGTGCCATGCTGATGAAACGGTCGTGCCATGCCGATGGAATTATTGTGGCAAAGGCATGAAGCTTTATTTTTATGGTTTGTCTGCTTTTGTTCGCCTGAGTTCAGGAAATATCTCAGATCAAATGATTCATCGCCATGTATTTCCAAAGTGGGGCGGCATGGAGCGCTTGTTTGATCTGGTCGTTTAGCAACAATTCTTTTACTTCGTCGAGAGTCAGAAGGTGGACGCTGAGGTCTTCCGTGTCTTCCAGATGTTGTGCCATGACTGACTCTACATCTGTGGCAAGATAGCAATAAGTCAGGTTGGTGTGGGTGCTCGGATTGACGCCTATTACCATCAGTTCGCTCCAATTTCCGTTGCCGTAGCCGGTCTCTTCGAGCAATTCCCGTTGGGCGGAGACGAGTGGGGAAGCGTCTTCCTTTTCGCAGACACCGGCGCAAAGTTCGTGAGCCGTGATACCCAGTCCATGACGGTATTGGCTTACAAATACGAATTTCTGCTCTTTGGTGATTGCGATCACATTGATCCATTCTGGATATTCGAATATATAATATTCAGGAATCCTGTTTCCGTTCGGCAATTCCACTTCCTCCCTGCGCACGGTGAACCAAGGTTGGCTGGATAGGTATTCACTTTTCAGTACTTTCCAGTTTCTGTTTTTCGGAGTTTCCATATTTGTAGTTTGTTGATGGTGTGTATCAAAATATATAATTATGAAACGGTCGAGTTTGTAATAAATTGTATTTGTACTTATCTTTGTAACTTCGAAAGAGAGGACTTAGATGAATAAAGATAATAATTTTGGTAGGCTTTTGCTCCTGCTACTTCTTGCGTTTGGTATCTGCTTGGGACTTTATTACTTACCGGACCAGCTGTTCGGGATGAAAATAAAAAAAGTTGATTTACTTTCCGATCTCAGGATAAAACCAGAATCCCTGTCTATGGATTCCTTGCGTATGCAATTGGAACAACCGGATACGGTCCGGATAGATTCGGCCGCCGTGCGTGATTCGATCCTGAAAACGACAGGTATCGATTCCGTCGCCCTCGCATTACGCGATTCGCTTTACAAGGTTATGTATGCGGACAAGGGAGCCGATTCGTTGGGAACGCGTATCGAGGATTACTCTGTCGGCCATATCGGTTTGAAACGTTTTTTTGCCGCTTTAAGAAATAGCAGGCAGGCGAACCGCCCGGTGCGTGTCGCCTTTTTGGGTGATTCGTTTATCGAAGGTGACATTGTGGTGGCTGATTTCCGTTCGGGTATGCAGGAGCGGTTCGGAGGACGCGGAGTCGGTTTCGTTCCGGTTACGTCGGTAGCCGCCCAGTTCCGTCCGACGATCGAGCAAAAGGCGGAAGGTTGGACCACCTGGTCCATGTTGACGGATCATCATCATCGGTATACGCTTTCCGGAATGACGTTCGAACCGAAAGGGGAGAAGCCATCTATCTCGATCAAGACGACAGACCGTTATCCGGAGTTGAAAACGGTTTCTTCCCTTAAATTCTTGTATGAAAAGAATATCCGTACACAGATGACTTTGGTTTGCAACGGCACGCAGGACACGATCTGCGAGACCTTGGAACCGACAACCGCCATCACGCAATACGAACAAACAGGAACCTTTACGGAAGCCTCCTTCAGCTTTGCCGATACGGCCGGTTTCCGTGCTCTCGGGGTTGCACTCGAAGATAATTCTGGGGTGATCGTGGACAATTATTCGTTGCGTGGCAATTCGGGGATGATCCTTTCGAGATTGGACAGCACCCGTTGCCGAGAGTTGAACGAGATACGTCCCTATGATCTGGTCGTTTTGCAGTACGGGTTGAATATCGTCAGCGACAGCGTTCTCCAGTATGGCTGGTACGCCAAGCGGATGGAAGAAGCCGTACGCCACGTACGCGTTTGTTTTCCGGATGCCGATATCCTGATGCTGGGGGTTTCGGACAGGAGCCGACAAGTGGACGGAACCTTCGAAACGATGCCTGCCGTATTAGCCTTGCTGCACGCACAGCGGCAGGCGGCTCGCCGTTCGGGGGTCGCTTTCTGGAATGTCTTTGGGGCGATGGGAGGAGAGAACAGCATGATCCGTTTCGTGGAGAACAATTGGGCTAGCAAAGACTATACCCATTTGAGTTTCAGGGGAGGAAAAGAGATAGCTTCTGCCTTGTTGAAGGCAATATTATTAGAAAAGGAGTTTTATGATGAAGCAGACAAAGTGGCTCATTAGTCTATCGGCTTGCCTGGTTTTGATGGCCGCCAGTTCTGCCGGAGTGAAAGGAAAATTGGCGATCCCGTGTCAAGCGTGGGAACAGGGGAGTATTGATACGATCCCGCTTCCTTCCCGCATTTATTCGATCGGGAAGGAGGTCGATTCGATCCAGTCGCCCTCTTCGCTGCAATCCTTCTTTGACGAACTGGATTCGCTCGGAGCGGGGAAGGATACCGTATTGACAATCGTCCATTTAGGCGATTCTCACATACAGGCCGGTTATTATTCCGGTAAAGTGATGCGCCTTTTGCAGGCGCAGTTTGGGAATGCCGGACGTGGATGGATTGCCCCTTTCAAGTTGAGCAAGACGAATGAACCGGACGATTATTTCATATCTTCTTCCGTCCGCGAATGGGTGACGGGACGCTGTATCCAAGCCAATAAGAAATGTCCTGTTGGAATCGGTGGAATCGGTATCCAGTCCGTTTCTCCTTCCATCAATTTGGACGTTCGGATAGCACCTAACAACGGGGCAGGCTATTCCTTCAACCAGGCGATCCTTTACCGGGGAGAAAAAGCCATGCCTATGTTGCCGGCCGGTTCGTTCAAAGATTCCATACAGACATCCTTGGCTACGGTTCCGGCTGTCGCAGGTGTCTTGGCCGATACCTTCCGTATTTCTCATCCGGTAGATACGTTGCAGCTGCACAGTACCCGGCGGAAACAAGGCACGGATAAGCTGCTTCCGGCCTCCAATTTCAAAAATGTTTATTATGGTTTCAGCCTGACGAACGGTTATCCGGGTGTCCTCTACCATTCGGTCGGCGTGAACGGGGCGATGTATGTCAATTACACAGACGAAGCATACGTTCGTCAGTTGGCCCTGTTGAAACCTTCTTTGCTGATTATTTCGTTGGGTACGAACGAAACCTTCGGCCGTCGCTTCCGTTCGGAAGAATTTGGCGGACAGATACGTGCGTTCGTTTCCCTCGTCAAGAAACAGATGCCTGAAACGGCTATTCTGCTCACCACTCCGCCGGAATGCTACAAGCGGACTTATGTCAATAAAAAACGGACGTATGTCCGTAACTCGAATACCCAACTTGCTGCAAAGGCGATTGTAAAGGCGGCACGTGAAGAGGGCGTAGCTTGCTGGGATCTCTTTGCCGCTACGGGAGGGAAAAGCTCCTGCACCAAATGGCGCAAGGAAAAACTGATGGGCCGTGACCGTATTCATTTCACAAAGGATGGCTATCGTGAGCAAGGAACCTTGTTATATCGTGCCCTAATGCAATCTTATAATCAAATGTTGAAAATCAGAAAAGATGATGAATGATTTTATAAATAAAATGGGAGAATATTGGTCTCAGCTCTCATTCGACAAACTTGGCGATATATTGACCTACCATCACAATGCTCCGATACTTTTCAGCAGCGGATTGTTTTTCTTCCTTTTTATCGGTTTCCTGATTATTTATATGTCGCTCAGGAAGCACTTGCTGACGCGTATCATTTATGTTACGTTGTTTTCCATCTATTTCTATTATAAGAGCAGCGGATTGTTTTTCTTTCTCCTGCTGTTTGTCGCAACATCCGATTTTTGCATTGCGCAGTGTATAGCCAAGACGGCTTCCCGATGGAGGCGCAAAGCATGGGTTGTCCTGAGCCTGTGTATCGACTTAGGGCTGTTGGGATATTTCAAATACTTCAATTTCCTACGGGAGATCATGGCTGCCGTTGCTCATGAGTTGGGGTATCAGTTAGGGAATACCTCGTTGCAGAACATTACCTATCAGCCGTTGGATATATTTCTGCCGGTCGGCATTTCCTTCTTTACCTTCCAGACCATCAGCTACGTGATTGATGTGTACCGGGGTAGGATAGCTCCCCTCCGGCGTTGGATCGACTATGTTTTCTATGTCTCCTTCTTCCCGCAGCTGGTGGCCGGTCCAATCGTTCGGGCACGCGATTTTATTCCTCAGATTTATAAGACTCCGGTTGTTACGCGGGCGGAGTTCGGAGAGGGGCTTTTTCTCGTCTTATGTGGGCTCTTTAAGAAAACCGTCATATCCGACTATATCAGCTTGAACTTCGTCGACCGCATATTCGATGCTCCTTTGCTCTATACAGGGGTGGAAAATCTGTTGGGTGTGTATGGTTATGCCTTGCAGATCTATTGCGATTTTTCCGGCTATTCGGATATGGCGATCGGGATTGCATTGTTGTTAGGTTTCCGTTTTAACGTGAATTTCGATTCGCCTTACCAGTCGGCGACCATTACGGAATTCTGGCGACGTTGGCATATCTCGCTCTCTTCTTGGTTGAAAGACTATTTGTATATTTCACTCGGAGGTAATCGGAAAGGAAAAATACGGACATACATCAACCTGCTGATAACGATGTTGTTGGGCGGTTTATGGCACGGAGCCTCCGTGAGTTTTATCCTTTGGGGCGCCCTGCATGGAGTTGCACTGGCCGTCCATAAGTTCGTGATGAACCATTTCAGCAGTTTCAAACCATTAGGATCAGAAATGAAACCCTGGAGAAGAGTGATAGGTGTTCTGATCACTTTCCATCTGGTGTGCTTTGGCTGGATTCTGTTCCGGGCTGACTCGATGCAAACGGTTGGCGAGGTGCTGACGCAGATTTTCACGAATTTCCATCCGGAGGTCTTTATGCAGTTTGTGGTGGGCTATAAAGGAGTGTTCGTCTTGATGGTGGTGGGTTATATCCTGCATTTCATGCCGAAATCGGCGGAAAACGGTTTGCAGGCAGTCGTTACCCGTTCTCCTTTGCTTGTTCAGGCGGTGATGCTGGCGATTGCGATCTTTGTTGTCGTGCAGTTCAAGAGTGCCGGGGTGCAACCATTTATCTACTTCCAGTTCTGACATTGTTTCCTGCCATATCGGGAATCCGATGGAAGCAGAGTTTAATAACAAAAGCCCTTCCGGAGCGGGGAGGGCTTTCGTTATTAAATGTAGGAGGGATCAGAGTCCAGCTTGCGGGTCGAACGTCCCGTTTTCCCAGCCTTTCGTCTGTTCCAGGTTCGGATTGTTACTCATCTCGCTGCGTTTCATCGGCAGGAAGTAGATGTTCTGGTTGGTGATCATCGGCGTGTTATCACGGTCGAACAGATAGGTCGTGTATGTATTATCGGCCTGCTTGTTCATCACTAAGGCATGGCGTTTGCCTTGCCCGTTCATCAATTTGTCGTAGATCATCCAGCGGCGCATATCCCATAAACGTTTTTGTTCGAACAACAATTCGATAAAACGTTCTTCGCGAACTGCTTCACGCATTTCCGTCTGGTTCATGTTTGGGTTCAATCCGTAAACTTTGCCTTTCATTTCCGGATTGGAACTAGTTTCATTGATGCCTGCACGCTTGCGGATCTGTTTCAACATATCGAATGCTTCGTTTGTCTTTCCGACCTCGACGGCAGCTTCGGCATAGTTCAGCATTACTTCGGCCAGGCGAATGTCAATATAGTCGGTTCCAGATTTTTGGCAGTCTGTCACTGAAAGGCTTTCGTCAATGGCTTTACGGGAATAATAGCCGGTTTTCGATCCGACGTTTTTGCCGTAGGCATAGTCGTTTTGCGCATTTTCGTTCAGTTCCATTACGGTATTGAAATATGTCACCCCCTGATAGACGATTGTCGCATAAAAACGTTTGTCCCGATTTTCCCACAAGGCGAAGATATCTTTGCCTTCCTTTTCCCAATCGGCATAGGTGTAAGTTCCTCCGTCTATAGTAGGGAAGCGGTCAATCACTTCCTGTGTCGGGTGATTACCGCCGGTGTTGTTCATCGAGAACGTGATCGGACGGACGGTTGCATCTCTTTTCTGTGTGCGGGTCGGGTTTTCGTAGCGGATGGCAAAAATTACCTCTTTGTTCATCTCATCTAGGAACAGTTTTCCGTAATCATCATACAAGGCATGGCCTTGTCCGATCAGGTAATTCAGTGTCTCTTTGTTGTAGTTGTAGGCGGTTTGCCAATGTTCGTTGTTGTTGTTCGGGTTGAACTGTGGACTAGCACGGAACAAGAATACGCGTCCGAGGAATGCTTTGGCTGCACCTTTCGTCACGCGGCCCAAGTCTTCAGCCGAATAAGAGTCTGGCAACCCTTCTGCACAAGCTTTCAGTTCGTCGATAATGAAATCGAAACATTCTTTTGTAGAGTTACGTTTCACATAGAGGTCGTCCGTCATTTCTTGCGGGATAGTGATCAGTGGGACACCACCGTAACGTTTGACCATTTCGAAATAGAGGTAAGCACGAATGAAACGGGCTTCGTAAGTCAGACGGTCGGCTAGTTCACGGTCTATCGTACAGACTTCGGGATTCTGTGCATTCTGAATGAAAATATTGCAGTTTCGGATGTCAGAATAGGGCCAGTACCAGGTCGGGGCGGAATCTTTCGTGTCACTCATATTGTCCGGTGTGGTGGTTCCCTGTGTCCAGTTGCCTCCGCCCGTCGCTTCGTCGGTCGCATCGGCCACGGCCGTGTCCCAGCTTGGGATGGAAACATACAAAGCATTGAGAAAAGCTGTAGTCAGCGTTTTGTTAACCCAAACCTTGTCCTCCGAGATTGAACTAAGATCTTCCTTATCCAGTACGCTGGTGCAGGAAGAGAATAATGCCAGAATGGCAGCACATGTTATAAATATCTTTTTCATATCTAATTACTCAAATTGTTAGAAACTTACATTGATACCAAAGTTGAAACTTTTTGTCAACGGATACTGATAAGCTCCACGGTCACCGCTGTTTTCGGGATCGTAGATGCCGATGTGGTCGAATACGAACAGGTTTGTGCCTGAAACGTAGACACGGCAACGATCTACACCGATCGAATTCACCCACTGTTTCGGCAACGTATAGCCGAGCTCGATGTTTTTGCAACGGAAATAGTTACCGTTCATCAACCAGAATGAAGAAGCCTGTCCGTTGGCGCCTTTCGAGCCTGTACCACCGACGCGCGGATATTTACCGTCTGTGTTGTCGGGTGAATAAGCGTCCGACCATATGTTCAGAACGGTCTGTTCTGTCCAGGTATCGCCGCGGTTCGGGAACATGATGCTTCGATGGCCTACGCCTTGGAAGAAGGCTGTGAAGTCGATACCTTTCCATTCACCTCCTAAACTGATACCGTAGATGATTTCCGGGTCTTTGCTGTAGAGCGAAAGAACGGCTTGGTCGTTACCGTCGACAACTCCGTCAGGGCCTCCGACGCCGCCTGCACCGTGGATATCTTTCAGGATAATGTCGCCTTTCGACCATTCGAATCCGCCGTTATAGAGCGGCAGTCCAGCTAAATCTTCATCCGTACGGGCGATACCGTCGGCGATGTAGCCAGTGATGAAGTTGATCGGGCGTCCTGTCTTTATTTCCCATTCATAGGCGTTTGCCGATTCGTCGATATACGTGTAATGGTTGCGGGCGAAAGAGAAGTTACCGGATACATAATATGTGAAGTTACCGATCTTATTATCGTGGCGCAACATGAACTCACATCCCTGGTTTACCATCTCTGCGTAGTTCTCTTTCGGTAATGTGGCTCCGAAAGTCCCCGGAATCGTACGTTTACGGTCCATCAGGATATCTGAAGTTTTCTTATGGAAGTAATCAAATTCGAGGCTTAGCAGTCCGTTCCACAATCCCAAGTCAAAGCCGACGTCGGCTGTCGTGGTTGTTTCCCAAGTGATGCCTTTGCTTGGATAAACACCCGGTAGAATACCGGTTGCGCCTGAACCGAAGACGGCATTGGTTCCTGTTGCAAATTTACTTAAATATTGGTAATAAGCAACATCGTCTCCTCCGTCGTTCCCTAATGTACCATAGGATGCACGTAATTTCAGATTACTGATAAAGTTCAGTTTTTCGTTCTGCTTGAAGAAATTTTCTTCAGTCACGCGCCAACCGGCAGAAACGGACGGGAAAAATCCCCAACGCTTGCCCGGAATCCATTTTACGGACGAGTCGTAACGGAAGTTGGCTTCTAATAGATAGCGGTTGTCGAAACCGTAGTTCAAACGGCCGACGTAACCGATGCGTCCAATTTCCGATTCGTGACCATCGGCATCTTTCCACTGGCTGTCCGCACTTCCGGCGAATAGCTGTTCAAGGGAAGATGAAAGCAATTGCTTACGCTGTGCCCAAAACATATCACCCCATTCTTCGTATTGCTCATAGAGGAACATGGCACCGATGTCGTGTTTGCCGAATGTCCGATTATAGTTTAACTGCAAGTTTAGCGTATAAGCGCTCGTTTCGTTGAAGTCTTTTCGGACGAAGTTTCCGTTTTCGGTTCTCGTACGTGTGCCGACAACCGGGGCGTCGTCGCGGATGATATGGTTATGTCCGCCGCTCGTTTCGTGTATATATAAGGTATACTCTTTTCCTACCTGTTTTTCATTCTCGTAATAACGGCGATAGTTGAACATCGCGTTTGCTGTCAAGCCTTCTACCCAAGGAATTTCCCATTTGGCGCTTAACTTCGTGTTCAGTGTGTTATGTTTTTTGGAAACATGCCCGTTGTTGATTGCTTCCAGAATATTCCAGTTGTAGATGGTTGCGTTCGGCTTTCCGTTTATATAGGCCGGCTCGGTAGTCGGGAAGTTTAGTAGGGCACGATACATATCGTTCATCAAATCTTTATCGGAGTCATGAGGCCAGTAAGGTGTGCGTTGGTCGCTCATATTACCGTCCACATCCAATCCGATCGTAAAGTTATCCGCAACTTTGGCATCTACATTCGAACGGAAACTGTAACGTGTGAAGTCCAGGTTGTTGAATGTTCCGCTCTGGCTGTAATAACCGGCTGACATAAAGTAATTGATACGTTCGCTACCCCCGTTGACACTTAGGTTGTGCTGTGTCGTAAACGGGTTTTTCCAAGCGAGGTCGAACCAGTTTGTACTGTGTGTTTTGAAGTATTCTTGTTCGTCGGCTGTGTAGTAGCGGGAATCTGTTTCCGGGATGCCATTATACATGAATTGGTTATTTAGATATACAGTCCGGTCATAAGCGTTCATCACTTCCGGTGTGCGGGTTGGACGGTCCGTTCCGAATAGACCTGAATAGCTAAACTGAGGCTTTTGGTTTTTACCGCGTTTTGTCGAAACGACAATCACGCCGTTAGAGGCACGAGAGCCATAAACGGCAGCGGATGCTGCGTCTTTCAATACGGAAATGTTCTCGATCGTGTTCGGATCCAAAGCATCGAAGTCTGCTTTTTCACGAACAACGCCGTCGATGACGTAAGTCGGATTTGTATTGTTGGGTGTATTGACGCCACGGATCGTGATCGGGGAAGATACACCCGGCATACCGGATTTATTGTAAGAGAAAATACCCGGCATACGTCCTGCCATCGCATTGGAGATATTGGAAACCGGGATTGTCGCAATGTTATCTGCCGAAATAGTGGCGACCGAACCGGTCAGGTTCATTTTCTTTTGTGTACCGTAACCGATCACGACCACTTCATCCAGCTTTTGTGTATCTTCCGTCAGTGTGACATTCAGGTTGCTTTGTCCTGCAACTTTCACAAAACAAGTATTGTAACCGATAAACGAAATTTGTAAAGTTGCGTTTTCAGGAACCTCGATCGTGAAGTTTCCGTCCATATCAGTAATGGTCCCGACGGTCGTTCCCTGGATTGAAACGTTTGCTCCGGCGATAGGACCAAATTGGTCGGAAACAACACCTTTAACGGTTTTCTGCTCTTGTTGGACCTTGGCAACGATATCCATCTCTTTCGGACGAAGGATAATTTGTTTCTCATTTACCTTGTACTCGACATTGGTGGATTTGAAAACTTTCTTTAGGATGGATTCGATTGTCTCATTGTCGAATTTTACATTGACTTTTCTGTCTACATTTACCAGTTCATTGTTATAAATAAAATGGAATTCAGAGTTTTCCTCTATTTTGTTCAATACCTCTTCTATCGAAACGTTGTTCATTTCTATAGAAAGACGTGCAGATTGCGAATATAGACTATTTGCATTTGCTGCACTAAGAAAGCAGGTTAAACATAAAGCGGCGATTTTCATACGCGTAGGAATTTGAGGAGACAAGTCGAAATATGACCTGAAACCTTTTTGTTTTGATGTAATTTTCATAACTTTACATTATCAAATTTAATTAGGTAGTTATATGACTTAATTAGACAATTATCATTCGTCAGGTGATATTTTCGGATTGATAATTATTTTTGATCACGGGATGGGAAGATGTTGCAAGCATCTTTCCATCTTTTTGATTCAGATGTGTGTAGCAGCTATGTCTTCATGGTATTTCAATTTTTGTGTTAATCATTCATTTCTGTTTATTACGGCTATTAGACGTAGGAGATAAAAAATCCCCTACGCCAAAATGCAATTTTTTTATCTTGCTTCGATAATAACGGTCCGACGGGTATAAGAATAGTCGCTGGCCTGTTTCGGTTCGATCATTGTGCACTTGATAGGAGCAGTCTTTTCGAGCAGTTGCAGGATCTCTTCAAAGGTTTCGGTCGTAAAGGTTGCAGAATATTTGTAATTGAATATTTTTTTGCTTTGTAAGATGATGTTTACGTTGAAATGGCGTGACAGGCGTTGAGCTATCTCTGCCATTTCGGTCCGGCGGAAGACCATTTTTCCTTCCTTCCATGAAGTAACCATATACAGATTGATGTCTGAAACCTTAGTGTTATCTGTTATCTTATTATATACGGCCTGTTCACCCGGATTCAGAACTTGGGGGATTGGTTTCTTTTCATTTCTGATTTCTATGGAACCGTTTGCCAGAGTGGCTTGTATTTCGTCATCATCTTCATAAGCATTAATATTAAATTCTGTGCCGTAGGCGCTTACCGTAATTCCGTTTGAAAGTGCTACATCGAAGCGGTGCTTTTTATCTGATGAAACCTTGAAATAAGCTTCGCCGGACAGATATACTTTACGATGGTCTCCGACGAACTGTTTAGGATAATGCAGCTTGGAACCTGAATTCAGCCATACTTCGGAACCATCCGGCAGTGTAATTTTAGAAACAAGGCCATAAGCGCTTGACAATTCCACCTGTTCGATCGGCTGATTTTCCAATCTGTAGATACGCTGGTAAAAGTAGATACTGCTAATTAAGGCTGGAATGAGCAATATGGCTGCCGTGTAACTAAAATAGCGACCGATCTTTTGTCGGAATCGGTTTTTCTGCATGGTTCTCGATACATTTTTCCAGTGGTTGTCTACATCTATTTTTTCTTGCAAATATAGCATCTGGCTGGTGTCACAGATAAAACGGAGATCACCGACCTCTTTCCGTAATTCAGGTGAATCCAACATTTGTTTTTCAAAAGCAAGGCTATCTTCTTTCGATAGTTTGCCTTCCAGATAGGCTATGATATGTTCGGTTTGTATATTCACGTTTGTCATGTATTTGTGATTAGACGCATAAAGGGGAGATTCCCCTATGTTAAATATATTTATCAGGAGTTTGAAATAATAAAATAAGGAATGGCAGATAGTCTTTCAGTTCGACGCGTAAAATTTTAAGTGCTTTACTTATATGCGCTTCGACTGTTTTGACTGATATTTGTTGTTCCTCGGCGATCTCTGTATATTTCTTTCCTTCGAAACGATTCTTTTCGAAAATGAGGCGAGTGTTCTCCGGTAGTTTATCCAATGCTTCAGCCAACATCGTTCTAAGTTCGACAATCGAATAGATATCTCCACTTGGTTCGTCCCCCTTGCTTATCTTCCATTGTTTCCAGGCCAACTCGAGTTCCTGTTTTCGGAGATAGTCGATACAATTATTGCGTACGCTTGTGACCAAAAAATTGCGGGCAGATGTTTCGATTCTGATACTTTTTCTGTTTTCTCAGATTTTGAGAAAAGATTCCTGTACGACGTCTTCACATGTTTCCCAACGTTCAATGTACCGGTGGGCAAAGATGCAGAGGGGAGAAAAGAATTGGAAGAATAATGTTTTAAAGGCATTCTCGTCGTCGTTTACAGCGATGTTCCAAAACAACTTGTCGATTGTATGTGGCAGTGTCTCCTTCATGTTTTCGTTTGATGACAACAAATATTTACTAAGTTCTCATAGGACTACGTTAATTAGACCGTTTGTATATAAAAGAATATCAATTGATTAGGGAATTTAATAAGAGAAACACTTCTCCAAATGGAGGCAAATTCGATTTGAATATCATGTCGAATTTAGACCTCACTATTAAAAGTTTATGATAATTTTATTATAACTTTGTACATCTAAATTGAATTAGTCCTATGAGAACTATGTGTATCAAAGAGGCAATGAGGTAGAAATAGGTCAAAAAATAAGGCGTCCCATCACGAGAAACCTTATCTTTGGTATATTCAAATTCAATAGATGTAGGCTTTACCTCTATATTCTTGATGTGTCATACTACATGCTGACATATATGGTTTGTAGGTAAAACACCTATGTTTTAAATTCAGATGTCTTTCCTTAATTATATATTGGTTCATTTGCCATCGGATGAATCCTTTCCACTAATGTCCAGTATATCCTTGACTATGTACCAAATCACGAATAGGACCATGATGCTTCCGATCAGGATACCTCCGACTTTGATGACTGTACCGATGTATTCTTCCATATCTATTAAGTATTATTGGGGGTAAATATAGAAATAAAATAATCGATTCTCGTTTTTTTTTCATGAAATATGTTGGCGGAGTGTAGTAGAGGAGTAGACACTTATCATAATTGACAGGTATTCTGTCAATTTTATAACATAATATCACGGTTAACTCTTTATTTTTGTTCTTATAATTCTTAAATTCTCAATATTATGATGATTCCGTTTAAGGTGAAGACTTTCTCTTTCCTGTTGGCTTGTGCCTGCTCGACGGCAGGGATGGCGCAAGTAGGCAATGACTCTCCTGTAAAGCAGGTAAAAATATCTGGTTATGTAGGGACTCGAATCACAGATTGTATCGAACATCGTGTGAAAGCGCAGGATGTGGACCATTTGGTCGAACCGTTCCGCCACCAGAACGAGAAGTCGCGCTGGCAAAGCGAGTTTTGGGGGAAATGGATACAGGGTGCGATCGCCTCCTATCGTTATAACCGGGACCCCGAACTGTACCAGATCATAAAGGATGCGGCCGAATCGCTTATGGCAACGCAGTTGCCGAACGGTTATATCGGGAATTATGCGCCGGAATACCAGTTACAGCAATGGGATGTTTGGGGGCGCAAGTATACATCATTGGGATTGATCGCTTGGTATGACCTGTCGGGTGATAAGAAGGCATTGGAAGCAGCTTGCAGAGTTGTCGACCATCTAATGACGCAGGTTGGGCCCGGAAAGGTGGATATCGTCTCAACCGGCAATTACATTGGCATGCCGAGCTCGTCCGTCCTCGAACCTGTCATGTATCTGTATAACAGAACGAAAGAAAAACGTTATCTCGATTTTGCCAAATATATTGTCGGACAATGGGAGACACCCGGTGGTCCGCAGCTGATCAGCAAAGCTATTGCCGATGTGCCCGTAGCCAACCGTTTTCCGCATCCGAAAACTTGGTTTTCGAGGGAAAACGGACAAAAAGCATATGAAATGATGTCCTGCTATGAAGGCTTGTTGGAACTGTATAAGGTAACGGGCAATCCACTCTATCTCTCTGTCGTGGAAAAGACGGTCGGGCATATCGTACGCGAAGAGATCAACGTGGCCGGATCGGGTAGTGCATTCGAATGCTGGTATGGCGGGAAAGAACGGCAGACGCAACCTACTTACCATACGATGGAAACTTGCGTGACCTTTACCTGGATGCAGCTCTGTAACCGTTTGTTACAGATGACGGGTAACTCCCTGTATGCTGATTATATGGAAACGGCTATCTATAATGCTTTGATGGCATCTTTGAAGGCGGATGCTTCGCAGATAGCCAAATACAGCCCGTTGGAAGGTTGGCGTCATGAAGGGGAGGAGCAGTGCGGCATGCACATCAACTGTTGCAATGCGAACGGTCCGCGTGCCTTTGCCATGATTCCTCAATTTGCCTATCAGGTTCAGGACGATTGTGTCCGGGTAAATTTTTATGCTCCCTCGGAAGCGGAGTTGGTATTGCCGGGCAAGAAGCCGGTCCGGTTGAAGCAAACGACCGATTATCCGCGGACTGATCAGATCGAGATAGAGGTCGATCCTGCGAAAGAGACGGCTTTCACCATTGCCTTGCGCATCCCGGCATGGAGCAAGATTGCGGTGGTTTCCGTAAATGGCCAACCCCAGGATGGTGTCCTGCAGGGTGCATATTTGCCAGTGAACCGTAAGTGGAAAAAGGGCGACCGGATCACTGTCAAACTCGATTTACGTGCCCGTCTGGTGGAAAGGAATCAGGCGCAGGCCATCGTGCGCGGTCCGATCGTCTTGGCTCGCGACAGCCGTTTCGGGGATGGCTTTGTCGATGAGGCGTCTGTTGTTGTTAGTAAAGACGGGTATGTGGCGTTGACGCCTGTAAAGGCTCCTGGTTTTGCCTGGTTGGCCTTTACTGCCCCGATGGTGTTGGGTACGGACTTGGAAAGCAACCGGGCTCCGAAACAGATTCATTTCTGCGATTTTGCTTCTGCCGGAAATACCTGGGACAAGACGCAGCGTTACCGGGTGTGGCTGCCGAAGACATTGAATGTGATGCATTCGCCTTATAGGCCGTATAATCAGTGAACGGGGGCATTTTTACACACTTGGTAATCCGAAGAATGAGTACGGATAGTGGCACACATAGCATCGAGAACAGTGACCTGAGGCAGGACAGTAAATAAAAATTCGTACCTTTGTATCCCTAAAAATACAAGATACGTGGAAGAATATCTGAAACAATTGAATGAAAGTCAGCGCGAAGCAGTTGTCTATACAGACGGGCCTTCGCTTGTGGTAGCCGGAGCCGGATCGGGAAAGACACGCGTGCTGACCTACAAGATAGCCTATCTTTTAAGGCAGGGACTGCCTCCCCAAAGCATTTTGGCACTGACTTTTACGAATAAGGCGGCACGCGAGATGAAAGATCGTATCGCCTCCCTGACAGACGAACGGATGGTACGGCGGTTGTGGATGGGGACGTTCCATTCCGTTTTTTCCCGTATTCTCCGTTCCGAGGCGGAGTGCATCGGCTATCCATCTAATTTTACCATTTACGATGCGACAGATTCCAAAAGTCTACTCCGTTCCATAATGAAGGAGATGCAGCTCGATGACAAGGTGTATCGGCCGGGAATGGTACAGGGCCGTATCTCGAATGCAAAAAATGCACTTATTACCTATAAGGCATACGAACAGAACAAGGAGCTGGTGCAACATGATATAGATTCTAAAGTTCCTTTGCTGCGTGAAATATATAAGCGGTATCAGAATCGTTGCCAGCAAGCGGGGGCGATGGATTTCGACGATTTGCTGTTGCAAACGAATATACTCTTCCGCGATCATCCGGACGTATTGGAGAAGTACAGGAGCTTTTTTCACTTTGTGCTGGTGGACGAGTATCAGGATACGAATTTTGCCCAGCATCTGATTGTACAGCGCTTGTGCGAAGTACACCGACGTATCTGCGTGGTCGGAGATGATGCGCAAAGTATCTATTCTTTCCGGGGAGCCAATATCGATAATATCCTGCAATTCAAGAACCAGTATCCGGGTTGCCGTATTTTCAAACTGGAACGAAATTATCGTTCGACGCAGAATATCGTAAATGCGGCGAACAGTTTGATACATAAGAATACGAAGCAGATCCCAAAAACCGTTTATTCAGAAAAGGAGGAGGGTAGCAAGGTCTCCATTTGTTCGTCCTATTCCGATTATGAAGAGGGATATGCCGTTGCTGGTAAGATTAACGATATGAGGATGCAGAATTACGATTATGCTGATTTTGCCATCCTGTATCGGACAAATGCACAGTCACGCATCTTGGAAGAGGCCTTGCGTAAAAGGGGAATTCCTTATAAGATATACGGAGGCTTGTCTTTCTATCAGCGTAAGGAAGTGAAGGATGTCATTTCGTATCTTCGTCTGATTGTCAACCCGCATGATGAAGAGGCTTTCAAACGTGTGATAAACTATCCGGCTCGTGGGATAGGCGATACGACTCTCAATAAATTGGTCGTTGCCGCTACAGATCATAATGTCAGTTTGTGGACCGTGTTGAACGATCCGATCGGGTACGCTCTGCCGGTCAATAACGGTACGGCAAAGAAGCTAAGCGATTTCCGGGAGCTTATTTCCGGTTTTATCGAACGGAATGTTAAGCTCTCTGCCGAGGAAATCGCCGCTGCAGTAGTGAAGGAGAGCGGCATTGTCAGTACCTTGTTTCAGGATCGCTCGGTGGAAGGAATCAGCAAGCAGGAAAACTTGCAGGAGTTGTTGAAAGGTATTGCCGAGTTTTGCGAGATACGCCGCGAGGAAGGAACGGAGCATGTCTCGCTTGCTGACTTTCTGTCTGAAGTCTCGCTGTTGACAGATCAGGATAATGATAAAGAAAGAGATAGTGAGAAAATAACGTTGATGACCATTCATTCTGCCAAAGGATTGGAATTTAAAAATGTGTTTGTTGTGGGGCTGGAAGAGAACTTATTTCCCAGTGCATTGTCGCTCAATTCTTATAAAGAGCTGGAAGAAGAACGTCGCTTGTTCTATGTGGCGATAACCCGCGCCGAAGAACATTGTTATCTTTCTTTTGCCAAAAGCCGTTTTAAATACGGAAAGATGGAGTTCAGCAGTCCGAGCCGTTTCTTGAAAGATATTGATGCGCATTTCTTGCAGTTGCCGCAAGAGGAGCAATTGGCAAGAAGGATAGACGAGGGAGCCGGTCGTTTCCGCCGCGAACAAAATGAGCGTCCGCAATTGGGCGGAAAACCGAAAGTGGAGATGATTCGTCCTACGGTACCACGTAATTTGACAAAGATAGGAACAGCGATGGGTGGGAAGTCGCCGACATCTGCCACATTACCTATAAATGTGCAGGCCGGTCAGGTGATAGAACATGAACGTTTTGGTATCGGCGATGTGATAAAAATAGAAGGGACCGGAGAAAACAGTAAGGCAACCGTACGTTTCCGTAATGCAGGGGAAAAACAACTGTTGTTAAAGTTTGCACGATTTAAGGTGGTAGAATAATAGTTTTTACATAGAAAGATTTAATCATATGATAGATATAGATAAAGTACCGTCTCCATGTTATGTGATGGATGAAAAATTACTCAGAAAGAATCTGAGTTTGATAAAGAGTGTTGCTGATAAGGCGGGGGTAGAGATTATCCTTGCTTTTAAATCCTTTGCTATGTGGAAGTCATTTCCCATTTTCAGAGAGTATATCAGATATACAACTGCCAGTTCGGTTTATGAAGCGCGTTTGGCTTATGAAGAGTTTGGGAGCAAAGCACATACTTATTCTCCTGCATATACCGAAACCGATTTTCCTGTTATCATGAAGTGCAGCAGCCATATTACATTTAATTCTTTTAATCAGTTCCGGCATTTTTATCCGGAGATTGAAGCAAATGAGGAAAAGATTTCCTGTGGTATCCGCATCAATCCCGAATACTCGGAAGTAGAAGTGGAACTTTATAACCCTTGTGCTCCCGGTACCCGCTTCGGAGTTACTGCCGATTTGTTGCCCGATACACTGCCTGCCGGTATTGAGGGATTTCATTGCCATTGCCATTGCGAATCCGGTTCTTATGAGCTGGAGCATACACTGAAGCATATTGAAGCAAAGTTTTCTCGCTGGTTTTCCCAGATAAAATGGTTGAATTTGGGTGGAGGTCACCTGATGACACGTAAGGATTATGACACAGATCATCTCGTGACTCTTTTAAAGGAATTGAAAGCGCGCTATCCTCATCTGGAGATTATTTTGGAGCCGGGTTCTGCTTTCACCTGGCAAACCGGTCCTCTTGTGGCCTCGGTGGTTGATATTGTTGAAAGCCGTGGCATTAAGACCGCTGTCCTTGACGTCAGCTTTACCTGCCACATGCCCGATTGTCTCGAAATGCCTTATCAGCCGACAGTGCGCGGAGCCGACACACTGCCTGCCGAAGCTGTAAAGACAGCCCGGCCGGAAGACTATATCTATCGTTTAGGTGGAAACAGTTGTTTGAGTGGTGATTATATGGGTAGTTGGCGCTTTGACCATCCCTTACAGATAGGCGAACGAATCGTGTTGGAAGATATGATTCATTATACCATGGTGAAGA
>OGPL01001105.1_pt1 | contig 26110 bp, 16 predicted proteins | sample 1552901 | NCBI WGS metagenome assembly OGPL01 (sample SAMEA2580244, study PRJEB22360) | human gut metagenome | biome: human gut; feature: human-associated habitat; material: faeces | place: Denmark | collected 2008/2010 | reverse complement strand
CTGTAAAACTCATAATAAAACTTTTTTATGAGTCAACTTTTTTCAGGGAAAGACATTTATGCATCATAACGTAGGGACATGCCTTTGGCATGTTTCCAATGCGTTGATACATTGCTGTTTGCATCGAAACATGCCAAAGGCATGTCCCTACGCGATGGCGTTATCGTTTTTTTGGGGGTGGTTAGTCGTCGAGGTCGAGGGTGGTGTATTCGTGGCCGGTTAGGAGGGTCATGTAGTGGTTGTAGGTGATGAATTTGCCGCCCATTGATGCGAGGTGGGGTGTTTCGAACTGGCAGTCGATGATTGCCACGCCCTCGGCTTGCATTTTTCGTGCAAGGTAGATGAGCGCCAGTTTTGATGCGCTGGGCACGAGCGAGAACATGCTCTCGCCACAGAAGGCGTTGCCTATTCTTTCGCCATACAGTCCGCCCACCAGTCTGTCGCCGTCCCACACTTCCACGCTGTGGGTGATGCCCTCGCGGTGCAGGCGTGTGTAAGCCTCAATCATATCATCGCCGAGCCATGCGCCTTCGGTCACATTGCGTTGCGAAACTGTGGCACAGCCATGAATCACGCCATCAAAATCCTTATCCCACGTCACACGGTAGGTGTGTTTGTTTAAGAGCGTGCGCATCGAGTGTGAAATGTGAATCTCGTCAGGGAAAATCACAAATCGCTTCAGTGGGCAATACCACATGATAGGGCAGTCGGCGTCGTAGGGATACCAGGGGAAAATGCCGTTGGAATAAGCCATGATGAGCCGCTCTGTGCTTAAATCACCGCCCACAGCCAGCAATCCATCGTCTTCACCGAATATGGGCTCTGGAAACCAAATATCGTCGTCGTCGAGTTGAAAAACCATAGTTGGAATTATGATTGCTTGATAGTTAATATGCCGTTTTGCAAATCCACGGTGGCTTCACCGCCTTTTTTCAGTTTGCCGAACAGAATTTCTCGCATGAGCATGGTTTTGAGTTGCTGCTGTATCACACGGTCCATTTCGCGTGCGCCGTACTCCTTCGAGTAACCGCTCTTGAGCAGATGCTGGTGTGCTTCGTCGGTGAGCGTGATGCTTACCGATTTCGCTGCCAGTTTGGCGTTGAGTTCACGCAATTTCTTGCCAAGAATGAGTTTCGCCATCTGCTCGTCCATATCGTTGAACACCACAATCTCGTTGAGTCGGTTGATAAATTCGGGCTTGAATGTGTGCTTCACCTGCTTGAGCATGGCGCTGCCGGCAGAGGCTGTGGAAGCGAATCCCACGCTTGCCTGTGAGGCGTATTGTGCGCCGGCGTTGCTGGTCATAATCAGAATCACATTCTTGAAATGCGCCTTGCGGCCTTTGCTGTCGGTGAGCACTCCGTAGTCCATCACTTGTAGCAGAATGTTGAAGATGTCGGAGTGCGCTTTCTCAATTTCGTCGAGCAGGAGCACGCAGTCGGGTGATTTACGCACGGCATCGGTGAGCAAGCCACCGTCGTCGTAGCCCACATAGCCAGCAGGTGCGCCAATTAGTTTTGCCACTGTGTGCTTCTCCACATATTCGCTCATGTCGAAGCGCACGAGTTTCACGCCCAGCTCCTGCGCCAGCATTTTCGCCACTTCGGTTTTGCCCACGCCTGTGGGACCCACGAACAGCAGACTTGCCAGCGGCTTGTTTTCGTCGGTAAGTCCAGCCTTGGAGAGTTGCACGGCTTCCACCACGGTTTGGATAGCGCGGTCTTGACCGTAAATCACGTCTTTCATGCGACTTTCGAGCGATGCGAGGTTCTTGTTGTCGTCTTGCTTGATGGCAAGCGCGTCGATTTTCGCCATTTTCGCCAGCACCTCGGCAATTTGTTTTTTGCCGATTTTCTTGTACTTTTTCCCCTCCATCTCGGCTTGCGCCCCGGCTTCATCGATGATGTCGATGGCCTTGTCGGGCAAGAAGCGGTCGGTGATAAACTTTGCGCTCGATGTCACTGCATATTCAATGGCGGCGGCATCGTATTTCACATGATGATACTTCTCGTAGATGGGCTTCAGACTCTTCAAGATATGGATGGCCTCGTCGATGCTTGGTTCTTCCACATCGATGGTCTGGAAGCGGCGAATCATACCCACGCTGCGGGTGAAATTCTTATTATATTCGGTGTAGGTGGTGGCACCTATCACCCTGATTCGGTCGTCGTCGAGGTAAGGTTTCAACAAGTCCGACACATCGCTGCCACCCTCTGCACCTTTTCCTGCCCCTACGATGTTGTGAATCTCGTCGAGATAGATGATGCAGTGTGCCTCACTTGTCACACCCTCCATAATTTGCTTCAATCGCTGCTCCATGTCGCCACGGAAGCGAGTGCCAGCCAGCAGTGTGCCCATGTCGAGCTGGTAGATGTTGCACCCTTTCAGTCGGTCGGGTACTTTACCTTCCTCAATACGGCGCGCCACGCCATATACCAGCGCAGTTTTACCTACGCCCGGCTCGCCGATGTGTAGAGGGTTGTTCTTGTCTTTTCGGCACAGCACCTGTATGGTGCGGTCGAGTTCTTTCTCTCTGCCAATGAGCGGATTTTTCTCAGCGAGGTGCTCATTGATGCATGTCACATATTTTTTCCACTTGTCGTTTTTGTGGGAGGGGCTTGAGAAGTCGTCCTCATCGCCAAACAGCAGATCCTCGTCGTCATCGTCGAAAAGTCCAAATGGATTATCACCTTCACCGTTTGAATATTGGTCGTCGTCTTCTTCTACACCTGTGGAGCGTTCGTGAAAATGAATTTCGGTCGCAGTCATAATTTCAAAGTCTTCCACATTGGCGTGCTTGCGAAGCAGATATGCCGCCCATGAATTCTCAAGGCAGAGAATGGCGTTGATTGCCATTGGCATATCTATGGCTTTGCGCTCAGCCATGATGGCCTGGCGCACGGCATCGGTGAAAACCTGCTGCAACTGGAAGGAAGGCTCGCAAATGTCGTTGGGTTTCGCGCCTTGCGAGTCGTCTTTCGTCGATTCCTCAATGTGTTCATCGAGTTCATCCAAAAAATCGTCGAGGTCGAAGGCTTCGTTGCACGACCACATCAAGTCTTGCATCTGTGGCAGCGTCATCATGCCGTAGAGCAAATGCTCCGGAGTGATAAAATCGCTATTTTCCACCAGCGCTTTTTGAGAGGCGAATTTCATCGCCTTGTTTAAATCGCGGTTGAATGTGATTTTCTTTTGTTCCATTTGAGTGTTATGAGTGTGTGTTTAGTTTGCTTCTTCCATTGTTATTTTCAGTGGATAACCTGCATTTTTCGCCATATTCAAGGCTTTGGACTTTCTTGTGTAAGCCACATCGTAGGTGTAGGTGCCCACAGTGGCGCAGCCTTTGCGGTGCACCGTGAGCATGATTTCCTGTGCAGCGGGTTGCGACTTGTGAAACACGGTGGTGAGCAAATGCACCACAAATTCCATAGTGGTCACATCGTCGTTGTGCAGTATCACATGAAACATTTTTGGCTCGTCAAGACTGATTCTTATCACTTCTTTCAGCGCTGAGCCGCCTTTAGTTTTTGGAGTTGGCATAGATCAGAGAGCGAATTGATTGTTGTGTTTAATTTTCGATATACCATTTGAAGAGTGCTTTCACGCCGTCTTCAATTTCCATTTTATGGGTCCAACCGAGGCTGTGGAGCTTCGACACATCGCAGAGTTTGCGTGGAGTGCCGTCGGGTTTGGTGGCATCAAAAGCAATAGTGCCAGTGAAGCCCACGGCTTTCGCCACGAGTTCGGCAAGCTGCTTGATGGTCACCTCCTTGCCAGTGCCCACATTGATGTGGCAGTTGCGGATTTCGCCCAGCGATGGAATGGCGCCGCCACGGCCTTCGCTGCTGTTGCGGTCCACCTTACCATCGGTGCTGTTGCCGAAATGCACCGACGAGTATTTGTCGATGCCGATGATGTCGCTGAAGTTCACGTTCAGCAGCACATGCACGCTGGCATCAGCCATGTCCTCGCTCCAGAGAAATTCGCGCAATGGAGAGCCTGTGCCCCAAAGGTTCACCTTGTTGTTCTCGATGCCGTAGTGGCTCAGCACATCAAGAATGGCTTCTTCCGATGCCTTTCCGTCGATGCCGTTCACTGGGCGTTTATCCATGTCTTTGCGGATAGCGTCCCAGTTGCCTTCGCCAATCATGCGAGCGAGATACACCTTGCGCATCATCGCAGGCATCACATGGCTATTTTCGAGGTGGAAATTGTCGTTGGGACCGTAGAGGTTGGTAGGCATCACGGCTATGTAGTTGGTGCCATATTGCAGATTGTAACTTTCGCACATCTTCAAGCCCGAAATCTTAGCCAAGGCGTATTCCTCGTTGGTGTATTCCAGTGGCGAGGTGAGCAAAGCGTCTTCCTTGATAGGCTGTGGCGCATTCTTGGGGTAGATGCAGGTGGAACCGAGGAAAAGCAGCTTTTTCACACCGTGGGCATAACTCTCGCTAATCACGTTGCACTGCATCATCATGTTTTGCATGATGAAGTCGGCGCGGTAGAGCGAATTAGCCATAATGCCGCCAACGTAAGCCGCCGCCAGCACCACAGCGTCGGGGCGTTCGTCGTCGAAGAATTTTCTGACAGCCAGTTGGTCGGTCAGATCGAGTTCGGCATGTGTGCGGCCCACCAGATTGTGGTAGCCACGTTGTTCGAGGTTCTTCCAAATGGCAGAGCCCACAAGTCCGCGGTGCCCAGCCACATATATTTTCGCATTTTTATCCATTGTTTCTTTTTTTTGAGGGGGCGAAATCTCGAAATCCCGAATTTTCGAATTATCGAGTTTTCGAAACTTCGTTGACTTGTAGACTTTTATTTTACGATACCTTTTTCGAGGTATTCTGCGAGGTTGACGCGGATTTGGTCGCCGGCGTTTTCGATAGCCACCTTTGCCACGTCGTGGTCAACCATGATTTTCACGAGTTCCTCGAATGAGGTGCGCTGTGGGTCCCAACCGAGTTCGGCTCTTGCCTTGGTGGGGTCGCCCCAGAGGTTCACCACATCGGTAGGGCGGTAGAAGTCGGGGCTCACCTCCACAAGCACCTTGCCTGTGGCCTTGTCGATACCCTTCTCGTCTTCGCCCTCGCCTTGCCATTCGAGTTCGATGCCCACGTGGTGGAACGCCAAGGTGCAAAATTCGCGCACGCTGTGTTGCACACCGGTGGCGATCACGAAGTCTTCAGGCGTGTCGTGCTGAAGAATGAGCCACATACACTCCACATAGTCGCGAGCGTAGCCCCAGTCGCGCAGGCTCGACAGATTGCCCAAATACAGTTTTTCCTGCTTGCCAGCCTTGATGCGAGCTGCCGCAAGGGTGATTTTGCGGGTCACGAAAGTCTCGCCACGGCGTTCGCTCTCGTGGTTGAACAAGATGCCAGAGCAGCAGAACATATCGTAAGCCTCGCGGTATTCTTTCACAATCCAGTAGCCGTAGAGCTTAGCCACCGCGTAAGGGCTGTAGGGGTGGAAAGGGGTGTTCTCGTTTTGTGGCACTTCTTCCACTTTGCCGTAAAGTTCGCTGGTGCTGGCTTGGTAGATGCGACATTCCTTAGTGAGGCCGCATTGGCGCACAGCCTCCAGCACACGCAGCACGCCGGTGGCATCTACATCGGCGGTAAATTCGGGCGAGTCGAAACTCACCTGCACATGGCTTTGCGCCGCCAAGTTGTAGATTTCGGTAGGTCGCACCTGGCCGATTACCTTAATCAAACTCATCGAGTCGCTCATGTCGGCATAGTGGAGGTGGAAATGTGGTTTGCCCTCGAGGTGGGCAATGCGTTCGCGGAAATCTACCGACGAGCGGCGAATGGTACCGTGCACGTCGTAACCCTTTTCAAGCAGAAATTCAGCCAAGAAAGAGCCGTCTTGACCAGTGATGCCCGTGATAAGGGCCACTTTGCGATTGTTTTCGTTCATATATTGATAATATCTTGTAATCCTTATAACCCACAAAGATACCAAAAAATCTGTATCCTCACAAATCCACCCTTTAATAGTGTGGAAGATGGCGGCGAAAAGTGTGGGTGGGGGAGTGATGGCAGAAGTAAGGAGTGTTTGCCGAAATGAAATAAAATAGTTATCTTTGTAGGACTGTAACAGTAATATATGGGACAAAAAGATACATACGACGAGGCACTGATTGTTGAGCAACTCCATCATCAGGAGACGGTGAACGCCGCATTCGGTAAAGTGATAGAGCACTATTCGCAACCGCTTTACTGGCAAATTCGCCGCATGGTTATCGATCACGACGATGCCAACGATGTGCTGCAAAACACTTTCATCAAGGCGTGGAGCAACATTGGCAGTTTCCGTGGCGATGCCAAGTTTTCGACATGGCTCTACAAGATTGCCGTGAACGAAAGCATCACCTTCATCAACAAGAAAAAGGTGCAAAACAACATCTCGCTCGACGACGATTCGTCGTTCTTGACCAGCAACCTTGAAGCCGACAGGTATTTCGATGGCGATGAGGCTCAACTCAAACTTCAGAAGGCTATTGCCACACTCCCCGACAAACAGCGACTGGTGTTTAACATGCGCTACTACGATGAGATGAAATACGAGGATATGAGTGAAATTCTCGGCACATCGGTAGGGGCACTGAAAGCGTCGTATCACCACGCTGTTAAAAAAATTGAAAGTTTTTTTGGTGAGGAGGATTAAACCTTTTCTATTTACACAAGTCAAACAAGCGCTATGAGACAAGAAGAAGATTCCAAAATATTGAGCAAGTTGGGTAAAAAATCCGGGTTTACCACCCCGGAAAACTACTTCAACGATTTTGCCAAAAACCTCGCAGAGAAGTTGCCAGAAGCAGCCGCTCCTGAAGAGAAAGAAAAACCAAACCTATGGGTGCGATTCCGTCCCTATGTGTATATGGCAGCCATGTTTGCCGGTGTTTTCTGTATGATTCAGGTGTTTAATTTGTTCAATGGCAGCTCAAGTAGCCAAAATCCAATGGCTAATGGTCAGCTTGGTGGCACAGAAATCGTGGTAGGCGCCGATTCCGACACCACTGCACGCAGTTACCGCGACAGTGTGGAAAATAGCAACGCCACATTCGAAACCATCACTGACGACCTCAACCCCAATCAGATAAACTAACTTACACAAATACACATCTTATTAAATTTCCGTAGTATATGTCATTTTTTCCTGAAATGAAATATATTACGGAAATTTGTTTTTATCTTACGGTATAATGTCAAATTTCTAACATCTAATTTCTGATTTTTAGAAAGTTGTCGTTATATTTGCATTTAAATATCAGTCCATTTTATTCACCCTCATAACCAAAGAGGAAAAAACGCGTGACCTATGAAAGTAACCAAGTTGTCAAATATTATTATTGCTTTAGTTATGGCTATTTTCCCATTCAGTCTTTTTGCCAATCAGAAAGTGGAAACTCCTGATTTCGATTTTCCGAAAGAGGTGTCGGAAAAGGCAACTGCCGACCTCGCTGCGGCATTGAAAGTCAACAATGGCGAACAGATGATCGACGCTCTGGTGCGTTACGGTATAGCCGAAGGCAATATCTCGCAAGAGAATTTGCCTGCCATTATCGATAAAATCGAGTCGGTGCTGAAAAAGGAAAAACGCCCCGACTTCAAGGCACTTTTGCTCACACTCGAAGCCAAAGTTTTCCGCTCATATTCGAATGCGTATGCCGGTTGGCGAAAAACGTCGGAAGCCGCCCGCCCTGCCGATTACTCGGAATGGGGCAGAAACGACTTCAACGAAAAGATTAAAGAACTGATGACCGAAGCCGTGAGCGATAAGGAAGCATTGCGCAAGTGTGCCATCACCGACTATGCCAACATTTTGAGGTGTAATGAATTGGGCGCGCTATACCAGCCCACGCTCTACGATTTCGTGTTGGCGCAAAAGGGTGAATTTGCATCAGAATCCACTGATGAGCAAACTGACCAATGCGAGTATTTGCTCAAGGCTGGATATGTGCCAGCCTATCTCTTCAGCAAAAGCCAAGGCCTCAATACGGCGGAAAAACTCAAACTTTACGACCAATATAAGGACAACGAACATTCGGGCTGTCTGCTCACTGATTTGCTCGCCTCCGCCGAGAGTTACAAGCATCTGAAGGATTATTTGCAGAGATACCCTAATGGGGTATATGCCTATCAAGTGAGCGAGCGGTTGGCAGAAATTGAATACAAGAAGGTGGACATCAAACGCGCCAACAGCGTCAGTTCTCGCGACTCCATTCGTGTGGAGTGCCGGGTGAGGAATGTGAACGATTTCTCAATCAGCGTCTATCAAGTGCCCGACAGTTATGTGGAAGCACTGGAAAAGCGTGGAGAAACCAATATCGACACAAAAAAATGTAAATTTATCGCCACTTACGATAAGCATGTAGATGGTGCGATGCCATCTTTCACCGACACCGCAACCACAGCGGTGCTGAATCCGCTCCCTTATGGGCAGTATGCGTTTGTGGTGGCGTTTAAGAACGGAAGCAAAACGATTGAATCCACCTCGCGGACCAACGATTTGCTCCTCGTTTACGACATTGCCTCATTCACTGTGGCTCGCGAAAAGAAGGAAACCAGAATATTTGCGGTGGACCGCACCACAGGCGCACCTATGAAGGGCGTGAGCGTGAAGGGTGAGAACATCGATGGCGTGACTGCTGCCGATGGCTCGTGTGCGCTGCCTGTGGAATTTGATTACGACCGTGAAGTGAGCCTCACCAAAGGCATCGACAAATACGCTCCTAAGGTGTCGGTTTACCAATTCGACGATACCGACAACATTCAGAAATCAATGAGTGTTTACACCGACTTGGCGATTTACCGTCCTGGCGAAACCATCAAGTTTGCCGCCGTGCTCTATCGCGTAGGCACCACTTCAAAAACGGTGGCTTCGGGTGAGGTGATTGAAGTGGAATTGAAAGATGCCAACTACAAGTCGGTGAAGAAAATCAAAGTCACTTCCGACGCTTTTGGGCGCATTGAAGGCGAATTTTCCATTCCCACCGACCGCATGAACGGCAGATGGCTGGTGAATTTATCTGGCAGCGGATTCTACGGAAGAAGATATGTGGATGTGAGTGAATACAAAACGCCCACTTTCGCCGTAGAGTTTCCCGACGCAAGCCATAATTTCGTGAGCAAGCAGCCTGTGAAGATTACAGGCACAGCCACCACCTATTCAGGTATGCCTATTGCCAACACTGAAGTGAAACTGACGCTCTCAAAGAGGGAGTGGAGCTGGTATTGGCGTTATCAAAGCGAAGGTGGCACCACGCTCAACGATACCACCGTCACTACCGATGCCGACGGACGCTTCACCATCGAATACCCTGCCGGGCTATTTGGTGAAGAAGTGGGAAAATATACGTGGGATTGGTGTAGCTACACACTCAGCGCCAAGGTCACTACCGCCGCTGGCGAAAGCCGTGAGGGCTACCACTCGTTTGTGGTAGGCAGAATCCGCAGTATCGAAATTCATGATTTCACCCACGAAAACAGCAAAAAGGCAAAACTGCCTGTGATTTTCAACTCCACCGACGATGCCGACAAGAGTTTGGTGTGCACCTACACGCTAAAAGACGAGAGCGGCAATGTGGTGAAAGCAAGTTCTTTCAAAACTGATGCTCTTGAAGCCGATTTCTCCGAGGTGCCATCGGGCGTATATAGCATTGAGGTGCAAGTGGCTGATGAACCCAACATCACCTCAAAAGCAGAAGTCGTCATTTACCGTAGCACCGACAAGTGTGCGCCAGTGAAAGACTGCCCTATCTGGATTCCTACTGAGGCCTACCGTGTTGACGAAAAGAATGTGGCACACACCACCATCGGCGTTTCGGCATCGGAATCTCACATCTACTATGTGGCAACAAGCCGAGCTGGCATCGTGAAGGAGGGCTGGTTGCACTATAAGCGAGGTCTGCACGATTTTGCTTTGCAAATTCCTAATGCCCCCGACGAATATATTTCGGTGGAATTTATCAATGTGTATAAAGGGGAAGTCTGCCGATACTACCACAAGTTCATCTCCACCATCAATGAGCAAAAACTGAACATCAAGCTCAACTCTTTCCGCGACAAGCTTGTGCCAGGCGAAAAGGAAAAGTGGACCATGCAATTTGTTGATAAAAACGGCAATCCAGTGCAGACGGCGATGATGCTTGAAATGTACGACAAGGCACTCGAAAGCCTCAGCAGCAACAAGTGGAATATGTATGCGTCATATCTCGATGCTCGCCGCTACGCTATCGGCACATCGTTTTTCGTATATAGCCGTTACCTTTCCGCATCGTATCAAGATGAGGTGAAAGTGAAAGGTTATTCGCCTCAATGGCCGGAATTTAATATGTATGGTCAGCATTTCTTCCCACAATTCTTGGTGATGGATAGCGCACCCGTCATAGCCTATGGCAGTGCGATGAAAATGAGTGCGAAATCACAAGGAGTGTTGGAAGAAAGTAAGGTTGAGACTTTTGATAGGGCAAATGCTGAACTTCCGAAAGAGAGCAAAGCAGAGGAGAAACCGCAACTCAACGAGATTAAGCTCCGTGAGGCCGACATCAAGACCGCGCTTTGGAAACCAATGCTCACTTCCGACACTGGTGGTAATCTGATCGTGGAATTTGAGGCACCAGAATTTAACACCACTTGGGTGATGCAAGCCATTGCCTACACTGGCAATATGGTGAGCAGCAGTATCAGTCGTGAGGTGCTCACTCAAAAGCCCATTATGGTGAAGTCGAGCCTGCCACGCTTTGTGCGCGGTGGCGACAAGGTGGCACTGAAGGCAAGCGTGATGAACGCCACCGATGAGGCTACCACGTTCTCTGCCGTGGTCGAACTGTTTAACCCTCGCACCCAAGAGGTGGTGGCGACCAAGAGTTTTGATGGAAATCTTGCAGCGAAAGGCACCGAGGTGGTGGGTATTGAATTTGCCGTGCCCGACACCATTCCATTTGTAGGTTTCCGTGTGAAAGCCACCAATGCCACTTTCGGCGATGGTGAGCAGGTGATGCTTCCTGTGCTGAGTGATATTGCACCCGTGATTGAAGCCGAGCCATTTTTCGTGGATGCCGCCAAGCCTCATTTCGAGGTAAAAATGCCTTCGTTCCCACTCGATAGCCGTGTTACGCTTGAATATTGCGACAATCCTGTGTGGTATTGCGTTACGGCTCTGCCCACCATCTATGAGCCCAACTATCACATTGCTACCAACCTTGCGCACAATCTTTTTGCCGAAGTGCTGGCGCAGGGTGTGGCTAAGTCGAATCCGCTCATTAAAACAGCCATTCAGCAATGGACAGCCGACGGTGCCGACAGCACACTCACTTCAATGCTCGAAAAAAATAAGGACTTGAAGATTACCGACTTGTTGGCATCGCCATGGGTGAACGAAGCCGACCGCCAGTCGTTGCGCATGTCGAAACTCATTGACCTGTTCGACGAGAAGAAGATGAGCACCGAGCACAAGAAGATTGTGGGTGCTTTGCAGAAGTTGCAGCGTGCCGATGGCGGATTCCCATGGTATGAGTACAACGGTTGCCGAAGCAGTCTGTGGACCACCGAAGTGGTGCTCGAACTGATTGGCGAATTGCAGCACTTGGGCTACACCTTAGATGATGCCGACATCAATCAGATGGCGAAAAAGGCGCTTGCCTATTACGATAGCGAAATGCTCAAACTGTGGAACCAGCAGCAGAAAGTGAGCAAGAAGAATTACAGCGGATTTAGTTCGTATGTGTATGTGCGCTCGCTGTTCCCTGGCGTGAAACTTCCTTCGGGTAACGATAAGATGATGAAAAAGGCACTCTCTGCCATGACCAAGGATTGGAAGGGGCTGCCAATGGGCGAAAAGGCTTACTTTGCCATGGCACTCAACCGTGGCGGCTACAAGAAAGTGGCAAGCCGCATCGTGGAATCGCTCCGCCAGTTCGCTATCGTGAAGCCTGAATTGGGCATGTATTGGGACAATCTGCAAATCGGTTGGCGCTACTTCGACAAGGTGGCAGTCACCGCCACCATTCTTGAGGCAATGCACGAGGTGGGTGCGTCGCAGACCGAAATCGACCAAATTCGCAAGTGGATTCTGCTGATGAAGCAATCCAACGACTGGGGCAGTTCAAGCCTTGCAGCTGATGCGGTGTATGCCCTCCTTTCCACAGGCAGCCAGTGGCTCGAACGCAGCGAAAAGCCCATCATCACCATCGATGGCGAGGCGGTGCAGTTTAGCCATATCGATGAATATGTGGGCTACTGCCGCAAGACTATCCCTGCCAAGAGCGGTGCCACGCTGAAAATCGACCGCAAGGGCGCAAGTCCGGCATGGGGCGCTGTTTATTGCCAGTATAAGGCTCCTATGGCTTCGGTTGAGGCGAAAGAAATCACCGAAATGAGCATCAGAAAAGAATATCTCGTTTATGGCGCCGACGGCAAACTCATTCCTGCTACCGACCACAATTTCAAGGTGGGCGACAAGGTGCAAGTGCGTGTGGTGATTAAAAACAACAAAGACCTCGATTTCGTGACAGTCACCGACCAGCGTGCGGCTTGCTTTGAGCCTAAAGACCAACTTTCGGGCAGCCGTTACATGGACGGCACTTATTTCTTCCAAGAGACGAAAGATGCCCAAACCAACCTGTTCTTCACCTCGCTCGACAAGGGCACACACATCATCAGTTACGATGTGTATGTGACGGCTGAGGGCCATTTCAGCGCAGGCATAGCCACCGCCCAATGCCAATACGCTCCCCAGCTCTCCGCCCACTCCTCTGGCACCCAAATCACCGTGCAGCCATAGGGTTGTGGTGTGTTACTGTTATAAATCAAAAACCAAATAATTTATCCACTTTTGTCTTGAAAACGGAATTTTTCTTTCATTTTTTTTGCAACAAAAGTGGATTTTGTTTTAATATTTGTTTATCTTTGCAGATGTAAAGTCACTTGATTACTAACTCTAAAAATAAATCAACCCAATTATGAAGAAAACCATCCTCCTCTCAGCAATGGCTTTTTGTGGTATGGCGGTAATGGCACACGCTGGTGTCGAAGTGAATCCGCTTGCCAATTCCAAGGGTCAAGACTACAAAGTGAACGCAAGTGTGTCGCGCCAGTTAGTCGACACACATGATGCCAACGCCACTGTGCTCTCGGAAAGGGTACTTGCGCCCGGTGTTTCCGAACAGGAGTGCGTACTTAAAAACGGTGTGAAATACAAGCGTATTGTTAAAGCCGATGCTCAGCCAGTTAAGGTGCTGAAAGCGCCTTCATCGAAAGCCGACGCCGAGGGCGCATTGCTCAATGAAGGTTTTGAAGGATGGGACGGCACTACTAAAAACTGGATTCCTGCCACTTGGAGCGAAATCAATTCTGAAGGCGAGGCTGGAAGTTACGATGGTGGTGCGTTCACATGGTTTGTGAGCGGACAGGCAGGCACGCTCCCAACTCCTGTGGAGGGGAAATACTATTGCGTGATTCCTTACGCAAGGGTGACGCGTGCCGACAACAAGAAAGAAGACCTTCCACAAGACGAGTGGCTCGTAACTCCAAAGATGAAGTTACGCACTAATGAGCAACTCTCGTTCAACATCAGCTATTCTCCGCTCTATCTTTACGACATGTCGAACGAGAACATCAACTTCGGCACCATGGAGTTTATTCATCAAATTATTTCGGCTACGCTGAAGGTGTATATTCGTGAAAATGGTGGTGAATGGAAGGAAATCTACGACATTGAGCCAGCGTGGCGAAACTACACGCTCAACGATTTGTTTAACAACTACTATAGCCAAAGAAGCGAAGATGTGGTGATTTCGCTGAAGAATTACGAAGGCAAGGAAGTGGAAATCGCTTTCCGATATGTGGGTATTCGTGGCAACACGATGGAACTCGATAAAGTGGTGGTTGACAAGGCGAAACTCACAGCCTTGTATCAGCGCCCAGCTGGTACTATGTATTGGGGATTGAGCAAGAATATTGAATATCCATTGACTGTTACCGATGGCGGTTCGGCTCGCACTTTCCTCCACGTTCCTGCCTACACGGATTTGACTTGGACTAACCGTTCGTCGGCTAATGTGGAATCTGTGTCGTGGAAATATCTGGCAGACGATGGTACAGCCCAAACCTCTACCGACAAGGATTTGGTGTCAGGCTTTATTCCCTCGCGCAGTATCGAAGGTTTGCATCCTACTCCAGAACTTACGGTTAAGGCTCAAGACTTTGCCGACGAAAGCTATAAACTTCCAGTGCTGGACGTGTATGCAGGTGGTGCCCCTGAAATGGATGGCAAAACCTATCCGCTCACTTTAGCGAATGTGCAAAAAGATGATGTAAGTTTCCTTTTCAACAGCCAGTCTATTCCATTGAGCGGTTTCCACAAATTCACCAAGAATATTTGGACCCAAATGCTTTTAGGAAAGAATCCTACCGATTCCGCTTATTATGCGCCATTTGGCTTTATGACAAAATACGAGAAGCCAGCCAAGCCTTACATTGTGAAGCGTGTGTGGGTGCTCGCTTATGGTATGATTAGCGAAACCTCGAAGTTTGGTTTTGCGTTCTACCGCTGTTCGCCTAACGATATGCCGTATGCTGGCTTTGCTGGAGCTGAATGTGCGTATGCCGACATTGTGAAGGTGCCAATGGGCAATTTCAACTACTACGCCATTCCATTTGATGTTGCTCCAATCGAAGGATCCAATCCTGTGGTAATCGACCGTGATGTGTTTGGGCTTGTGTATGGTCTCGACTGTGACCAGAACAACACCATCTATCTGCTTCAAACTATCTCTTATGATAAAAACGACACTAATTCGCAGTACTTCTACCTCTCTGGTATGAATAATGGTAAGCCCACTTCTGCTGTGCTGCCAGCCACATCTTTGACCGACAATAACGGCAACGAGTTGAAGACCCATCTTTTTATGGAACTCGAAACTGAATTTCCATGGCTCAAGGCGATTAAAGAAACAAGCCTTACCGTTGGCGCCGCTGGTGGCGATGTGAAGTTGTGCCTCGATAGCTATAAAGATGCGTCGGAACTCTCCGTGGCTGTGACCGACGAGCAAGGCGCAGAAGCCACTTGGCTCACTACCGTAGGTGCAGGCAATAACACCGATGCCGTGATTACAGCCACTGTTCAACCTCTGCCCGAAGGTGCGTCGGAACGCGTGGCAAAGGTGAAAGTGTCGTACCCCACTTGCCAAGACGTGGACTTTACCATCACCCAAACTCCAGCCACAGGCATCACCGCAGTAAAGAATAGTCCACTGGCTGTGACTGTGAATGGCGACAATATCGTGGTGAGCAACGTGGTGGGTGAAGTTGTGGTTTACGATGTGACAGGCAAAATAGTGGCCAAGGCACACGCCAACGGCACCGCCAACATCGCCACATCGCTCACCAACGGCGTTTACATCATCAAATCCGCCACCAAAACCGCAAAATTCATCAAGTAACCACCCTCAACCATAAAGGTGATTTCCCATAATAATTAGGCTCTCTAAGCTTTGCAAAAAAGCCAGAGAGCCTAATTTTATTATGTTTACGCTATAGCGTTTGTTTTTGTGTGGTAATTTTTTATTTCTGGGTGTAGAAGTAGCGCCAGAGGGGGGCTGCCATGAGGGCTTGCTTTTGTTGGTCGTTGATGAGCATGTCGAGCACTTCTGTCTTGCTCATCAGCAGCACTTCTATGTCTTCGCTTGCGTCGAGGTGCTGACCGCTCACTTTCTCCACGCCTTCAGCCACGAAGCAGTGGGTGAGGTTGTCGCAGATGCTTGGGTTTTGCCCGATGGTCATCACTTCGCGCCATTCGCCGCCGGCATAGCCAGTTTCTTCAAGCAGTTCGCGCTTAGCGGCTTCGATAGGCGCTTCGCCGTCTTCCACCACGCCGGCGCACAGTTCCACCAGCACTTCATCGAATCCGTGGCGATACTGGCGCACCATTACCATTTGCCCATCTTTGGTGACGGCTATCACATTCACCCACGCAGGGTATTCAAGCACATAGTGTTCGGGGTTGATGCGTCCGTCGGGCAGTTGCACCTTATTCACGCGAGCGGTGAGCCATGGTCGCTGAATGATGTAGTGCGATTCCAGAGTTGCCCATTTTTTGATTTCTTTTGCCATAGTACATGATTTTCTACAAATTTAGCAATTTCATATCTATCAACGTCAAAAAAAAGTGATTTTTGCGTATCTTTGTAGAAACAAAATCTACACAAACTAATTAACATAATGAATGGTATTGGACTAAAGAAACAACGAATTGAATACTTCGACCTGCTGAAGGGCATCGCTATTTTCATGGTGGTGATGGGACATGCGCTCACCATGTGTGTTAGAGGGCTTGATGCCGCTTTTCTCTTTAAGTTGATAGGCCAAGTTCACATGCCTGTGTTCTTCTTTATCAGCGGCTATCTCACCTATAAGGCGAATGCCGACAAGCAATTCATTACCCCAGGACTGAAAAAACGCTTCATACAACTCATTATCCCATTTTTAGTCATCACACCGCTGTGGGTGTGGTATTTTCCACATAGCGGACTGCAATCGCCATTGAGCGACAATCTGCCCGACCTCTTGCGCGCCTATTGGAAAGACGGCTACTGGTTCACGCTGTGCCTGTTTGAACTATGCCTGATTTACATTCCGATTAGCACCATTCTCCAACGCCTTAAAGGCATATTCCCTCAAATTGTGGTACTGCTTGCCGCCTACGGTATACTTATCGCCCTGTCGATGACCTTTGCCGATGAGGAAGCGAATGTGGATTATGTGGGCTTCGGACTGCTTGCGCGCTTCTTCCCTGTGTTTATGATGGGCGTGATGGCAAACCACATGAAAGAGGCGTTCAATCGCCTTGTGCACAACCAGTGGGCATTGTCTATTGCCATGGTGGTGTTTGGCGTATCGCTTTACAGCGTGGTTTATCCATGGGATATTTGGGGAACCGATATGGCAAGCATGTGGCCGGTAATCGGTTTCGCCACCATTCCAGTGATGCACTTTGCCCTCATTTTGGTGGCAATCGCCCTCGTTGAGCCGTGGTCGCTCAAAGAATATCGCACCGAGGGTAAAACGCCGTCGGCGATAGCCAGATACTTCAATTTCCTCGGCCACGAGAGCCTGGGCATCTACTTGCTCCACTATTTCTTCCTGTTCCCCCTCACTGCGCTTCAAGAGCCGCTGAAAGAGTTGGGTATGGCTGTGGTGCCATTGGCTGCGTTGTCGATGGTGGTGGCGTTTTGTGTGATTGGCGTAACCCTGTTGGTGATTTATGCGCTCAAGCGTAGTAAGGTCACCGCTCTTTTGTTTCTTGGTCAGCCATTTAAATAATGGATGCAACTGTCTGAATGTGAAAATATTGAAATGAATATATAAAATTATAATAGTTATGAAACCTAATCGAATAACAGAACTTTTCGGAATTCAATATCCAGTGATTGCTGGTGGTATGGTATGGTGTAGCGGTTGGCGTTTGGCTGCCGCTGTGAGCAATGCCGGTGGTTTGGGACTGCTGGGTGCTGGCAGTATGCACCCCGAAACCCTTATCGAGCACATCGACAAGATGAACGCCGCCACCGACAAGCCTTGGGGCATCAACATTCCACTGATGTACCCCGAAATTGACCGACTCATTGAAATCATCATCGAGAAGGGCGTGAAAATCGTGTTCACTTCGGCTGGCAGCCCAAAGAAGTACACCGCACGCTTCCACGAGGCTGGCATAAAGGTGGCGCATGTGGTGTCGAGCAGTAAGTTTGCCAAGAAATGTGAAGAGGCTGGCGTTGATGCCGTGGTGGCTGAAGGCTTTGAGGCTGGTGGCCATAACGGTAGGGAAGAGACCACCACTTTGGTGCTCATTCCACAGGTGCGCGATGCCATTTCCCTGCCATTGATTGCGGCAGGTGGCATCGGTTCAGGCAAGGCGATGCTTGCGGCTATGGCGCTCGGAGCAGAGGGCGTGCAGATTGGCACTTTGTTTGCCGTGAGCGAGGAAAGTTCGGCAAGCGATGCCTTCAAGAAGCTTTGCGTGGACCTTGGCGAAGACGGCACCATGCTGGCGTTGAAGAAAATTTCGCCCACCCGACTGATTAAAAACGAACTGTTCGCAAAAATCGCCGAAGCCGAAAGCCGTGGTGCCGAAGCCGACGAACTCCGCGAACTCCTGGGCCGTGCAGCATCGAAGCGAGGCATCTTTGAAGGCGATTTGGAACACGGCGAACTCGAAATCGGCCAAATAGCCAGCACCATCAAAGAAGTGAAGCCCGTAGCCCAAATCATGCACGAACTCATCACCGATTTCCACACCACCCAATCCCGCATCGCCACCCTCTAATTTAACCCAAATCGGTCATTAGGACGTGAAAGGATTTTTTAGATTACTTCTTGCGGCCTTTCGGCTTTGATAAGATGCCTTTTGCTTGTTTTTAAATCGTAATAGCTCGCTATCACTCATTAAAAGACAAACGAAATTCATTCTTCTAAAACTCCGAAATACCATAAGCCCTAATGACCGATTTGGGTTAAAATATCTCGTTTTTTAACGGTAGAAACGTGGTAATTCACGCTCGTCCAAATCTAAGGCGACAGCGAGTTACCACGTTCCTACAATGTTAATTGTGTATATATGCCTAAGCTTTGAAGCCGACAGGTGGCCTATCATTGGGTTTTTCATCATCTTCTCCGTCCAGCATTGCTCGAATACGTTCATATTTAAGCAGTTCACTGGCACTAAGGGAAGGACGAATATTTGATATAGCAGTTTTCAAGAGGTCCATTGTTATTCTGCTATGCTGACGAAGGGCATTTCGTGAAGCCTCATTTACGATTAACTGAATGTCGGCAGACACGTAATCCTCTGTTAAATCAGCTAATTGTTGGTAGTCTAAGCCGAAATCGTATGGACGCTTCTTCAAATACAACTTAAACAGAGCCATTCGTGCTTCCTTGTCAGGCACACCTAAATAGTATTTCTTGTCCAATCTGCCTGCACGCAATATTGCAGGGTCTATCATGTTGGGATAGTTGGTCGCACCGATTATAAAAATGCCCTTTTCGCCTGTTCTGTCCATTTGGGCAAGCATTTCGTTTACTGCACTCCGTGACATTTCGTGTATATTGCTATTGTCACGATTGGGCACGAGTTCATTCATCTCGTCAATGAAAATCACTGTTGGTGCGTTCTCCTCTGCCTCTTGAAACATCTTGGCAATATTCTCTTGCGTAGCATTAACATAACGGCTCTTTAGTGTAGCGGGAGTGATGCATAAAAAGTTGAATCCGACCTCTTCTGCAAAGTGCTTTGCAAAAAATGTCTTACCACAACCGGGAGGGCCATATAGCAACATGCCATTTGGTATGGTGACACCATAGCGTTGGTATTCTTCTGGATTGTGGAGAGGTTCAATCACTTCTTCACGCATTTGTTGCTTCAACTCTTCCATTCCGGCAACTGCTGCAAAGCCTTCACCTTCCTTTTTTGTGGCAGTAGGGGAAGGGGCGTTGTTTGGTTGCTGTTGTGACAGAATTTTGCGTTTCGTAGATTGACGCTCAACTTTCACCTCGCCATCAATAGCCTTGATAAACTCATCTGCGCTTTGGAATCTGTTTTCAGCATCATAGTTTAGAGCCTTGGCTATCACATTTAGCAGTTGGTCGTCAAGTTCATATTTGTCTTTTTTCGTCAATTCGAGTTCTTTGTCTCGCTCTGCTAATATGCTTTCTACCAAATCTTGTCCATTGGTTCGGGAAGTGTCGATAAACCAAGGTAGTTCTCCATAAAGAAGATGATACATCATCGCCCCTACAGCATACAAGTCGGATTGCACCGAGCATACTCCAGAAAATCGCTCAGGTGCGAGATAGAAAGGGTTGAGTTCATCTAAGTTTGGTTTACTTGGCTTCTGATTTAAGAAGCGAGCATAACCAAAATCTATCAATTTCAAGTCGCCCAATTCGCCAACGAGATTCAGAAACACGTTTTGTATCGTCACCTCGTTATGAATAATGGGCACAGGGCGTGAATGTAAGAATGCCAAAGCCGACAATACCGCCTTGGCTATTGTTTTAATTTCATACACACTAATATCGCTGTCGCGGATAATCCTCTGTGACAAGGTTTCGCCACTTACAAACTCCGTCACGAACCAAGCATACTGACAGCCCCGCATCATCAACGTTCCCGAATCAATGAATTGGCATAGGTTATGGTGATGCAGTTGCTTGGTAATCTCCATTTCTATTATTCGTCCTTCATCATCAATCTGATTGCGATTTAGCTTTGAGTAATTGATGAATTTCAAGAAACGGGTCTTGCCATTTGCATCTTTCACACGGTAGGTTTCCGCATAAGAACCTTGCTTATGCGGAAACGCCACTGTGTACAATCCTATCTTATCGTTCTTATTGAAGTGCATAAGAATTCATTTTTTACATTTGTACTATTCCATGCGGTATCGATGTACCTTCTGGCAGAAGCTCTACAAGTTCACAAGCTATAGGATGGAGCCTTTCTACTGTTGGCTGATTATTTATTTCCTCCAATCCTTTATTAACAAGTTGGCGTGCTCGAGAAGTGTCTTTCCATTGGATTGACCCAAAACGATTATTGCAGTCTTGTATTAAACCCATACATTGGTAAACCATCGTTAGATGAAAGAACAGGCTATGAACCTGGTTAAGAATTTCTCGACCAAGTTTAGCGTCTTGCTTCCGTATCACCTCATCCACTTGTCCACGTAGTTGACTGACCAGATGAGCAGTCTTGTCGTTCCCCAAATCATTTTGTGCCTTTTCCAATCTGTCAAATTCGTCACGCAGTTCCTGTTCCAAACGCTGCCACTCAGTGCCAGCATCAAGATTTTCAATTTTTCTAAGCAACTTTCGCAGATTACTGAGTACCTCTTTCTTTTCTTGCGTGTTTTCATTGTCGGTGCGGATAGATGAAAGTTCTTTCTGTAAATCAGTTACATCTATTCCGCTATCTTCCAGCATATTTATACTTGTATCAGCATCTTTAAGGCATTTACATATCTCTTCATTAGTGTCTACCATCTTATGCTTTTTGCCAGTATCAAGCACTTTATCCACAGTTAGATCTGACGCCAAGAAATGCACTTCAAGCTTCATCTGTTCTGATGAATCCACTTTGAGTGTCACATCTATAAGACTATTTTCAGGAATGAGGGCGTCAACATCATCACCTGTTACAACCACGTCTGCCACATGATCATACAGTGATGCCGACTTACCTTCTGCTTCGGCAAAATCATCAACCTGATAAATAGGCACGGTTAAGATGTCAGCAGAGAGGCCTGGACGAAGTTGTCTTGAGGTTCTCAAATCGTTTACAACCCCTATCGCAGGAAGTGGCTTGTTCTTTTCCAAGCCTTTAGCCATTCGGAACACTGTGCGATTTTTAAGTTCATTCCAAACACCAATGCCAATGTTATAAGGCAATGGTGCTGCACCCACCACAGATCCTTGGATAATGGTGATTTCGTTAGGGAAGCAAGGGAGCATATTGCCTTTATCGTCATAGCATACAATGCTGAACGAATTGGCCTTACCCTCTAAAAGATTTAGATCAAAGACTTCGCCATTTGAATTTATCTCCACTTTACCACTTGACCATGCTTTGTCGCCTCTTACAAATTCTACGAACACTTTACTTTTTGAGGAACCTGACGCAAGACAAACAGGCACATATTCAGTCGTTTCAACAGTGGTTGACTCGTAATTGATATCAAGTTTGATAGTTCCAATCTCTATGTCGTTGTCAGAAACTTCAGCATCCAGTGTTGAGGCATATAAGGCTGCTCCAGTTGCTACTGCTGTCATTGGGTCAATGCTTGTATCTACATTTGGCGTGACCTGCTCTTTCAGCATCTGACGGATTAGCGGACAGTGTGTCGGACCACCCACAAGAATTAGTTTCGTGATTTGTGAGCTGGTCAGGTTGTTGCGCTGAATTAGGTTCTTACAAATGTCAACTGCTTTTTGAAAATATGGACGAAATACATCAAGCACTTGTGCTTGTGTCAATGTCAAGTCAAGTTCTATTTCTTCGCCCACTTCGTCCTCGCCAAGATCTCCTAAATTGGAGATGATATCTTCATGGTCTTTGAATGAAAGCTGGTTTTTTGCATCTTCTGCGTATGTTTTCATAGCATCACGAAGCACTTCCTTCTTTTCCGCATCTTGCAAATATCCTTTTACCGCATAGTTTTCTTGCAAGTATGGTAAAAGAATAGTGTCAACAATAGCATAGTCGAGATTCTTGCCACCAAGATAATTATCGCCTTCTGTATCGAACACTTGCATAATGCCATCTTCCACTTTTAGTAAAGCAGCATCAAAAGTGCCACCACCAAAGTCAAATACCATCCACAGTCCATCCTTTTCATCGGTAGAAACTCCGTATGCCATTGATGCGGCGATTGGCTCCTGAAGCAATTCACAATGTTTAAAACCAGCCATTTTAGCGGCTTCAATGGTTGCCGTCTTTTGATTCACAGTAAACTTGGCTGGCACTGTTATTACAACAGAACTAAAAGTTTCGTCGGTAACGAATGACTTCAATGTTTTCAATACTTCGGCAGATAATTCTTCTGAAGTGAAATTCTTGTTCAAGTTGGAGCATTGATATTGCGTATCTGTTGCCATCGTGCGTTTGAATTCCACATAAGTGTTTGATGCACCTTTATGCCATGATTTCGTTGCGCGACGCTTGTCTTGTTTCATCGTGTTGTAGGCACTGTCACCAGCTTTTATCGAACCTTTCTTGTTTACAGAAACGCATGAAGGCATCGTATCCTTCAATACGTCGGTTTTGATAGCTACAGGTTCACCTTTTTCCATGCGGCTGATAGCGGAATTTGTTGTTCCGAGATCTATGCCATAGTCTATTTTATTTCTTGTCATAATATTGTTTTTGTTTATATGTTTTGACTTACAGTTATTTGAGCAGCTTGTATCATCAGCCCATTATAGTTGATTTGAGGTTTAGTTATACCTGTTATGATTTGTTTTCCTTCTTCCAAATCTTCGTCAGCTACGAAGTTGGCAGTCACTTTCATGCCTTCATTGTATGGCTTTCCAAGCATATCCACAATTTCATAACCATTAGCATTGAAGTTGTCCTTAATACGCTCAACAGCCTTCGACAATTGCTTATATCCTTTGATTGAAGAATCCATGCGCGACATATTTAATTCAATTCGCACTATCTCGTCGGCAACCTTTAATGCGAGCGAATGGTCTGGTGCTGCTGTTCTTGCGCTTGTTGTGGGCTTTGATTCTAATTGCTTTTGTACAATAGCAAGCATCTGATTGTCAAGCTTGATTGATTCTTCTTGCATCTTCTTTTGTGCTACTTCCAAAGCCTCTTGCGCTTTGCGCACTTCATCAATTGAGGTGTCTCCTGATTTAATGCGTTTTGCTAATAGATAGGAACCTGTAGTCACTAAGGCAAGGAGTATGATTATAATCATGATTCCCCACAACGTGCGACTTTGAAGCATGTCTTGATTGACACGAACATTATTGTCTGTTGCGTTAATCTTTCCATTTATGTCCTTCCTGTCTGCTGTCTGCGCTTTCTCTAAAATGCTACAAGTGTTCCGCAAACTATCAATAGCCAGTTGCTGAGCCTTGTTATCTTTCTTAAGCAAATCTATCTTTCGCTCTCCGTTCTCCCATTCATCTGCAAGCGTATTCAATTTATCATCAGCATTCTCTTGCTTGCTCTGGAGAACCGAGCACTTCTCTTCTAACACTGTAATTCTATCGACATCACTCGCCGACTTCGCAGCAACAAACTGGTATGTCAATACTGCCATTATAATTATATAAAAAAACTTCTTCATATGCTATGTTAGTATTAATGTTTATCGTTTGTGGCATTCGCTAGTGCTAAATACGCCCAATAGTGAAGTGGAATAATGAAACCAGACAAATAACAAGACAATAATGCTATACAACCGAGATTTTCTTCATTGCGAGTGTACCATGGATATAGAAAACTTATTAAGCCAAGAACTGTGCAAATAATTATTGGGCCATGATCTTTCATGCAAAATATTTGCCAAATGAAACCCACAATTAGTGTTGCAATCATTAAAATAGTAGCTGCAAGATAAGAGTGACCAGCTACATTATAACGATCATACAAGTCTTTCAAAGTAGAACGATTCGAACCATAACGTATTTTTTCGAAGTCATTATCCATATCAAAAGTATCCATTATCAAGGTCGCTTTCCATGCTTCTTTAAGAGCCTTCACTATTGTACTTGATGATTGCTTTTGCGCCGCATTAACCTCTTCTATCAAATTGAAGAGTGCATTGTCTACAATCTCTGTAGAAATACGAAGATAGTATACATTATCAATACCTAGTTTGTGTTTTATTGTTTTCAAATATGGTTTCGTGTTGTTTAACAATGTGATGGCATGGCATATTTTATCCGGCAACTGGCAATATTTTCTTAACTCCTCATGTATTGCCTTATCTTCATCATAAACTTCTTGTGGTGGCAGGTTGTCAATAGTCTTTTGTAGAATATCAACATTCTTCTTACATCTGTCTTTTGCCATTTGCCCTACCACAATGTCGAGGGCATATTTCTGTAGCTTCATCGCTTTAATAGCCGCATCAGGTTCTTCGGAATCATTATAGTAGTCTATGCCACATTGCAAGATTTCGAGTCCCAGTTTATCTGCGATTATTTGGTATTGCAAATCTGTTGATGAAAGAAGACTTTTCAACTGAGAGAGAGCTGATTTAGTGTCTGTCATCAATTTCTCTCCAGCCTGTAGTCGTGCTTTAGGACCTTTGTCTTTTGAATTTTTAGCAGTCTCAATAGCGTTTTCAATGCTGTCAATAAGAGGTTTGGTTGCTTTTTCCTTAATATGGATTTTCCAAGTGTTGATGGTTACAAAAGGAAGCAACTTATTTGCATCAATTTCATCACAAAGTGCGTCAAGGAAAGAAAGTGCCAAGGTAGAGGCATCAAGGTTGCTGCCAGTGCCCACTACCGCAGAGATAAGTTCACTGATATATTGTGAGTTTCCATACAAAGTTTCGGCACAAGTTATGGCACATTCATAGTCTTCACGGATTAATGCTGACACAATACGGTTTTGCAACGATGATGCACTTTCTTTTTTCTGCCAAATTTCTTCAGCTTTGCTTATTTCGCCAGAAATAAGATTTTTGAAAGCCACCTCGTCTAAAGGCGTGACTTTTACAAACCAGAATTGGGCATACTGTATTTGGTCTTTCGGCAATGTGAGTGCGGCTTCTGCATCTGCAACCGATGTTTCTGTGCGTTCAATGGAACCAAGATATTGGGTAAGGTCTAAAGGAAATGATACAGGCTTTCCCACCTTCAAAAAGGCCTTCATGCGATTGTGGTTAGCCAGTCTTTCCTTTGTAGGAGAGTTGGAGTACACCCCTAATAGGCGATAAGGATTGTGTTGTAGTAAATTCATTCCTATTTCGTTAACAAATTAAAAGTCAACCGACTCCTTTGTTGACGAAATCTTCTCACCAATACATACGAAAAAAAGACGTGGAGTCAATCCTGTTACCCGTTCCACGCCATAAAGGCCTTCGCATTGCCCTGATTGTCGAAACGAGCAACGCCGAAAGCCCCACGCTGATGTAAGTATATAGTATACCCAAAAAGGCAACAACCGAAGAACCGATTGAAGTAATGGGGTTGTATATAAACTACATCTCATGAGGCGTTCCCGTTGCTTTGTTTTTGACAATCAATTTGAAGTTGCGAAGTTCTTATGGCGTCAAAACCAAAGCGTACAGTTACGCCTTATATGTATAAATCTGAACCCTGCCTCTTCCCATTGGGACTTTCAGCAAGGATTCATTTGCAAAAATACACCTTATAGTTAAGAATTGCAAAAACGGCAAACGAATTATCAAATTTTAACAGTCGGCGGTGGGTGTCTGCTTAATTAGAAGTATAAGGGGGAATTGGGGCTGACTTGTCGGACTGTCCGACTGTCGGATTTTTTAGGCTTAGTGGAAAAGTCCTGGGGATAGATTATACATTGTTGCCGAATCGTGAATGTAATCAAAAACAAAAACATAAAAAAC
>OGPL01001104.1_pt1 | contig 26113 bp, 16 predicted proteins | sample 1552901 | NCBI WGS metagenome assembly OGPL01 (sample SAMEA2580244, study PRJEB22360) | human gut metagenome | biome: human gut; feature: human-associated habitat; material: faeces | place: Denmark | collected 2008/2010 | reverse complement strand
CATCCGTAATGGAATACCCATAGTCCACCTTATTCTTATCTAAGCTTTGTGCATTCACGGAAAAATCAGGCATTCCGGCACGTTTCCTCAACAAATTCAGAGCTTCGTATGCAACCGAATTATCCAATTCACATTTGGCTTCTGCATAATTGAGCAGGACTTCACCATAACGCAACAGAATAAGTCCAGTTTCGGCCTGTGTTTCCCAAGATTTTCCGGCAGCCGGGGAATTTGGATTTGCAGTCTTTTTTACCTGGAAACCTGTCGGGCATAATTGTAAGGCACCACCTTCAATGGTCGGCCCACTAAAATAGGCATTCTCTCCTACAGACATCAAATCGCCAGGAATCCAAACAGTCGATTTTAAGCGAACGTCACAATCTTCTGCGATCTTCGTCAGGAATACATTCCCCTTATTCGCTGCCGCCGTGTTCAAATAGTCATACGGCTTACCATTTTTACCTAAATAGGAGGAAACAAGTTCCCAAGTAATTCCTTTTGAGTTGCTGTTATAAGTAATAAATCCCTGAGTCAAATTGCCAGCCCCCTCCGCAGCATTGAAAGCACGATAAAGAAGCACTTCATTTACATCCGACATATTATCGAAACCAAACAATTTATAATAGTCTTCATCCGGATTTCCCGTATTATAAATACCGACTTTATAATCACCCTTCATTAGTTCTTGCGCTGCTTCCACACAAATTTTAAAATATTTGGTCGGATCAGCTCCGACAGTTCCAAAATCCGTATTTGCATGGTATTTCTGCCAAGAACCTTCAAATAAAGCGACACGGGTCTTAAACGCCAACGCAGCTTCTTTATTAATCCGGTTATTCCCGACATCTTTTCTCAACTCAAGATGCGTAATGGCATTATCAAGGTCTGCCAATATCGAATCAGCTATCAACAAACGAGAATCCCTAGGACGCATCAACTCTTCGGTATCGTCCATTTCTATCACATGTGAATACCAGGGAACATCCCCGTATTTCTTCAATAAATTAAAATAAAACCAAGCACGAAAAAAATAGGCCTCTCCCAAATACTGCTTATATGCATCATATCCGCTTTGACATTTCGTATAATGTTCAAAGAAGATATTTACATTACGGATGCTTGTCCATTCTCCAGTCCAATTACCGGTAGTTTTTGAACGAACTCCATTCATAATTACACTCGGACTGCCGGTTATCATATCATCATTATCCGTTGCCATCTCCGCAACCATCTGTGTCCAAGGACAAAATGAAGGGTAAAATTGCCGCGTATAATATTCCAACTCGGTCGAAGTGCTCCAATAATCATCCATCGTAATTTTATCCATCGGCTGCAAATCAATAAAATTCTCACATGAACACAATAATGTCATAAATGAGACCGCTGTCAATATGAATCGTTTCATAATCTTTTCTCCTTAATAAATTAAACTTAATAAGTTACAGTCAAACCAATAGAATAGATTCTATCAGCACCATAGGTCAAACGTCCCGAACCGGCAGTTCCGAAAAACTCACCTCCTGTAGGAAAACCCACTGGAGCAACCGGGTCTATTCCGTTCGGCAACTTCGAAAATGTCAATAAATTCTCACCTGAGAAATAGATCCGAAGCTTTTCCAAATGCATCTTTGAAGTAATACTGCGAGGGAAACTATAGCCTAACTGAACATTCTGCAAACGCAAATAAGCTGCATTCTGCAAATAACGCGTATTCGCATGATTTTTATTTTTTGCTTCTTCTGTATTGTTCAGATAAGGTCTGGGCCAATAAGCATCCGTATTTATATTGGCATCCCCCTCATACAATCCGCTATATTTAGAACCTGGCTGATCTCTAAAATAATCCAGATGTTCAGGAGTCAGACAAGACTCCCACCAACCGCCCATGAATCCCCAATATATATTGGATCCGCGATAGAAATACATATCCTTCTTAGCAACGCCTCTCCAAAGCATAGAGAAATCAAAACCTTTATAAGAAACACCTCCGTTTATCGTATATTGATAATGAGGTTGATCATTACCGATAACCGATAAATCACCATGATTTCCAATCGTATTCGTCCCATTATTGACCTTACCGTCATGATTTATATCTTCATATTTTAAATCTCCGGTATTCCAATTAGCAGCAATATGAGTCATATCGACTTTTGACAAATATGAATCCAGATCTTCCTGCGAGCGAAACAAATCATTCACGGTATATCCCCATATATCACCAACCTCCGCTCCTTCATACCAGGTTGACAATGTCCCTGTCGGATTAAAATATTTTGTAACGACAGATTTATAATCATACAAACTTATTCCAAGATTATATGACAATCCGTTTTCCAAAGCATGTTTCCAATTCAAACTAATTTCCCAACCACGGGTCCGCAAGGTTGAATTATTCTCTTTAGGAACACCCGTACCCAATACACCAGGCATAGCTTGAGACGGTCCGACCATATCAATGGTCCGTCTTTCAAACCAATCCACAGTAGCCGATAATCGATTATTCAAGAACGATAAATCCATCCCGACATTGGTCGTAGTAGCTGTTTCCCATGTCAAATTTCTATTTACTAAATTGGGACCAGAAGTATAGCCTACCGGCCTCGTTGAACCATAATTGAAGATCCAGTTTAATTTATCAGCCGATATCGGGATTAATTCCAAATCGCTATAAGGTGAAATATTCTGGTTTCCTAATTGCCCCCAAGATGCTCGAACTTTCAACGTATTGACATAAGGTTCAATATTTTCCCAAAACGATTCATTATATAAATTCCACCCGACAGAAAATGAAGGAAAGGTTCCCCACCTTTTCCCATTACGGAAAACATAAGACCCATCATAACGGACATTCGCTTCAAATAAATATTTCTCTTTATAATTATAATTCAATCTCGCAAAATAACTCTCTGTAGCATTATGTGCCAAAGCTTCTGCCAAAAGAGCATCACCGGTTGCTGTCGGGAATGAAGGTACTTTTTCTGAAATTAAATCAGTTTTATAACCTTGAACCCACGATTCATCTCCCCGTTCAAACTGCATACCCGCTAAAATTGTAAAATTATGCTCTTCATTGATATCAAAATCGTATGAAGTATAAATATTTGTTGTCCAATATTTTTTTATATATTTTTTCCGCATCAAATTATTCGGGATACTTATGCCGTTTTCATATGGTTGATTATTTATATCATATGTATATATATACTTTTCTACTTCCGAAATTTCTTGATTATACACATTATAAGCAAAATCCGCATTAATTTTCCAACCTTTCAATGGACGAAGTTCCATCCGAAAGTTATTCCAGAAATCAATGTCATCCTGTTTATCTGTCCCTGCCTGCATGGAAGGAATATGAGACTCAAACATATAATTACCGAATCCATCATATAATGGTGTAATAGGATAATTTCGAGAAATATGCCGATACAAAAAAGAATAATCACCCTCATTTGTCATATTCGGTTTCTCCCTAATCTTCTTTGCAAAACGTGTTTCATAGCCGAAATCCCACCAATCGGTAATAGCTACGCTGATTTTACCTAAAGTATTCATTCTTTTGAAATAGTCCGTTCCATAATTCAACACACTACTGTCGTCCATATAACCAGCCGAGAAATAATAAGAGACTTTATCCGTACCTCCATGCAGAGAGATATCATGCTTTTGGTTTACACTGTTTCCAAAATAAATATCCCACCAATCCGTATTGGCATAATTCAAATTAGCATTATTCCAAACATTTCCTTCCGGCATCGCCCCAAAGATTGTAGCACCTTCCGGCCAATCGGGAATTGAATTTTTGATATATTCAAAATCTCCTTTTTGATAGGCTATAACACGGTCAATGGTCTCGTTGCTAAACGGATGCCCTCCCATATTATCTCCCGCCTCATTCAAGATCCGAGTCCAAGTATAAGAGTCTAAGCTTTCCGGGAGTTTTTGAGCAGTCTTTACAATCAAATTACCAGTATAAGAAACGCTAACTTTTTCATTCTTCTTTCCTTTCTTCGTTGTAACCAAGATAACACCATACGGTGCTCTTGCACCATAAATTGCGGAAGCCGCAGCATCTTTCAAAACCGTGATATTTTCAATGTCGCTCGGATTGATTGAAGACATGATATTGAAAGCTTTTGAGTCATTGCTTACTCCAGATACGGCAATATCTCCGGAAATAACCGGTACACCATCGATTACATAAAGAGGTTCATTTGTGGCGTTCATAGAACCTGTTCCACGAATACGAATGCTTAAACCTGCACCAGGCTGTCCACTGCTCGAATTTACGGTCAGACCAGTTGTTGCGCCTTGCAAGGCTTGTTCAAAAGATGTAACAGGTACATCTTTTAATACTTTTTCCGCATTTACTGATGAAGCGGCTCCGGTAAAAGATGATTTCTTAGCAGTACCATACGCAACAACCATCACTTCGTCAAGCATTTGGTTATCTGCTGCCAACACAACATGTAATGTCGGTTTGATGCCGATTTCCTGAGATTTCATACCCACAAAAGAAACTACCAGAGTCTTTGCAGAACTTGATAATCCATCAATTAAATGATTATCAATATGTTATTTATTGTCTTTTAAAGACTGGTTGTGGAAGGACTATCAAATTGTTATCTTGTTAATGTCTTATATATTAGCTACATATTGTTTTTTTAGACATTAGCGAGAATTCTTTTACAAAATAGAGTATGACTTATTTTCTACTTGTTTCGTGGAATAAATAGCCATTTATTCATGTATATAAGAAAATGTAAACTACCTGTAAATCATCATTTACGGTTCAAGCTTTGTGGAATATGAATTTTATATAGAACAATGCAAAAGATACCGACACTATCTGAAATCGCTCCTTTGACAACTGGTAAACTAAGTCGTTTCATGCCATCAACTAAGTCAAAACACCCCAAGAACTAAATGATAACATATAACAAAGTATCTGTTAGTAGTTACTACTTATTACCTATACGTAGTACTACCTATGGACGTTATGTAGTACTATGTATTTGCGATAGGTAGTACTACATACGAATAATATGATGTATGTCTTGGATTAGTTTACTATGACTTTCGGAATAGTTTATGCTATGTTACGGATCAGTTATCCTAAGAGAGCAGGCAGATTCCGGGTAATGTGTCTACAGTCTTTAATTATTTTCTACCCTTGTAGACCCGAGGCGTTTTTTCACCCTTCAGAATTGTCCAAAAACGGTACTTAGGCGAGAGGTTAAAAATAGATAATTTTAAAGGAGGCGAAATCAAGGAGATTTCATGAGAAATCAATCTAAAATATCGATTTTACATGATCTTTTGTTAATTATCATCCCCATTTTTGTAAAATCCTATTAGTTTTTTAGTTGTTATAATAAATTTATTATTACATTTGCCATCTCTTAGGAATATTTATACATTGCTTATATGTATAAAAACAGATAGTGCAAATTAGTTATTTATAAGTTAAACAAAAAAAGTGTGTCTATGAAAAGGTTAACTTTCCTTTTATTCTGCCTATTATTAGGTATTGGGATGGCCAACGCTCAGACGACGAAAGTAACAGGTACTGTTATTTCGGCGGAAGACAACGAGCCCATCATTGGTGCATCTATAGTTGTTAAAGGTACGACTATAGGTACAGTAACAGATTTTAACGGTGCATTTTCTCTGGATGTACCAAGTTCTGCAAAGACTCTGGTAGTTTCTTTTGTGGGTATGAAAGCCCAGGAAATTGGGGTTAAGCCGAAAGTAAATGTGGTGTTGGAGGGGGATAATCAAATGCTTGATGAAGTGATGATTGTCGCTTATGGTACTGCCAAGAAAAGTGCTTTTACAGGATCTGCTGCAACAATTAAAAGCGAGAAAATCACCTCTCGTCAAACTTCGAACGTTACGAATGCTTTGAGTGGGCAGGTTGCTGGTGTACAGACAACGAGCAATAGTGGACAGCCGGGTAAAGATGCAGAGGTCCGGATTCGGGGTATCGGATCTATTTCTGCCAGCAATAAACCTTTATATGTAGTTGACGGTGTCCCCTATGACGGTGAGATTTCGGCGATCAGCACTTCTGATATCGAATCTATGACTGTATTGAAAGATGCTGCTTCTAATGCATTGTATGGCGCCCGTGGTGCTAATGGTGTAATTTTGATTACTACTAAAAAAGGTAAAAGTGGCGAAGCTCGTGTCAGTCTTGATGCAAAATGGGGTGTGAATAAACGTGGAGTACCTAATTATGAAACAATTAATGACCCTGCTAAATTTTATGAATTGAATTATTCTTCTATTTATAATGCAGACTTGAAAGGTTATGCCGCAGCTGGTGATCTGGCCGGTGCCAATGCATATGCTAATCAAGCTTTGCTTTCCGGAACTTATTTAGGATATCAAGTCTATTCTGTTCCGACAGGAGAACTGTTGATCGGTATGGATGGAAAATTGAATCCTAAAGCTACGCTTGGTTATTCCGATGGAACCTATTATTATATTCCGGATAATTGGTCGGATGAAATTTTTGAAAATAATGTTCGCCAGGAATATAATTTAAGCGTTAGCGGTGCTTCTGACAAAATGAACTATTATATGTCTGCTGGCTATCTGGATGATCAGGGTATCGTTCCTAATTCAGGTTTTCAACGTTATTCAGCTCGTTTGAAGGCGGATTATCAAGTGAAACCGTGGTTGAAGTTGGGTGCTAATGTTTCATTTACTCACTATGATAGCCGTGAGCAGGATACAGAAGACGGAACTTCAAATGCGAACATATTTTATGCCTCTAATATTATGGGGGCGATATATCCGATGTATATCCGTGATGCACAGGGAAATATAATGACTGATAACCGTGGCTTCCAACGTTATGATTATGGAAAGAAAGGACAAGATACGAATGGATCTCGTAATACTATCCCTAATGCTAACCCGTTGGCCAGCTATATGTTGGACAAGATGAAATATTCCGGAGACGTAGTTAGTGGCAAATGGTTTGCAGATGTTGATATCTGGGGTGGCATCAAGGCCAAGGTGAATATTGGAGTGGATGCCAATAACGTTCGGAATACCGATATGGTGAATCCGTTCTATGGACAATATTCGGAAACGACAGGTGTCGGTGGTTTGATTTCTGTTTCAACCCAACGTACATTCAGTGTTAATCAGCAGTATTTATTGACATACAATAAAACGTTTGATGATGTACACAATCTGGATGTTTTAGCCGGTCATGAAAATTATAACTATAAATACCAATATTTGTATGGCCAGCGTGAAAAACTGTATAACCCGAATGTCCCGGAATTGGATAATGGTATTTCAAATCAGTATAATTCATCTTATTCAAAAGATTATGCGACTGAAGGTTGGTTGTTCCGCGTTCAGTATGATTATGATGGGAAATATTTCGGTTCGGCTTCTTATCGTCGTGATGCTTCTTCTTGCTTCCATCCGGATAATCGTTGGGGCAACTTTTGGTCTGTCGGTGCAGGTTGGTTATTGAATAAAGAAGCTTTCCTGGAAAATCAAAGTTGGATTAATATGTTGAAGTTTAAAATCAGTTATGGTTTGCAGGGAAATGACAATTTGATGTATCAAGGTGGTTTGTATCGTAACTACTATCCGTATCAGGATCAGTTTACTTTGGCAAACAGTAATGGAGATTTCTCAACTTCTCTATATTATAAAGGAAATAAAGATATCACATGGGAAACTTCCCATAGTTTTAATACCGGTTTTGACTTTACGTTCTGGGGAGGCAAACTGAGTGGTTCTGCAGAGTACTTCTCTCGTAAGACTACGGATATGCTTTATTTCAAACCGGTTGCGGCTTCGATGGGATATTCCCGTTTTCCGGAAAATGTCGGTTCTATGGTGAACCGTGGTGTTGAAATCGATTTGAATTCGAATATTATCGAAACAAAAGATTTCTCATGGAGCGTAAATTTGAATTTGACTCATTTCAAAAACAAAGTGTTGGAGCTGGCGCCTGAGCTGAATGGCCAGATGATTGATGCAGGTCGTATCTATCGCGAAGATGAATCAATGTATCAGCTTTATTTACCGAAGTATGCCGGTGTAAATCCTGAAACGGGAGAAAGCCAGTGGGCTTTGTTGAAGCCGGATGCTGAGGGCAACACGGTTACGACTTCTTATTCCACTGCTACAGAAAACCGTTTTGCGACAGGAGATATCCTTCCTAAAGTATATGGAGGATTCGGTACAAGTTTTACGGCATACGGTTTTGACTTGTCGATCTCATTTGCCTATCAGCTAGGTGGCCGTATTTTAGACTACACATATCAGGAAATGATGAGCCCGGCTGCTACAGGTAGTGCTTTGCATAAAGACATGCTGAATGTATGGACTTCCGAGAACAAGAATACGGATGTTCCCCGTATGAATGTAAATGATAAATATACAAACCGGTTGTCCGATCGCTTTTTGACAAGCTCTGATTATCTGAGCCTTCAAAATATAACATTCGGCTATACTCTGCCGAAAAACCTGACTCGCAAATTACAGATTGAAGGCGTGCGTTTGTACTTTGTTGCAGATAACGTCGCATTGTTGACTGCCCGTAAGGGGCTGGATCCGCGTCAAGGTTATGTCGCTTCTGATAATGTTTATTCGCCGATCCGTACAATTTCGGGTGGTATATCATTGAATTTCTAATCCGTTAAATTGTTTTTGAATATGAAATTAACAAACAAATATATGATGTTCGCAATAGCCGCCCTGCTGCTGGCATCTTGCGATTTGGATAAATATCCTGAAGGTCAATATGTTTCTGACAATCAGAAAGAAGAAACGATCAAGGACAGACCAAATTTGGTCACGGCCGAAGTAAATGCCATGGCTGCTAAATTGAATGCTTACGGAACGATTTCCGATGATGCGACAACCTATCATAATGATTATGGAGTCCCGGCTGTCTCTATGGCGTTGGAGTCTGGAGGACAGGATCTTGTAGCACTGGTTACAGGATATAACTGGTTCAATACTTCTCAGAATTATTCAGACCGTGTTTATGACAGTTCTACAGATGAACTGATTTGGAAAACTTTTTATAATCATCTGAAGGCCGCAAATAGTGTATTGAGCTTGATTGATCCTGCTACAGAAGATGCTTCTTTGAAAATCTATCGTGGTCAGGCCTTGGCAGCTCGTGCATACGACTATTTGAATCTGGTTCAGATTTATCAGTTTACTTATGCAGGTCATGAAAATGCTTTGGCTGTTCCCATTGTAACGGAAAAGATGTCTGACGAAGAAATGCAGAACAATCCGCGTGCTACTGTCCAGCAGGTATATGATCAGATTATGAGCGATTTGAATCAGGCAGCAGAATTGTTGGCCGGTTTTGATAATGGAGCGAATAAAGACCAATTGGATGAAGCGGTCGTATATGGCTTGCGTGCCCGTGCCAATCTGTTGATGCAGAAATGGGCTGATGCAGCAAAAGATGCAGAAAGAGCTATTGCCGGCGGAACACCGCAATCATTGGCAGAAGTATCTACTCCGACATTTAATTCTGCTACTGCAAATTCTTGGTTATGGGGTGTCATGATCACTCCGGATAATGATGTTGTACAAACCGGTATTATAAACTGGCCTTCTCATTTGTGTTCTTTTACGGGGAACGGATATACTTCAGGTGTTCCTGACGGATACAGAAAAGTGAATACAGATTTATATGACCAGATTCCGGATACTGATATTCGTAAACAATGGTTTTTGTCTCCGGATAGCACATCTTCGTTGATAGACAACGAAACAATAGAAGGATCTTCTATTGTTGAGTATTTCGGTCTTGAACCATATGTAAATACTAAGTTCGGTGCTTATCAGAGTGTGTTTGGGAACACGACTAATGCTTCGGATTGGCCGTTGATGCGTGTGGAAGAAATGTATTTGATTAAAGCGGAAGCTGAAGCAATGAGTGGAAATCTGGCGGCAGGTAAATCTACATTGGAAAACTTCGTGCAAGCCTATCGCGACCCTTCTTTTGTTAGTAAAGCTACTTCGCCACAGCAATTTCAAGATGAAGTCTGGCTGCAGCGTCGTATGGAACTTTGGGGCGAAGGTCATTCGTTGTTCGACCTTTTACGCTTAAAGAAGCCGGTTATACGTAAAAATACGAATTATCATGCTTCCGTACAGTTTAATTTGGAGCCGGAATCCCAGATAATGATCTACCGTATTCCGCAATGTGAAATGGAGACCAATACAGGTATTTCTGATGCAGATAATAATCCGGCGGCTCCACAACCTGCTTTATAAAAGAAATAAGGTTTATATCCGGAAAAGGAATGAAGAGGCGTGTTCAAAAAACACGCCTCTTTTTTTGTCTCTGTCCGGGCTTTTGCAGGATAGCTTTGCTGATAGTTGTTCTTCTATTGAAACACGAAATATAACAAACTTTTAGTTTGTCTCATACGAAACAAAGAACTTATTATTGTTCCTTCGTGTTCTCATTCAGAAAATAATGTATATCATGGAAAAAGTTATTTACAATCTGGTGTTCAATCGGAAAAAGCGGTTGAATGCAGAAGGAAAGGCTTTGATTCAGGTAGAGGCTTACCTGAATAGGCAAAAGAAGTATTTCTCAACGAAAATCTATGTTAAGCCCACACAATGGGATAGCAAGAGAAAAGCTGTGAGGAACCATCCCAATATGGATGAACTCAATCAGTACATTGAGGATTATATTACTTATTTGGAACGGATCGAATTAGATATGGTCCAAAGCGGACGTCCGTTTTCTTTGAAGTATTTGAGGGAAAGGGGAGATTTTGAATCCGTCTCTTCCTCTTTTGTCTCTTTTATGAAAAATGAGATCAATCATAGTAACTTAAGACTTTCCACATTGAAGAACCATTTATCCACTTTGCAGGTTTTGTGCCAGTATCAGCCACAAGTCTCTTTTGATGATCTTACCTTTAATTTCCTTTGTGGTTTTGAACATTTTCTTCTTGAGCAAAAGTACCACCGGAATACGATTGCCAAGCATATGAAGCATCTGAAAAGATATGTCAACCTGGCGATTAATAAGGATTTGTTTGAATTGCAGAAATATCCTTTTCGTAAGTATAAGATTAAATATATGGAGAGCAAGCGTGGTCATCTGACACCTGAGGAATTGGGAAGGTTGGAGAATATCGCTCCTAAATTGCAACGAACGCTCAGACGGACGCTTGATATGTTCCTTTTCAGCTGCTATACCGGGCTGCGCTTTTCCGATATTGTCAATATACGACCGGATAATTTTCATCTGATCGATGATAAGTTATGGCTGGTCTATTCATCGGTCAAGACGGATGTGAACGTCCGGCTTCCTTTGTTTCTGCTATTCGACGGAAAAGCTCTTGCTGTTTATGAACGCTATTGCAAGCGTTATTCAAGAACGTTGTTTGGAGTTTCTGTTTCGGCAAACTCGAATGTGAATAAACAGTTGAAAAGGATTTGCCGGCTGGCGGAAATAGATAAAAGGTTGTCTTTCCACATGGCACGCCATACCAACGCTACCTTATTATTATATAATGGAGCGAATATCACGACAGTCCAGAAGTTGCTGGGGCATAAAAGTGTACGGACAACGGAAATCTACAGTGATATTATGGATATGACTGTTATACGTGATCTGGAAAATATCACATTGAAATAAAATAAGGTAATAGATACGGGGGGCAGTGCATTCTCTGATACACACTGCCCTGATCTTTCATGATTTTATTCAGTGCCCAAGAGTTGTAAATATGACAAAATGTTATCTTATTATGGTTTTTATAGGTGTGTGCTGCCGTGTGTGCTTACTTTTTATCATATTTTCTGTTGTCAAACATTAAAATAGCCTTGAATTTTTACTGTATTTATACTTTGAAAAGTAAATAAAATATGCGACTTTTGTTGGCATGATGAGTCAACCGTTAGCAGAGAGATTACGTCCGAAAACGTTGGACGATTATATCGGGCAGAAACACCTGGTTGGTCCGGGGGCTGTCCTTAGAAAGATGATTGATGCGGGTCGTGTCCCCTCTTTTATATTGTGGGGACCTCCGGGAGTAGGAAAGACTACGCTGGCGCAGATTATTTCGAATAAGCTGGAAGCTCCGTTCTACACGTTGAGCGCAATCAGTTCAGGAGTGAAAGATGTGCGGGAAGTGATAGAAAAGGCAAAAGGCAATCGCTTTTTCAATACCGTTTCACCGATCCTGTTTATTGACGAAATACATCGCTTTAGCAAGTCGCAGCAGGATTCCCTGCTTAATGCTGTAGAGACAGGTGTGGTAACCTTGATCGGAGCCACGACAGAGAATCCCTCGTTCGAGGTCATCCGTCCGTTGCTTTCCCGCTGCCAGGTATATGTTTTGAAATCATTGGAGAAAGCTGATCTGTTGACCTTGTTGAATAAGGCGGTTACCGAAGATATCATATTGAAGGATATGAATATCGTGCTGGCCGAGACGGACGCCATGTTGCGTTATTCCGGTGGCGATGCGCGGAAACTGCTGAATATCCTGGAGCTTGTCGTTGCTGCGGAAGAAGGAAATGAAAAGATTGAAATAACAGATGAAAAGGTGGTGGAGCGCTTGCAGGAAAATCCGGCGGCGTACGATAAAGGAGGGGAGATGCATTATGACATCATATCCGCTTTTATCAAATCCATTCGCGGAAGTGATCCGGATGCCGCTGTCTATTGGCTGGCTCGTATGGTTGCCGGTGGCGAAGATCCGGAATTTATAGCCCGCCGTCTGGTTATTTCAGCATCGGAAGATATCGGATTAGCGAATCCGAATGCTCTGTTGTTGGCAAATGCCTGTTTTGATGCCTTGAAGAAAATCGGCTGGCCTGAAGGACGGATCATTTTGGCGGAAACGACCGTTTATCTGGCATGCAGTCCTAAAAGCAATTCGGCTTATATGGCGATTAATGATGCGTTAGAGTTGGTGAACCGTACAGGAAACTTGCCTGTTCCCCTTCATTTGCGAAATGCACCGACAAAATTGATGGCGGAGCTGAATTACGGAAAAGATTACAAATATGCGCACGATTATGAAAATCATTTTGTCAAGCAAGAGTTCCTTCCAAAGGAGATTTTAAACGAACGGCTGTGGAAAGGACAGGAAAATCCGTCCGAACACAAACTAATTGAACAGATGAGGCGTTTGTGGGGAGATAGATATCAGAATTGACAATTGATAATAGACAATTGACAATTGGGGAATAAGTGTAATTGATAAAGATAATTATCATGTCGTTTTGCTAATAATTATCAATCATCGATTGTCAATTGTCAATTTATTTTGTACATTAGCCGCCTGTTTTTGGGAAATTAGTTACTTAAATTATATTTAACATTAAAAAAAACATTGGTATGAAGAAGGAACAATTTTTATGCAGGTCCCTCTATCTTGAGCGAGTATACAATTAAAAATACGGCCGCTGCAGTAGAGAATTTTGCGGGTATGGGTTTATCTCTTCTTGAAATCTCCCACAGAAGTAAAGAATTCGTTGCCGTGAACGATGAGGCGCGTGCGCTGATCAAAGAATTGCTGGATGTTCCTGCTGGCTATGAGGTTGTTTTCCTGGGTGGAGGTGCAAGCATGCAGTTCTGTATGGTTCCTTACAACCTGTTGAATAAGAAAGCTTCTTATTTAGATACCGGTACATGGTCGTCCAAAGCCATCAAGGAAGCTAAGCTCTTCGGGGAAGTCGAGGTTGTGGCATCTTCTAAAGATAAAAACTATACATATATTCCGAAAGATTATACGATTGCCGACGATGCGGATTATTTCCATATTACGACCAATAATACGATTTACGGAACGGAAACTCGCAAAGATCCGGATGTGAAACAACGTTTGGTCGCCGATATGTCGTCCGATATTTTCTCCCGTCCGATCGATGTATCCAAATATGACATTATCTATGCCGGGGCACAGAAGAATCTGGCTCCTGCCGGTGTGACGTTGGCTATTGTTCGTGTGGATGCTTTGGGGCATGTGGAACGCCCGATCCCGACAATGTTGAACTATAAGACTCATGTGGACAAGGATTCCATGTTTAACACTCCTCCCGTGCTGCCGATCTATGCTGCGTTGCAGACATTGAAATGGTATAAGGAACAAGGCGGTGTTGCCGCTATGGAAAAGAAGGACATGGAAAATGCCGCTATCCTGTATGATGAAATCGATCGTAACAAGTTGTTCAGAGGGACTGTTGCAGCCGAAGACCGTTCTATCATGAATGTATGTTTCGTGATGAATGACGAATATAAGGAACTGGAAGACGAATTCAGCAAATTTGCTGCGGCTGCCGGTATGGTCGGTATCAAGGGACACCGCTCTGTCGGTGGTTTCCGTGCCTCACTGTACAACGCAATGCCTAAGAGCAGCGTTGAAGCTTTGGTTGCATGTATGAAGGATTTTGAAAAACAGCATTGATTATGGCAAAGATATTAGTAGCAACAGATAAACCTTTCGCAGCGATAGCTGTGAAAGGTATCCGCGAAGTAGTGGAAGGGGCAGGCGATGAACTGATCCTGTTGGAAAAATACGGTGAAAAGGCCAAACTGCTGGAGGCAGTCAAGGATGTGGATGCAATCATTATCCGCAGTGACGTGATCGATGCCGAAGTGCTGGATGCCGCCAAGCAGTTGAAGATAGTGGTTCGTGCCGGAGCCGGTTACGATAACGTCGACCTGGCTGCTGCGACAGCTCATAATGTTTGTGTGATGAATACACCGGGGCAGAACTCCAATGCCGTTGCCGAATTGGCTTTCGGAATGATGGTAATGGCTGTCCGCAACTTCTATAACGGAACATCGGGAACAGAATTGAAAGGAAAGAAATTGGGAATCCACGCATACGGCAACGTAGGTCGCAATGTGGCCCGTATCGCAAAAGGTTTCGGAATGGAAATCTATGCATTCGATGCTTTCTGTCCGGCTTCGGCCATTGAAGCGGATGGTGTGAAACCGGTCGCTTCACCGGAAGAACTCTATGCTACCTGCGATATCGTTTCTTTGCATATTCCCGCAACTGCCGAAACAAAGAACTCCATCAATTACGCTCTGGTCGGCAAGATGCCGAAAGGGGGCCTGTTGGTCAATACAGCCCGTAAGGAAGTGATCAACGAAGCCGAACTGATCAAGTTGATGGAAGAACGCGCAGACTTGAAATATGTAACCGACATCATGCCCGTAGCCAACGAAGAGTTTGCCGCCAAGTTTGCCGGCCGCTATTTCTCCACTCCTAAAAAGATGGGTGCACAGACTGCCGAAGCCAATATCAATGCCGGTATTGCCGCCGCCAAGCAGATCGAAAGCTTCCTGAAAGAAGGATGTGAAAAATTCAGAGTAAATAAATAGATTTATCTAAATTATCATGGCACGAATTAAACCTTTCAAAGGAATCCGTCCTCCTAAAGATTTGATCGAACAAGTGGCTTCCCGTCCTTACGATGTGTTGAACTCGGAAGAGGCACGCGAAGAAGCGAAGGGAAATGAAAAATCATTATATCATATCATCAAACCGGAGATCGACTTTCCGGTCGGGACGGATGAACACGATCCTGCCGTTTATCTGAAAGCTGCCGCCAATTTCCGGATGTTCCAGGAAAAGGGCTGGTTGGTGCAGGATAAGGAGGAATGTTACTATGTGTATGCCCAGACCATGAACGGCAAGACACAATACGGCTTGGTTGTCGGTGCGTATGTGCCCGATTATATGAATGGCGTTATCAAGAAGCATGAGCTGACACGGCGTGACAAGGAGGAGGACCGCATGAAGCATGTCCGGGTGAATAATGCCAATATCGAACCGGTGTTCTTTGCTTATCCCGACAATGCCGAACTGGATCAGATTGTCGCCAAATATACATCCCGCAATCCGGAATATGACTTCGTCGCGAAAGACGACGGTTTCGGCCATACGTTCTGGATCATTGACGAGCCGGCTGATATTGCCCGCATCACGGAACTGTTCGGCGAAATGCCTTCCCTGTATATTGCCGACGGTCATCACCGTTCCGCCGCCGCCGCCCTGGTCGGTGCGGAGAAAGCCAGACAGAACGCGGCTCATAAAGGGGACGAGGAGTATAACTACTTTATGGCTGTCTGTTTCCCGGCAAACCAGTTGACGATTATCGACTATAACCGTGTGGTGAAAGACTTGAACGGTTTGTCGGAAGAGGAATTTCTGGCTAAACTGGAAAAGAACTTTGTCGTGGAAGAAAAGGGCGCGGATATTTATAAACCGGCAGCTTTGCATAATTTCTCCCTCTATTTGGCAGGAAAATGGTATTCGTTGACAGCCAAGCAAGGTACATACAACGATAACGATCCGATCGGTGTCCTGGATGTGACGATCTCTTCCAACCTGATTTTAGATGAGATTCTGGGCATAAAAGATCTTCGTTCGGATAAACGCATCGATTTCGTAGGCGGTATCCGTGGGCTGGGAGAATTGCAGCGTCGTGTGGACAGTGGCGAGATGAAGGTCGCGTTGGCGCTTTATCCTGTCACCATGAAGCAATTGATGGATATTGCCGATACCGGTAATATCATGCCTCCCAAGACAACCTGGTTCGAACCGAAACTGCGTTCCGGCCTGGTTATCCATAAGCTCGAATAAAATGATTTCACATTCACAAGCCTGCTTGATGCTTGTGTGATGCCGATTTACAGTGAAGGCTGAGTATGCGGAGGGTGATCCCGCCTGCATACGGCCTTCACTTTTTTTATTTGGTTGTCCGGACACTTTTATGTAAGTTTGTGAGTATTACACAAAGAATATGAAAAGAATCAGAAACATAGTATTTGATCTGGGAGGCGTCTTGATCGACCTGGACCATCACCAGGCTGTAAGCCGCTTTGAGGAAATAGGAGTGAAGGATGCAAAACAGTTGCTCGATCCTTATGAGCAGAAAGGCTTTTTCCTTGAACTGGAGAATGGAAAGATCGATGTCGATACTTTCTGCCGCAAGTTATGCGAGCATACCGGCAAGCAACTTTCTTATGATGAAATCAAATATGCCTGGATGGGTTTTATTGCCGATGTCCCGCAATACAAGTTGGATTTCCTGTTAGAGTTGCGAAAGAAATATAAGGTTTATTTGTTGAGCAATACGAATCCGATTGTCCAGTCGTGGGCGAGGAGCGAGGCGTTCACCCCCGCCGGTCGTCCTATATCCGCTTATTTCGACAAAATGTATACTTCCTATGAAGTTGGGGTGACGAAGCCGGATGCCGCCATCTTCGACCGGATGATAGAAAATGCCCCGCTTATTCCCGCTGAAACGCTGTTTGTCGACGATGCCAAATCGAATATAGAGGTTGGACAAGGGCTCGGTTTCCACACCTATCAGCCGGAAAACGGAGAGGATTGGCGGGAAGCTGTCCTGAATATACTGGCAAAGTAATCTTCCAGTTTGTTTTTGGGGGAGATGTCTCATGATAAAAAAGCTATAGCCTGTTTCCAAAAAGGTTATAGCTTTTTTCTTGGAAAGCTATGGCTTGTAAACGGAAAACCTATAGCTTTTGGGAGGACTTGGAACGTTTTTTAGGCCCCCAAATATAGAAAAGGACAATTTGACCGCAATATTTCCCCTACACTTTTTGGAAGCAATAGATTTATGAAAATATTGTATGTGTTTGATAAATAATTGTTTAGATGATTTTTCTAAACCTTTGCCTTTCTTTTCCGTATGGAGGCAGTGCATGCTAAGAGTCAGGCTGTTCAAATGGGTCGGAGGTGTGTGGAGGAGAATGTGTTTTTGTCCGGATTTGGTTTTTTCTTCGTCAGGTAGCTCGTTATTTACCGTTCGTTATTTACCGTTCGCTATTTACAAGGAGTATTGCGGTTGTCGTGTAAGAAAATGAGGCTTGTTTGAAAAAGTGTAGGGGAAATATTGCGGTCAAATTGTCCTTTTGTAGGGATGGTTATTTTCAATATATTGATATACAGTGTGCTGTCTGATGATAAGCTTGTCTTTATACTGTATACACCTTTCCAAGGCTTCTTAATGAAAAAGGGGAGCCGATGGGTTTAATAATGAACTTTGGCCCCCCTTTTTTGTATGGTAACGAGAAATATTCCGATTACATGATACCGCGTTCGCGCAGTCTTTCCTGCCATTTCCAGGCCGAAGCCAATGTGTCGGCCAGTGTTTCTGTCGCTTTCCAGCCTAAAACTTTATTGGCACGTTCGGGATTGGCCCAAACCTTTTCGATGTCACCTTCGCGGCGTCCTACGATTTTGTGCGGGACTTTAACGCCTGTTGCAGCTTCGAATGTGTTGATCAGTTCCAATACGGAAACGCCATTGCCGGTTCCGAGGTTGAAGATTTCCACATTATCCAGAGACTTGCCACCCAACATGCGGTCCATGGCGATCACGTGAGCCTTAGCCAAGTCGACAACATTGATGTAGTCGCGGATGCAGGAACCGTCAGGCGTGTCATAGTCGTCACCGAATACACTCAGCTCTTTGCGGATACCCATAGCAGTCTGTGTCAGATACGGGATCAGGTTCTGAGGAACGCCGTTAGGCAATTCGCCGATCTCTGCTGTCGGATGTGCTCCGATCGGGTTGAAGTAACGCAGGATGATGCTCTTGAAAGGAGCGCCGGCATGGATCGTGTCGCGGATGATCTCTTCGTTGATCTGTTTTGTATTTCCGTATGGAGAAGTAGCCGGTTTGATCGGAGCGTTCTCGGTTACAGGCAGATTCTCAGGGTCAGGCTGCCCGTAAACGGTGCAGGAAGACGAGAATACAATGCCTTCGATATTGAATTCCGGCATCAGTTCCAACAGGTTCACCAGTGTCACTACGTTGTTGCGGTAGTATTTCAACGGCTGCTGTACGGATTCGCCTACTGCTTTGCTGGCGGCAAACAGGATGATCCCTTTGATTCCCGGATGAGCTTTCAGTGCTTCGCGGGTTCCTTCCTTATCTTTCAAGTCCAGCTTGATGAATTCAGGACGGATGCCTGTGATGCGTTCGATACCGTCCAATACTTCTATATTGGAGTTAGACAGGTCATCGATGATGACAACTTCATAACCTGCGTTCTGCAGTTCTACTGTGGTGTGTGATCCGATGTAACCAGTTCCACCTGCTACTAAAATCTTCTGTTTCATGAGGAGAGAAAATTTATGATTTATGATTTATGAAAGGATTTATGATTTATGATTTATAGCGGCAAGCGGTGTTACCTGTTATTATCAAGCAGTATTACCTGTTATTATAAATCATAAATCATAAATCTTTAAACGATCCCCGAGAATCCCATAAACGCCATAGCCAGCAGGCCAGCTGTGATTAGGGCGATCGGGGTTCCTTTCATGCCATCGGGGACATTTGTCATTGCTAATTGTTCTCTGACACCTGCAAAGATAATCAAAGCTAATGCAAATCCAATAGCAATAGAGAATGCATATACTACAGATTCTAATAAATTATACTGTTTCTGGATGACCTGGATGGCGACACCCAACACACAACAGTTTGTCGTGATCAGCGGAAGAAACACTCCCAATGCCTGATAGAGGGCAGGAGAAACTTTCTTCAGGATGATTTCCACCATTTGTACCAGAGCTGCGATAATCAGGATGAAGCTGATGGTCTGCATAAAGCCCAGGCCGAATACATCCAGCACATATTTTTGTACGAGGAAAGTCACGAGTGTCGCAATGGTAAGCACAAATGCAACGGCTGCTCCCATGCCTATTGCTGTATCCACTTTCTTGGATACGCCGAGGAACGGACATATACCCAAGAATTGGGACAACACAACGTTGTTGACGAATACAGCGGCGATAAATATCAATATATATTCCATATCTTACCTTGTTTTATGCTTTACGCAGTTTATTAACAATAGCTATCAGGAATCCCAGTGCGATGAATGCACCCGGAGCCAATACGAAAATCAGCGAGCCGAACTGTTCCGGCATGATTGTCAGGTTGAACAGTTTACCCGTCCCCAACAATTCGCGGATAGCTCCTAACAGTGTCAAGGCAATCGTAAAGCCGAGACCGATACCGATTCCGTCGAAAGCCGAGGCCACGACTCCGTTCTTGGCGGCAAAAGCTTCGGCGCGTCCCAACACGATACAGTTGACGACGATCAACGGGATGAACAATCCCAAACTTGCGTATAAGGCAGGAATAAATGCTTCCATGCACATTTGCACAACCGTTACGAATGTGGCGATTACGACAATGTACCCGGGAATACGGACCATATCCGGGATTACATTTTTCAATGCTGATATGACCATGTTGGAACAGATCAACACGAACATGGTAGCAAGTCCCATACTCATACCATTCATCGCTGAAGAGGTCGTTCCCAATGTCGGACACATACCTAACAGCAATACGAATGTCGGGTTCTCTGTGATGATTCCGTTCATCAATATTTTCAGATTACTCATTGTCGTTTCCTCCCTCTTTAGTTGTGTTATCGGATGATGTGGTTGCTCCGGTCAATCCGTCGGCACCGGAAAAAGCACTGTAGGCGCGGTTCACAGCGTTCAGGAATGCACGGCTGGTAATGGTCGAAGCTGTTATGGCATCGACATCTCCACCGTCTTTGGTTACTTTCAGTTCGCCATCAGACAAATTGCGTCCCAAAACGCTCTGGCGATTTTTGTCCGTACGGAACCATTCTTGCATTTTAGCCCCTAATCCGGGTGTTTCGGCATGTTGCAAGACTGAATAGTTCAGCAGTTTGCCTTCGGTGTCAAAACCGACAATCACGCGGATCTCACCGCCGAACCCTTTCATTGTGTTGCTCTCCACTGCGGCACCGACGAATTTGCCGTCTTGTTTTGCCGGGTAGATTTTCAGCGAGTCGCCATCGGCTGTAACTGCCATATAGGCTTCTTCTGTCGGTTTGTTGTCGAATGCCGGAGTGACCGCTTTGATCGCTGCTTCCAGCGCTGCTGCTTTGGTGGCGGCAATCGGACCGGTGGTGTACATATTCACACCTGCTAATATTGCTCCGGCCACTACACAGATGATCGTGAGTGAAAGGAACATATTGGGTAATGTTGATTTTAGTTTTGCCATGCTTATTTCCCTCCGAAATGTTTAGGTTTCATATAACTGTTGATGAGCGGAGTAACTCCATTCATGATGAAGATGGCAAATGACATACCTTCGGGATAAGAACCGAACAGACGGATAACCGTTGTCAGGATACCAATGCCGACACCGTAGACAATCATACCGCTCTTGCTCATCGGCGAAGTCACATAGTCGGTCGCCATGAAGATAGCTCCCAACATCAGACCTCCGGACAACAGATGGACGAACGGGCTTGCGTATTGAACCGGATTCACCAGGTGCATGATACCTGTAAAGACAAATACCGTGACGAAGATGGATACCGGAACGTGCCAGGTGATGATCTTCTTCCATAACATATAGAACATACCTAACAGCAGTGCCAGTGCGCTGACTTCACCAAGGCTACCGCCCATGTTACCGATCAGCATGTCGCTGAGTGTAGGCATTTTGTCGAGTGCACCCTCGTTCATCAGAGAGAGGACGGTTGCCCCTGTTGTTGCATCGGCATAAGATGTCAACTGTCCGACAACGGGCCAGGTGGTCATCTGTGCCGGGAAAGAGATCAGCAGGAAGATGCGTCCTGTCAGTGCAGGGTTGAAAATATTGTTGCCCAGGCCGCCGAACGACATCTTACCGATACCGATGGCTGCCAGCGCACCGATGGCGATGATCCAGATCGGCAGGTTTGACGGCAGGTTGAACGCCAGCAAAACACCGGTCAGGATGGCCGAACCGTCGTAAATGGTCGGTTCCTTTTTCATCAGGAACTTCTGAATCAGATATTCGAACAGGACACAGAAGAAAACCGAGGCTACGGTTACGATCAGCGCACCCAGTCCGAAAAAGTAGAGTGATACCAGGAAAGCCGGAACAAGGGCAATCAGTACACCGTACATATTTTTACTTATGCTGTCGCCGCCATGAATGTGGGGCGAGGGAGACACGTATAATTTGTTTTCCATATTGCTCTTGTTTTATGACTTTCTTGCACGAATAATACCCATAACTTTGCCTTTACCCAATCGGATCTGGTCTAACAGCGGACGGTGGGCAGGGCAAGTATAACTGCATGAACCGCATTCGATACAGTCCTGGATGTAGCCTCCTTCAGCCTTTTCCCAATCCTTATAGATCGTGAATTTCATCAGGAAGGCCGGATTCAACCCCATCGGGCAGACGTTCACGCACTTGGCGCAACGGATACAGTCCTGCATCGGTTTGCGGACAGATTCTTCCTTGGTCAGGAGCAATACGCCGGAACTGCCTTTGGTTACCGGAACTTCGGCGCTTACCAACGCTTTGCCCATCATCGGACCGCCACCGATAATCTTACCCGTGTTTTCGGGAATACCACCGGCTGCTTCGATCAGCGTGTTGATAGGCGTACCCATACGGACCAGGAAGTTCGACGGGTTGGCAACGGCTTTTCCTGTTACGGTCACGACGCGCTCGAACAGAGGTTTGTTCTTCTGGACGGCTTCGTAGACGGCGTAGGCGGTTCCTACGTTCTGTACGACGGCTCCGGCCGAGATAGGCAGGGCGCCGCTCTTTACCTGGCGACGGATCACGGCGTCGATCAGCTGCTTTTCACCTCCTTGCGGATATTGCACTTTCAGCGGCATGATCTCGATTCCGGGATAAGCGGCTGCCAGCTTCGTCAGGTGGGCGATTGCATCGGGTTTATTGTTTTCAATGCCGATAACGGCTTTGTTTACATTTACGGCTTTCATCAGCAATGTGACGCCCACCAATATCTGTTCGCCTTTTTCCATCATCAGGGAATGGTCGGAGGTCAAATAAGGTTCACATTCTACGGCATTGATGATGATGATTTCTGCCTTGCTTCCGGGAGGCGGCATCAGTTTCACCTGTGTCGGGAAAGTGGCTCCCCCCAGACCTACGATACCGGCTGCTGCAATCTTGTCGACGATCTCTTTGGATGACAACGTACAATCTTTTACCAATGCATCGCTGCGGTCGATCGTTTCTTCCCATTCGTCTCCTTCCACATCGATGTAGATGGCGGGACGCTTGTAGCCGCTTGAGTCGAGGGCGTTATCTATTTTGTTTACTTTACCGGATACTGACGAGTGGATATTGGCGGAAACGAAACCACCTGCCTTGGCGACAAGTGTTCCGACTTTAACCAGATCACCCTTCTTGACCACTGCCTGGGCTGGAGCCCCGATGTGCTGACTGAGCGGTATGATTACCTGCTTAGGAGCAGCTAAAGCGGTAATTTTCTTACCGGCAGACAATTTATTTTCGGGCGGATGTATACCTCCGATTCGAAATGTCCTTAGCATACTATTAGATTTTATTTTTGAATTGTTTCTTCTTTTGTTTCAACTTTAGGAGTTGCTGCATTTGGCGTAGCGTTTGCTGTTGGAGCTTCTGCCTTCGGAGACTCTTTCTTCGGGACTTCAGTCTTTGGCGCATCAGCCTTCGGTGCAGCCGGTTTCGGAGCTGTTGCCGGTTTTATTTTGTCGGCGTCCACAGCCGGAGCTGCCTCTTTACGTGGCGGGAAGTTCAATTCGTGGATGGCGCCGGTCGGACATACGGCTACGCACTTGCGGCATAAGCGACATTTTGTGTAATCGATGTAGGCCACGTTGTTTTCCACTGTAATTGCTTCGAACGGGCATTCCTTTGCACATTTGCCACAGCCGATACAAGCGTTGGCGCATGCTTTCTTGGCTACTCCGCCTTTGTCTTTGTTTACGCAGCTGACGAAGACGCGGCGTGATTTGGGGCCCTTCTTACGCAGTTCGATGATGTTTTTCGGGCAAGCTTTTACGCAAGCTCCGCATGAAGTACATTTGTCTTCGTCCACTTCCGGAAGCCCGGTCTTAAGGTTGATGTGGATGGCGTCGAAGTTACATGCAGCCACACAGTCGCCATAACCTAAGCAACCGAATGAACAGCCGGTCTCTCCGCCGTACAAGGTGGAAGCAATCGCACAACTCTGCACACCGTCGTATTGGTTGGTACGCGGACGGGCGGCACACGTTCCGTTGCAGCGGACAACGGCTACCATCGGTTCTGCACTGGCTGCTTCTTTTCCGAGGATGGTGGCTACTTTGCCCATTACAGGTGCTCCGCCTACGGGGCATAACAGGCCACCCAACGTGTCGGCTTTTACACAAGCCGTAGCAAAACCACCGCATCCGGGATATCCACAACCTCCGCAATTGGCTCCAGGCAATACCTCCTGGACTTGTGCGATACGAGGATCTTCGTATACTTCAAACTTCTTGGAGGCGGCGTATAGAAAAACTGCGCCGATGGCTCCAATCGCTCCTAATGAAATAACGGCAATTAAAATCATGATATGTTTGTCAATTAAGTTTTTTCAAAGTAAATATGAATCGCTTTTTCAGTTTGTCGCGTAAAAAGTATAATATGCAATAATAAGGAACTAAGAGCAGTAATCCGGTTAACCCGCTTGTGGTTTCTTCCCATTGCATACTTGTACCTGTTACAATAGCCGCAAAAACTATGATGAGCGGAAATACAAATGCAAGAAGTACGGCCTGCAGCCCCAGTGAACTTTGTCCGCATAACTGGACTTCTTCATTTATATGGAATTTTCCAGAGTTGTCCGGAACCTCGATGATCTTTTCTTTGCTCTCGGATGCCGTACACATACTTTTCGCATGGCATCCGGAGCAAGCCGATTGTTGGATGATCCTGACATAGACCGTACCGCCGTCGATCTTCTCTATAATCCCATTGTGATTGATACTTTCGCTCATATTTGTAATCTCGACATTGCAAAACCGAGGCAAAAGTACGTATTATTTGGAAATTATGTCACGATTAACAAAGTTTATTATGGAAATAATAGACTTTGTCTTACCATTTGTAATTAAACCCGAAGCTTAACAGCTCGTTGATCTGAAGATAGCTGTCGAAATCTTCGTTTTTGGCAACACCATCGTCATAGCGAAGGTGAAGATTGATCCGGGTTGAAAAGAACCGGCTGATCTGCAAGTTGAACGTGTTCTCAAACTCTCCGGTAATACGATGATAATCCGTGAAATAATAGAAACGAGATGTCCAACTGACATTTCGGTTGATATTGAATGTCATGTTTGCTTCGAGTTTCGAACCAATTTGGCTTTGGGAGTTCCTGTATTTGTTAACATCGTCAGGAAGTTCGGCGGCATTGTCTTTCTCTTTAAAACCATGTCGTTTCAAATCCATATCTGTCCCCTTTTGGGTACTGTACATATAGTTATAAGAGAATGGAGCCATGTTGACATTCAATTTTATGTTTCGGTGTCTCACCTTTGTAAGGGTTTTGGTTAGTTCGTATTTCATACCGATACCGGTATTGAAGGTCATAGGCGCGAGAAATGCCGATAATTTGGTTTCGCTGTTTTGGGCGTAGTTGGTTACTACTTGTGTGTTGAAACTGATGTCGACTGTGTAGTACCACTTGTTAAATGCTTTGTAACCGAACAGCGTATGGAGACGAAGTATCTGGTCGTTTATCTTATACGAATGTATAGAGTCTGTTTTGTCCGGCAAAGTATTCATGTTCAGTTTGAATTCAAGTTCGTTTGTTACCTGTACTTTGTCTTTATTGTAATCATATTTGAAATATTGCCGGGTATTCATATTGAAGTTCGGATCGCCACCTGCACTCCAGTTCGGTGAAATGTAATTTTGCGAAAACTGCATGGTGCTTTCGAAGTTGGAAGTCCAATAACGGCGTTCCGGGATAAACTTGACCGGAGCGTCCACGTCGCTGAAAGCGTTCGGGTCGCTTTCTATTTTGATTAGTTCGGGTTCGTATGTCGCTTTCTTGATAACATGCGTTTTAACGACATCTGTCGGCAGGTCACGTTCCGAATAACGGAAATATTCCGGATAGTTTACACGTACATAATTATATGCAGTATTCTGCAACTTGTTCTTTAGTATTTCGTCTTGGAACAAAGTCGTATCCGGTTCGAACAATGGGAAGTTGGGACGTTGTTTTGCAATAAAGTCCTTGTCATACAATTGCAGGTCTTCCGGGATAAGTCCTC
>OGPL01001087.1_pt1 | contig 26257 bp, 23 predicted proteins | sample 1552901 | NCBI WGS metagenome assembly OGPL01 (sample SAMEA2580244, study PRJEB22360) | human gut metagenome | biome: human gut; feature: human-associated habitat; material: faeces | place: Denmark | collected 2008/2010 | reverse complement strand
GGGCGTGGTGAGCTGCCCGCCGTTCAAAAAGCCGGGAATGTTCTGCAGGAAGGCCACCGTCACATCGACGCCGCCGACGGAGGCAATAGAGCCGATAAGCACCACGGCAAGCGCGAAGAACATCAAGCAGCCCTGGATGAAGTCGGTTGCCACAACCGAAAGATAACCGCCCACCAGCGTATAGGCGAATACGACAACGGCGCCGAAGATCATCATGGCCGCATAGTCGATGCCGAACAGCGTGTGGAACAGCTTGCCGCAGGTGACGAAGCAGCTGCCCGTATAGACGCAGAAGAACAGCAAGATGATGACCGCTGCAACCGTGGACAGGATGTTCTTCTTATCATGGAAGCGGTTGGAGAAGAAGGCCGGAATGGTGATGGCATGCACGCGCTCGGAGTACTGGCGCAGACGCTTGGCCACGAACAGCCAGTTCAAATACGTGCCGATAGCAAGGCCGATGCAGGTCCACATGGCCTCGGAGGCGCCGAAGAAGTAAGCAAGACCGGGGATGCCCATGAGCAGATAGCCCGACATATCGGAGGCCTCGGCGGAAAGCGCAGTGAACCACGGGCCCACCTTACGACCGCCGATGAAGTACTCATCGGTAGAGGAGTTCGAGCGCTTGGCGTAGGAGAAGCCCACCGCCAGCACCACGACAAAGTAGATAACCATGGCCAAAACGACCAGCAAATCATTCGATTCCATGTTCTGTGCCCGCCCCTTATGCCGTTTTCAAGCCCATCCCCCAGGCAAACCGCACGGCCCTCCAGCCGGCATCGCCGAAATCCGGGAAACGGACGCATTTAACGGCCGGTCGATTGTTTACATTGACGCTGGGATTATACTTGACTTTGCCTACCTCAGGTAGGTGTTTTCGATTGTTCTTACCCCGCAAACGGCGAAAGGATGCACCACGATGCCAGCTTACGCAGAGCTTGCCCACGAAGCGTTGGAATCAACGCGCGATGCGCTCACCCGCGAATACGAGTCTTTCAAGGCGAAGGGGCTGGCTCTGAACATGGCGCGCGGCAAGCCCTCCCGCGCACAGCTTGACCTGAGCATGCCTATGCTCACGTGCATCGTCGATGTCGACGACTGCACCGCCGAAGATGGCACGGACTGCCGAAACTACGGCGTGCTCGACGGCATTCCCGAGGCGAAGCGCCTTATGGCCGTTATGCTCGACGATGACGCCGAACATGTGGTGGTGTTCGGAAACTCCAGCCTGAACATCATGTACTGGGCAATGTCCCTGGCAATGACCAACGGCGTCATGGGCAGCAAGCCCTGGGGCAAGTATGACAAGGTGAAGGTCCTCTGTCCGGTACCGGGCTATGACCGCCACTTTGCAGTCAGCGAATTCCTGGGCATGGAGCTGGTGAACGTTCCCATGAAGGAAAACGGTCCGGATATGGACATCGTGGAAAAGCTGGTGGCTGAGGACGACACCATCAAGGCGATCTGGTGCGTACCCATGTACTCCAATCCGGGCGGCGTGGTATACAGCGACGAGGTCGTAAAGCGCTTTGCGGCACTGAAGCCCAAGGCAAAGGATTTCCGTATCTTCTGGGACAACGCTTACTGCGTACACCACCTGGTAGACAATCCGCCGGTACAGGCAAACCTGCTGGAAGAGGCAAAGAAAGCCGGCAACGAGGATATCTGCTATATGTTCGCCTCCACCTCTAAGATCACACATCCGGGTTCGGGTATTGCGATGATCGCAGCCAGCCAGAACAACCTGGCATATCTGAAAAAGGCGCTGGGATTCTCCACCATCGGATACGACAAGATGAACCAGCTGCGTCACCTGCGTTTCTTCGGCGGCAAGTTCGAGAACCTGGTAGAACACATGAAAAAGCACAAGGCGCTCATCGCTCCGAAGTTCCAGATCGTAGAAAACACCCTGGAAAAGGAACTGGCTGACCTGGGCATCGCCAACTGGTCCAACCCCCAGGGCGGTTACTTCATCTCCTTCAACCAGAAGGGCTGTGCAAAGCGCATCGTTTCTCTGTGCAAGGAGGCTGGCGTAGTTCTGACCGGCGCCGGCGCATCGTTCCCCCACGGCGTAGATCCGGAGGATGAAAACATCCGTATCTCCCCCACATTCCCCACCGAGGAAGAACTCCAGATGGCAATGAACGTATTCGTTTGCGCTGCAAAGCTGGCTGCCGCAGAACAGGCTCTGGCAAAGTAAGACAGCGGAAACCCATGAAATAAAACAAAAAGCACTGTGCAGAAAACCGGCACAGCGCTTTTTTACAGCGTACACAAGCAAAAACGCACCATGCAGAAAAGCCGCATGGTGCGTTTGTTTTTTTATTGCAGAACCTGCTCACGCCAGAGAATTCTTTTGTGAGGGTACGGCATAGAGATTGGTCTCCCATGCCGGAATATACAGCTGATGCCGGATATACAGGTCATAGCCCGGATTCAGCCGCCGGATGAGCAGCGGCAGGGCGAAGATGTCCTCATTCCGGTGATAGAGCGAAACCATCAGTTTCGGGGAAAAGTGTGCGATGGTCTGGGATGCGCCCCAGAGCGCCTCACGCTCACAGCCCTCTACATCCATTTTGATGATGGTCGCCGGTCTGCCCTGGAGGATGCTGTCCACAGAGCGTGCGTCGATCTCCTGCCCGAAGGCAGAGACAGCAGACTGCCGTCCTGCCTTGGTGGAAAACGGCACCGTGGTATCCAGACACCATGCCACAGCGTTATACGCATAGACATAGTTCATGCCGTCCAGATACTTGCACAGTTTCTTGAAGTTTTTCCGGTCCGGTTCTACCGCATAGATCCGGATGTACTTGCCACGGGTGTGCTGGAGAACCTCTTCGATGGTGTCTCCGTTATACGCTCCCAGATCCACATACACCTCGTTGGGTGTGAGCCGGATGATCTTGCGGTAAATCTCCGTTTTCGGCGTGGTCACGTCCATCAGATAGCGGATATTGCCGCTGATGCGGAAGTTGATGATGTTGGCATACACCCGGCGTGACTCATCGTCCGCCAGCATCTCGTATACCTCTTCCAGCTCCGCAGCGTGTTCCACGCAGTAGTCATAGGTGAACAGTCCGCCGCCTGCCACCGGAACATCCGGCACGATCAGGGTATGGCGCTGTCCCAGCTCCACGATCTTGTCCACCAGAGACTGGTATCCGGCGGCAAACGCCAGAACAATGACAAAATCGTCTACCTGTGCTTCGATCTCGGAAAGCTTCCGCACTTTATAGCCTGCAAACGAATGGCCTCGCACGAATTCATCGCTTGCAAAAATGCCGGCAAGCGGAATGGACTTTTCCCGAAAGACACGCATGATCTTTTCTGCACCATCGCCCATCCCGTAGATAAAGATCGGACGGGTCTCCGCCTGCAATTTTTCCCACGAGGACTGCTTTTCTGTGATAAAAGAAAGCAATGTGTTCAGGACCTCCTTTTCTCTTTTTCGCATGGTCGACAGACTGCTTAGTCGTTACAGCAGTCGTTATCTCCCCATGCTTCCGGCGGCATACCAGCCGGACCCATCATATCCCGTCCACGGATGCCGAAACGGTCACGCTGTTCATTGATGAGCACCGTAATCAGATCCGAGACATCACGGGGATTCTTGATGGAGTGAATGTGTTTTTCCGGTGTATCTACGTCTTTGCTGAACAGAATGATCGTTCCGCAGCCGAACAGCCGCTGTCCCAGCGGAAGTTCCATCTTCTTATCGTTGATCCGATAGATGTCCAGTTCATCTTCCACCACGGTGAGGAGTCCCACACGGGTGATGAGCCGGCTCTCCGTCAGATAATACCGGGTAAAGGACAGGGGCAGCCCGAACAGGGTACGCTTTTTGTCCGTCCAGAGATACTCCAGCCCGTCTTTTGTTTTTCCTTTTGCCATGACTGCCGCCTTTCCATTTGATGACTGCGTTGATTTACGGATAAGCCGCCGCTTTCAGAGGAGGCTTATTTTTAGGCAACACCGCACAAAGCTTGTGCGTAAGATGCGAAGCCGGATTTTTCGACAGATTGCACAGAAATTCCGCAGGCATACTGTCGTATGTCAAGGGATTTCTGTGCAGTATGACGGAAAATCAGCAAGCAGATTGCGTACAAAGCCGCCGGGCGGGCTTTGTGCGGTGTTGCCTTTACAGTACGATCTCGCCCTTGCCGCCCTGCATGGTGATCTTCTTGTCTGTGCCAGCCACAGAAACGGTAAAGGTCTTGTCTGTGTTGCTGCTCTCGATGGAGATGACATTGCCCTTGCGGCTTGCCTTGAGGGTCAGCACCAGGTTTGCCTTGGTGTCATAGATCGCTGCCTCAGCGGTCTTGCCGTCCTCCAGGCTGCAGATCATAGCGTCTGCGCCGTCCAGGTAATCATATTCGAACTGGTTCTCGAATGCGCCGAAGGTCACGATGGAGTTCGGCTTTGCCAGAACCGGCATTTCCATAAAGGTGCAGGTTACAGAATGATACTTGCCGCCTTCATAGGTCTTTCCGGTGATGATGTCATACCACTTGCCCTCCGGCAGGTAGAAGTTTGCCACGCCGTCCTCACGGAATACCGGAGCGCACAGCAGGTTGTCACCCAGCATATACTGCTGATCCAGATAGCGGCAGGCGATATCGTCGGTGTAGTCCATGACCATCGGACGCATCATCGGGATACCGGTGGTGTGGGTCTTGACAGCCTGTGCGAACAGATACGGCATCAGCTTGCCCTTGAGCTTGGTGAAGAACCGCAGCACATCGCAGGACTCCTCGTCGAAGTTCCACGGCACACGGTAAGAAGTCGAACCGTGCAGACGGCTGTGGGTGGACATCAGACCGAATGCACACCAGCGCTTGTAAACGTCCGGAGATGCCTTTGCCTCGAATCCGCCGATATCGTGGCTGAAGAAACCGAAACCGGAGGAGCAGAGCGACAGACCGCCACGGAGTGTCTCTGCCATGGAGGTGTACTCTGCGGAGCAGTCACCGCCCCAGTGTACCGGGAACTTCTGACCGCCGACAGTGGCGCTTCTTGCGAACAGGCACGCCTGTCCCTTGCCGTAGTATTCTTCCAGCACCTCAAATACTGTCTTGTTGTACAGATAGGTGTAGTAGTTGTGCATATGGATCGGATCTGCGCCGTTGTAGTATACTGCCTTTGTGGGGATACGCTCGCCGAAGTCGGTCTTGATGGCAGTAACGCCCATCTCACACAGCTTGCGCACGCCGGCAGCAAACCACTTTGCAGCCTCCGGATTGGTGAAGTCTACGATCGCCATGCCCGGCTGCCACAGGTCGGTCTGGAATACGCTGCCGTCCGGGTTCTTGATGAAGTAGCCCTTTTCCATGCCGATATCGAACAGCTTGGACTTCTGGGAGATATACGGGTTGATCCAGCAGCACAGACCCAGACCACGGCTTGCCAGACGCTTGAGCATTGCCGGCGGATCCGGGAACTGATCCAGATCCCACTCGAAGTCAGTCCACTGGTATTCCTTCATCCAGAAGCAGTCGAAGTGGAACATCTGGAGCGGAATATCCCGTTCTGCCATGCCGTCGATGAAGGAGGTAACTGTCTCTTCATCATAGGTGGTGGTGAACGAGGTGGACAGCCACAAACCGAAAGTCTTTGCCGGCGGCAGTGCCGGCTTGCCGGTCAGATCGGTGTAGTTCACCAGAACCTCTTCCAGATTCTCACCGCCGATGAAGAAGTAGTCCAGCTCTTCGCCCGGTACGGTAAAGGAGACCTTGTTGATGGTATCAGATGCCACTTCAAAGGAGACCTTGTCTGCGGTGTTGACCAGCACGCCGTACTTGTTGGAGGTGATATAGAACGGGATGCACTTATAGCTCTGCTCGGAGCAGGTGCCGCCGTCAGAGTTCCAGTTCTCCACGTTCTGACCGTTCTTCACGAAGGTGGTGAACTTTTCGCCGAAACCATAGACGCATTCGCCTACATCCAGGGTCAGCTGCTCCCGGATAAAGGTGTTGTGTGCGTCCTGGGGATAGTTGAAGAAATCGTCATCGGTCTGGACAGCCAGGCGTGCGTCACGGTGGAACTTGTTCTCCTGGATATAGGAGGTAGAGCGCCAGCCGCCGCCGGTGAGCCGCTTTCCGTCACGGGAGAACGACACGTCCCAGCCGTCTGTGCCCTTCTTTACCTTGACTGTGGTATGACCGGCAGTCATGGAAACAAAGCCCTCTTCCTCGTGGATCTCATCCGGCACATAGCCCTCCGGCAGATTCAGGTCAAACTGGGGCTTGTTCTTCAGGCTGCCCTTGTGGTGGCAGATATGCACACGGATCACGTCCGGTGCAACGGCGGTATAGGTGATCTCAAAGGTCACGCCGCCCAGTGTCATCGCACGGTTCCAGATCGCACTGGATGTTGCATAAATTTTGATGGTGTTCTTTGTGGTTGTGACATCATACGCCTGAACAGCATAGGAAACGTCATAGCCTCTCTGGTTGAGCCAGAGTCCGTCAGAAAATTTCATAGAGTACCTCCTGCGTTTCAAAATAGTATCTGTTGTATTCTATGCGACTTTCCGGTACACCGGAGTGTTTGCCTGTGCCCGTACCCATCTACATATGCTTTCATTGTACCATACTTGTCATGGAAATGTCAATCTGTTTTCGTGAAAATCGTATATTTTTCTTGAAAATCGTATATTTTTCCCTGTCGGAGTGACCATATGCCAAGTTTTTCTTTCGCCCAGAAAAAGGAAAACTGCTCGCCTCACAGAGGGAAACGATTCTTCAAAACTTTTCTGCCGCCCAGGTGAACAGCTTTACCACCAGCGGCATGGTCAGCATGGAGACCAGAGTGGTGACGGCGAAAATGTGGGAGGCATAGGCGTCGTTCATGCTGTGCTTCTGGCACTGGAGCGTACACATTGCCGCAGAGGGCGCAGCCATCAGCAGCAGTACCACCAGGCGGATCTCCTGGGGAATAAAGCCCAGCGGCAGGAACAGCAGCCCCAGGAGCAGCGGCACGATCAGCAGCTTTACGGCGCTGACGTAGTACACCCGGGGATTTTTCAGCGCATGGAACAGGTCCGCCTGCGCCACGCTGATGCCGGACGCCACCATCGCCATAGGCGTGTTCATGCTTGCCACATAGCCGAAGGTCTTTTCCAGCAGATCGGGGAGCGGAATGCGGAAGAAGAACAGGAGCAGTCCGATGACAATGCCGATCATGGTGGGCGAACAGAGCTTTTTCAGCAGAGCCTTCCGGTCGTGCTGCCCGGTCAGCAGCATGATGCCATGCGTCCAGGCAAAGCAGAAGAACACGCTCAGGAATGCCGTGGTATAGAACACACCCTCATTCCCCAGAATGGCGCTGGCGAGCGGAATGCCCATAAAGCCGCAGTTGCTGTAGATGGCGGAAAAACGCTCGATCTCCGTCTCACGCCCCGGCTTCGGACGGATCAGCAGATACACCGCCGCAATGAATATCCCATACGCCGCCGCAGCCAGCAGGAACGTCCACAGCATATTCACCACCAGCCGGGACTCATACTCCACATCGGCATAGGCGTTCACCACCAGCACCGGCGTCACGATCTCCAGCACGAAGTTGGAGAACTGCCTGCCGCCGTTTTTATCGACGACCTTTGTCCGATAGGCGATGATGCCCACCACATTCAGCAGCAGCATCAGTATCGCCTGTTTTAATATGATCCATGCCAAAACAGAACACCTCTATCCCAAAAATCGGCAGAGTCCGGACGAGCCAGACCCTACCGATCAGTATATCACATAAAGTTTTCTGTTTTGTGTCCTGCGTGTGGCGACTGCCGGAATTTTCGGGAAAAGCGCCGGATCTCTGCAAAAAGCCTGCTGTCTGACCCGGTTTTCATCCAAAAATGGGCTGAATCTGTTTGCCCTCCCGTGCCAGCGCCACCGTCTCCGGCAGCCGGGAGAAGTCTGCCACCAGGGAAGTGGGCTTTTCCCGGGGCGCATCCTGGCGCAGGGGAACGAAGTAATAGTGCCGGGTATTCAGCAGCAGCCCGATGTTTTTCGCCGATGCGCCCAGGGCATCGTTGGTTGCCACGGCGAGAACCACCGGTTTTTGCCGCCGGAGCATGGATTTCACCGCCATGGTTGCCGTATTGTCGGTGATGCCGTAGGCAAGCTTGGCGGCGGTGTTGGCGGTACACGGCGCAACCACCAGCAGATCCAGCATATTTTTCGGCCCCAGCGGTTCGGCGTCGGGGATGGTGCGGATGGCTTTTTTGCCGCAGATCTCCTCCAGCTCTGCCACCCGGTCTGCCGCCTTTCCGAAACGGGTGTCCGTCCCGGCGGCGTGTTCGGAAAAGATCGGCGTCAGCTCTGCCCCGGCTGCCCGGAGCTTTGCCGCCTCTGCGAATGCGGCGGAAAAGGTACAGAACGAACCGGTCACCACAAACCCGATCCGCTCACCTGTCAAGTCGTTCATGGGCGAGTCTCCTCTCTTCGAGAATGTTGCAAATGGTGTCTGCGATGATCTCCCCGGCGGTCATGGGTGCAACCTTTCCCGGAGCGGCGGTGCGGCGTTGGCACATTTTCAGTGCAAAACCGCCTCGCCGTGGTCGGGATAGAGCCGCACCTCCCGGAGCAGCAATGCCGCCGCCTGTCTGCGCTGTTCCAGCCCGGCAGTCTCCCACCACGCCGCCCAGCTGCCGGCAGGTGTCTCCGTCCGTCCGGTCGATTCCCGGCGCAGCTGCTGTTCCAGTTCCCGGCGTTTGGCTGCTTCCTGTTCCGGCGTGAACACCGGGGAGAGATTTTCCAGTGTGATTTCCTTTCCCTGAAAAGTCACGATTTCGATTTCCTTTTTGTATCTGATATTACTTATAAGATCACCTTTCCTTTCCATGCTGCCGCTGTTGCCGTTTCAGTTCCGCTAAAATCTCCGGCGGGATACGGTCAACCAGCCGCCGCATATCGTCCAGTTCGCTTTTTAACTTCGCCCGTTCCATCGTGTCATTCATCTTGCCTTTTTCGCTGGCCTTTGCCCTGACTTCCAGCTTTTCATTTTCCGCTAACAAGTCATTGATTGTGACCTTGTATTTTTTCAGTTGCCCGGAGAAGTTCTCCATCTGCGGAAACCACTTTTTCAGCATGGAGAGGGCTTCCTCTTTCTTCTTTCCGGCGTTCAGCGGGGTAATGCCGGAGAGAACCGCTTCAATGGCCCTCGCCTGTTTGGAGAGGTTGACCGCCTGTTTGAACAGCCGGGTGGGGATATGCTTCCGGCCCGTCTTGCTGGCGCTTTCCCCACGCTCCAGGTCGGGGTACTGCTCCACCATACAGGCGTGAAAATCGTCCTGCCACTTCGTCAGATTGGCCCGGTTGCCGATAATTTCTTTGGCGCACAGGCGGTTGTCCTTTGTCAGCGGCACAAAGACCAAGTGCAGATGGGGCGTTTTTTCATCCATGTGTACCATAGCCGAAACGATGTTCTCCCGGCCCACCCGGTCAATGAGGAAGTCCGCCGCCCTCTGGAAGTAGGCCGCTATCTCCTTTGGGGACTTGCCCTTGAAAAACTCCGGGCTGGCGGTAATCAGCGTGTCCACAAACCGAGTGCTGTCCTTGCGGGTGCGGCATCTGGCCTGCTCGATGCGGCTCTGAATGAAATGGTAGTAGCGGCCATCCGGCTTGACGATGTGGAAATTGTACTTGCTCCGGCTGGTGTCAATGTCCGGGTTGCTGGCGTACTGCTCCTTTTTCCGTTCATGGTGGGCTTCCAGCGGCCCCGCCGGGTGGCCCTTGTGCTTCTCAAATCGCAAAATTGCGTGTTGTGCCATTGAACTCCTTTCCCCATTCCATTCCTTTCCGGCGGGTTTTCCCGCCGAAAATATCTCTGATAGGATTGGAATGGAATGAATGTAAATAGATGGTTTTAATCTCTGTATTTCTATATACCGTCAGATTTCCGTACTTCAAGAGGATTGATTTTCGTACTCGCCAAGTACGGTTTTCAGCCCTCCGGCGTACCATAACCGGATTTCTTGAAGTCGGTGTTTGGAACCGCTTCATAGGATTTCGGGTAAATGCGGTTGGGTTTTCCACAGCCCTGTTTCTGGATTTCCACCAGCCCCGCATACTGCAACTCCCGCAGGGTGTTGACCGCTTTCTGCCGCCCGCAGCGGAGCAAAGCGACCACCTCGCAGATGGGGTAGTACAGGTAGACCCGCCCGTACTCGTCCGCCCAGCCGTTCTTCCGGGACAACTCCGCCCGGCGCAGGACAAAGGCATACAGCACCTTCGCTTCGTTGCTCAAGGGCTGGAATGTGGGTGCTTCAAAAAGGAAATTGGGGAGCCGGGTGAAACTGAACGCCTTTTCCGGCTGGTGAATATAAATCGTGTTTGTCATAGCGTGTTTTGTGGACGGTTAGAGGCCCGTTTTCCGGGGCGAATGATAAATGATACCAGCCGCCCCGGTTGAGGGCTTGCGGAGCCTTGCAAATCAAGGCTTTTCCCGCTCTTAACTGTCCACAGCAGACCTCCTTTTCCGTTCACTTTCTGTTTTCTGCCGCCTGTGAACTCTGGCGGCGCAGTCCGGGCAGTATTTGCCCCGGTTGGACTTCGGGACGAACACACCGCCGCACTCCGCACAGCGTTTCAAGTCCCTGTCCCGGTAAATCTCCGCTTCCAGCGTCCTGTCCAGCGGCAAGACCGCCCAGCGGAACCACTTGCAGCAGACGGAGAACGAAATCATCTGCGGACAGGCGCAGGTGTCGCCATCGTCCAGCGCAAGGCAGTTTCCGTCCTCGCAGTTGCAGCACTCCCGGCGTATCAGGCCGCTGGCTCGTCTCTTCTGGGGCGGGGTTATGCGGTAGGGGGAGCCGTCCGGCCTGTGTTCCAGCGGCGGCAGGTGTTGATAGGGTCTTTTGCTCATGCGTCCCTCCGTTTTCTTTGGCGTGTTCTGTTTCCAAGGTGCTTGTCCATCGATGAACTATCCCAAGTCTACACCTTTTTGACCGCCTGTGCCGTATATCCAAGAGGTAGGAAATCAGCCTGAAAAACTCCCTATTTCCACGCTCTCGGATTTGTGATATAATCAAAAAAAGATAAAAGACAAATTCAGGTTTCTGGTCTTCTTGCACAAAATAAAGGAGGAGCTATTATGCAAATTGTTTATATTCCAAGCGAATCAATGTCTGTTCAAGGTAAAAAAGATGAAATCTATAAAAGATATGGGAAAGACTGGAATATTAGAGAACAGGGAGGAGGTAACGGAAATTGGTTGTTGACCAGAAAAAGTGATGTGCTTGTAGATGGAAAAAGTTATCGTACTTTTGTACTTGAACACTACGGTAAATCCAAGCTGACAGCGAAGCTTGTTGATAAATTTCGTGAAGATGTAGCAAATGGTAAAATAAAACTGTAAATGCCTATGCCGTTATGCTATGAGCATAGTACATAGCATAACGGCTTCTCTTTCGTTGAGCTAGCAAGGAGGGTGAATATGTCTTTATCCATACAAGAGCGATTAAAAGACCTACGTGTGGAGCGTGGCTTGACGCTGGGGCAGCTTGCGGAGCAGACCGGGCTTTCCAAGTCTGCGCTGGGCAGTTACGAAACGGAAGACTTCAAGGACATCAGCCACTATGCCCTTATCCGGCTGGCGAAGTTTTACGGTGTGACCGCTGATTATCTGCTGGGGCTGTCTGAAATGAAAAATCACCCAAACGCCGATCTTGCAGACCTGCGTTTGAGTGATGAAATGATTGACCTGCTGAAAAGCGGGAGGATAGACAATACCCTGCTGTGTGAGCTGGCGGCGCACCCGGATTTCCCCCGGCTGATGGCTGACCTTGAAATCTATGTGAACGGAACGGCACTGAAACAGGCGCAGGGTGCAAACGCCATAGTGGACACGATGAGCGCAACTGTTATAAAAAAGCATAATCCTGGCATGAGTGATACGCAGTTAAGACAGCTTATCACCGCCCATATTGATGAGGACGAGTTTTGCCGCTATGTGATACAACGGGACATAAACGGGATTGCCCTTGCTCTGCGGGAAACACACAAGGACGATTTTTTCAGCGTCCCAGAGGATAACCCGCTAAAAGAAATGCTGGAAACTGCTGGTGAAATCGTCAGCCAGGACAGCGACACGGAACAAGCGTACTTGGCGTTTATCTGCAAACGGCTCAAGCTGAATTTTAGGAAGCTGTCAGTAGAAGAACGGAAGTGGCTGAAAAAGATTGCGGAAAAATCCGACTTGCTGAAGAATCCAAAACCGCAGAGAGGACGAAGATAAAAAATGCCTGAACGGCGGTTCTGGTTTTTCAGAACCACCATCCAGGCATTTTGTTTAGTAATAGAAAAAGGTGCAGTTGATTATTGCGTATTGTCAATCTCTCTCAAACCGGGTAGTAAAAATACGGCAAGCGCAACGATGATAATGCCAATTCCGCAAATGACAAACCATTTCTCAACTCCCAGCCGCTCCGCCAGAGGCCCGGAAATGACAAGGCCAAACGGCATGGCGAGGGAAGCGGCGCTTGTCAGTAGAGAAAAAACTCTCCCCAGATATTCTGGTTTGACCGTTTCTTGAAAAATCGCATTTTGCACACCGTAAAATGGAGCGGAAATTCCCATAACAGTACAGCACACAACAAAGACAAGAAATGCGTCTGGCGGCAAAAGCCCGGAGAGCATATTGCTAACGCCCATCAGGAGAACGGAAAGACCGATGGTGTACCGCCGTTTCTTAAAACCGCCCCAAATGCTCAGAATGACTCCGCCAAGCAGCATACCAACCGCAAAAGCAATTTCAGCGGCAGAGGCATGGGCCGGTGTTCCTTTGAAGTATGACATACAGATGAGAGGAAAAAGCGTACTGATTGGCATATAAAAGAACATATAAATTACACCAATCCAGAGCAGAGCAAAGAGGCCCCTGTTTTGCTTTAATACCACATACCCCTCTTTCATATCCTGTAAAAACTGTTGTCTTTTCGTTTCTGGACATAGTTCAGGCGTTGGTATGGACGAAATCGCAACAGTCACACAGGCAAGGATTGCACCCACAATATCTAACAATATAATTGCATTAAGAGGCCAAACAGCATATAAAAACGCTGCGGCAGCTGGACTGATAATCGCACTTACTGCTTGCATGGTCTGCGTGTAACCAGCGCATTTTGTAAGTTCCTCTTTTGGCACAATCATAGGTGTTGCTGCGCTGAATGCTGGAGAATGAAAAGCAGTTCCCGCACTTCGGATTAACAGGACAACCATAATAGACCATACGGGCAATTCCATGTAAAACGCCACCAGCGCCAGAATACCGCCAGCGGCGGCAATTATCAAATCCGCACCAATCATTACGCTTTTACGGCTGTGCCGGTCAACAAAAGCACCTGCAAACGGGCCTAAACAGGCTTGCGGCAAAAATCCAATCAGTGTTGCCGCCGTCAATATGATTGCAGAATTAGTTTTCGCAACCAAATAAAAGATAATGGCCATTTGCAAAATACCGCTGCTAATAAAGGATATTGCTTGTCCGGCAAGAAGTGTAAAATAAGTTTTTCTCCATGAATTGTTGTTTTGGGTCATAATGCGAACCTCCTTTTTTATTGCATTGTTCCTTTGTTTCTGCAATAAAAAGCAGGCGTTGTCCCACAGAGAGGGCAGACGCCTGCATAACAACAAAGCACGAAAAAACACCACGATACAGTTCAAAGACTGCTCGTGTCAAACCTACGTGTTCCTTTGCATACGCACGCAAAAAAAGCCCACCATCATGTGGAAAGGTACTTCTACTTTTTATTGCTTATTAGCGTACACAAATTAACACACGTAAGCCTCCTTCCAATCTCAAACTGTCGCACAGTATAACACACATCCGATAGACTTGTCAACCATTTTTAACCTTGTTTTCCATCTTGTTTTTCCATCTCTTACGGGCAGTAGCAAAGCCAGGCGAGCCAGTCAACGGTCAAGATGAACGGCGCTTTCAGCGCCGCCGTTGACAGTCTCGCCCGTCTTTGCTAATGGGTAATCAAGGCGGGAAAGCCATTTTAGGGCTTTCCCGCCCATTTCAATTTTGGGAGAAGAAAGGCCCCAAAATGAACGAGTGCGGCCAAACACTTTTAGGGATTGGCCACCTTGTCCACCCATCCAGCGGGGCGGCGGGGAACGGTCAAGGCCGGGCGTCAGCCCATTCATTTCAGCCTTGACGGTTTCCTGCCGTCCTGCTACTTTTCCCGGAGTGTGGCCACACATCTGGTCACGGTGTCCAGAGCTTTGGGACTTTTTGTCCCATAGGCCGGGGGCGGAGGACGAGGGACGGGGGCTTTCATAATACGCCCTGTCTGCTGCTGAAATCAGCCCTTTGTTTCCGGCTTACCAGCCCCAAACAAAGCCCTGCTTTCCTGCCGCGTCAAATGCCCTTGCCCTCCCCGGCGGCAACGGTATTTTCAGGGCAACGCCGACAGAGCGTATAACACACTACACTTTGCTCCGCAAAGTCGTGTGCCAAATGGGGCGCTGCCCCCTTTGGAAACCCCCGCAACAAACAGGTGCTATGCACCCAGCCGGGAGCATAGCGCCGTTTGTTGTCAGCAGCCCGTTTCACGGTCTGCGTGTAGTTCCTTGTAAACTGACCTAAAGAAATATTTAGATAAAAATAATCAAGATAAATGTAATCAGGATAAAAGTCTGTATTGGGATCGGATAATTTTTAATAGACAGAGAATCCAGAGAATTTTGTACGATAAAAGTATAAGCATAAAAGAAATTGATATAAAAGAGATGTTTATTTCAATAGCTGGTAATTATGTTGGTGATAACATTGATCAAATCCTAAATTATGAAAGGAAGACGATTGATGAGAATGGATATTGCCTTTGGACTTTCAGTGCTAATTCGGTGTCAGCTGAAACAGTGAAACAACTTTGCAAAGAACGACAAGAGCAGGAGAAAGACGTATATGTATTATTCATATTTACAACATCCAATTCATATGCAAAAAAGAATGCTTTTAAATATAATATATTAAGGAAAAAATATGTGTCAAAACTTTCAGGGCAGGATATGGAATTCCTGAAATTTGATCAAATGAGTTATGGACACTTTTCAGTTCCTGATGGTATTGATTGTACAGCAAGTGGCGGGAAAAATGTAAAAGCGTTTGTAATATCAAAGTTATATTTATTGGATGAAGTTTGTGATAAGAATGAATTGGAACAAGGGTATGTTGCAGTCAGAGAGAATGGAGTGCAGGAGATAAAAGCAGGAGGGTGGCAGAGGTCTACGCACTATGTTAGGTGTAAGGATGATAACTTTGATAATAATAGAGCATTTAAAGCACCTAATAGAAGGGAGTTTTGCTTTCTGGGAAAACTAGCATCTCCTTATATTCTTACACTAGAACGAGAAAATGTCTGAATGAACTATTTATACATAGTGGGAAAAATCATGTTGTCATTTGCGCGGAGTAGGGTATATAATGACACCATACGTTAAAAATCTTAAGTAAATATGGCTATATGATTGTGAAACACAAGTTGTCCGTCGGGCTGTGCGTGACTTAAGTTGTTAAAACAGGTGATTGTGAAATTGAAAAAACAGGACTTGGGTTGAGGTGTTTCGTAATTGCCTTAGAAAGTGAGAAGGAGAAGACATCTTATGGAAAAGAAAGAACTGATATACTACAGACTGGATGAGGTGGATGAGAAGATACTTGCCATGCTTCAGGACAATGCACGTGTATCACTTAAGGATATAGGCGCTGAGGTGTCCATGTCACCTACAGCAGTTGGAACAAGAATAGACAGGATGCTTGCCGAGGGCGTGCTTGAGGGATTTACGACCAAGCTCAACCCGGAGGCTATGGGTCATTATATCAAGGCATTTATCAATCTGGAGGTTTCACCTGAGCAGAAGGCTGAGTTCTATCCATATATAGACAGCGTGTTAAATGTTGTGGAGTGCAACTGTGTGACAGGAGATTACTCAATGCTCATTGAGGTACGTTTCAAGACAACAGCAGATCTCGATCATTTTGTTGGTGAACTTCAGAGATTTGGCAAGACAAAGACTCAGATCGTATTCTCCACAAATGTAAAGCACAGATGCAGATACTGGAAGAATGATCTTCACCACGATGAGGAGAAGAAGTAAAAAGTGAAAACTGTGTCGAAAAGACTTTAGACGTTTAACTCAGCGGGAAATACCCCAAAACAAGAAGAATGTTTATAAATAATAAGCTTAATTGATAAAAACAGGGGAAAATTAAGCAAAAACAAAAAAATACTTAGATTTCACAAGTTTTTTCTTTACAATCTTAATTTCCTATACTATAATAGGGAGCGTGGTCAGAAAATAATTAACAGGTCACGATATATAATCAGTTTAGGAGGATTTTTACTATGTCATATGTTGATGAAGTACTCGAGATAGTACAGAAGAAGAATGCAGATCAGCCTGAGTTCTTACAGGCAGTAACAGAGGTTCTTGATTCACTCAGACCTTGCATCGAGGCAAATGAGGAGCTTTACAGAAAGAATGCTATCCTCGAGAGAATCACAGAGCCAGATAGACAGCTCATGTTCAGAGTACCATGGGTAGATGACAACGGACAGGTACAGGTCAACAGAGGTTTCCGTGTACAGTTCAACAATGCCATTGGACCATACAAGGGAGGTCTCAGACTTCACCCATCAGTAAACCTTGGTATCATTAAGTTCCTTGGTTTCGAGCAGGTTTTCAAGAACTCACTTACAACACTTCCAATCGGTGGTGGTAAGGGTGGTTCAGACTTCGACCCTAAGGGTAAGTCAGACAGAGAGATCATGGCATTCTGCCAGAGCTTCATGACAGAGCTTTGTAAGTATATCGGTGCTGATGTCGATGTTCCAGCTGGAGATATCGGAACAGGTGCTAGAGAGATCGGTTTCATGTTCGGTCAGTTCAAGAGAATCCGTGGATCATACGAGGGAGTTCTCACAGGTAAGGGACTTACATATGGTGGATCACTTGCTCGTACAGAGGCTACTGGTTACGGACTGCTTTACCTTACAAACGCACTGTTAAAGGATCATGACATTGATATCGCAGGCAAGACTTGTGCAGTATCAGGTGCTGGTAATGTTGCAATCTACGCAATCCAGAAGGCACATCAGTTAGGTGCTAAGTGTGTTACATGTTCAGATTCTACAGGTTGGATCTACGATCCAGAAGGAATCGATGTTGCACTTCTTAAGGAAGTTAAGGAAGTTAAGAGAGCACGTCTTGATGCTTATGCTGCTGCTAGACCATCAGCTGAGTACCATGTAAAGAAGGATGCAAATGATCACGGCGTATGGTCAATCAAGTGTGACCTTGCTCTTCCATGTGCTACACAGAACGAGCTTAACCTTGACGATGCTAAGATGCTTGTTGCAAACGGCGTTATCTCAGTAACAGAGGGCGCTAACATGCCTACAACTCTTGAGGCTACTAAGTACCTTCAGGAGAATGGTGTTCTCTTCGTTGGTGGTAAGGCTGCAAATGCAGGTGGTGTTGCTACATCAGCTCTTGAGATGAGCCAGAACAGCGAGAGACTTTCATGGACATTCGAGGAAGTTGATGGCAAGCTCAAGGGAATCATGGAGACAATCTACGCTAACATCTCAAATGCAGCAAAGAGATACAACATGACAGTTGGCGGAAACACAGACTATGTTGCAGGTGCTAACATTGCCGGCTTCGAGAAGGTTGTTGACGCTATGCTTGCTCAGGGTGTTTGCTAATCATAAGCATTTGGCGAGAGCCACATCTTCAAATCAACTAGACATAAGATTATAATATAAGACTATAGACGTCCATCTGTGGAGTGATCCGCAGATGGGCGTTTTTGCGTTGCGGTTGTCTTCGGTGACTCCTGTTGGTGTAATCTCTATGTTGTATATCCAATCACGTTTGTCTACCCTCACTTTGACTTTGCTTCCATCGTGCACGCCGCGCCAAGCACGATAAGGGCGCCTAGCTCTCTGCGGCGGCACAGAAGCGTCAAAGTTCGGTCGCCGGCACTACCGATTGGATATACAACGTAGAGAATACACACCAACAGGAGTCGCCGAAGACAATTTTTTATACTTAAAGTTCGTTTAAGTTTTACAGGCTATTATAGCATCATCAAGAGGAGATAAGGTAAAGAAAGGATGATGCTTATGGCAGACAACACGTTTAAAAGATATGAACTTAAGTACATGTTAGATAGAGAACAGTACGAGCAGATAATGAGCGAAATGATAAGGTATATGCAACCGGACAGGTTTGCACATAGCCAGATCATTAACATATATTTCGACACTCCTTCCCACAGGCTCATCAGAGACTCCATAGAAAAGCCGGTTTACAAAGAAAAGCTCAGGCTCAGAAGCTATGGAGTCCCGGATGACGATTCAGAGGTTTTTATTGAGCTCAAGAAGAAATACAAATCTGTTGTGTACAAAAGAAGGCTGGAGGTGCCTGAACAGGAGGCTATGGATTATCTGGTGGGCGGCCAGCCGCTGCACAAGGATTGTCAGATCGGCAGAGAGATCGATTATTTCATGCAGGTATACAAAGATCTGGAGCCTGCGGTGGTTCTCTCGTATGAGAGAGATTCCTACAAAGGGATAGATGATCCGGAGCTCAGGATCACGTTTGATTACAATATACTGTGGCAGAATGATGATCTGACACTTCAGAAAGAACCATATGGGCACAAGGTCGTACCAGAATATAAGGTGTTGATGGAGATCAAGATGGCAGGTGGGTTCCCGCTGTGGCTGTCACATCTGCTGACAAAGTATGGAGCATACAAGACGTCATTTTCAAAGTATGGAGAGGCGTATAAACAGATGGTAGGCTGACATAAGTGGATCATATACATTTAAAGCCAGAAACTAAAAAAGACGAATTATGTAAATGATAAAGTGGCAAACATAGACAGGAGGAGATAGAAGATGACAGGATTATTTGACAGTATATTTGGAACGGCGACAACGATATCAGTGCAGGAGTTCCTGATCTGCATAGCGGTATCTCTTGTGATAGGCGTATTCCTTGCAGGGGTGTACGCGTTTAGGAGTAAATATACACAGAGCTTTTTGGTGACATTGGCACTTATACCTGCGGTTGTGTGCGTGGTGATCATGATGGTAAATGGCAATGTTGGCGCGGGTGTTGCTGTGGCAGGTGCATTCAGCCTTGTAAGGTTCAGATCGGTTCCAGGTTCGGCAAAGGAGATATGTGCCATATTCCTTGCGATGGGAGCTGGACTTGTGACCGGAATGGGATTTATAGGATATGCAGTATTATTTGCCGCCATACTAGGCGGAGCGATGTTCATTTGCAGCCTTACTGGATTTGGCGGCGGAAGGGATGAAGAGAGAGCCCTGAAGATCACCGTGCCTGAAAATCTCGACTATACAGAGGCATTTGATGAGATACTTGCCGACTGTACAGACAGTTACAGACTGATAAATGTGAAGACGACCAACATGGGAAGCCTGTTCAAGCTTACATATGTGGTGAAGCTTAAGAAGCACACAAATCAGAAGGATATGATAGATAAGCTCAGAGTGAGAAATGGCAACCTTGAGATCATGCTGGCGCAGGTGGATTCGGGGGACATGACATTGTAGAAGTCAGTTGATAAGGCAGATACTTAGTAAGGAGATGATCGTATGAGGAAGAATAAATATATGAGACATATAGCGGGAATCCGCAAATGTCTGGCTATAGGGTTGACAGCGGCCATGTGCATGGCAATGCTTGCCGGATGTTCAACCAGCCAGAGCACAAGCTCGACTTCTGATACTGAGGTGACAAGTGATGTGAGCACAGAGACGGACGCTGATAAAGAAAGCCCAAATGGCAGTGCGGATGCAGAGAATACCAGTGTAAAGACAGAGATGACTGTGGAGGAAATGCAGGCGGCTATAGATGAAGCCATGAGCGATGCGGCTATAGATATAACAGATATGTTCACGAAGCGGGATCTGGCGGGAAACTATGATGAGAGCGAGGCTGTAAAGATAACATTATCGGGAAAGACAGCCGCATGTAATAGTTCAAATGTTCAGATCGAGGATGGAGTGGTGACTATCAAAGCGGCCGGTGTATACGTTCTGTCAGGGACACTCACAGACGGCACCATCGTGGTGGATGCGGGCGATGATGATAAGGTTCAACTTGTACTTGACGGAGTATCAATCATGGCTGCGGACTATGCGGCTATATATGCAAAGAACGCTGACAAGGTATTTGTTACGTTGGCGGAAGGGGCAGGGAACAGTCTTACGGTATCCGGAGACTACGTCCAGACGGATGACAATAATGTGGACGCTGTGATATTTGCCAAATGTGATCTCACACTTAATGACACTGGAAGCCTGACGGTCAAGGATAACACGGGACATGGAATCGTGTCCAAGGATGACTTGGTGGTTACAGGCGGCACTTATACCATATACAGTCAGGACCACTGCCTGAACGGCAAGGATAGCGTGAGAATTGCGGATGGAACATTTAACCTGAGTTGTGATGAGGATGGTATACATGCGGGAAATGACGACCAGCAGGATGGATATGTATATATAGAAGGCGGAGATATCAACATATCGGTTGGCGATGACGCGATCCATGCGGAGGGACTTCTGATAATAACTGGTGGAGATATAGATGTATCTAAGAGTTGTGAGGGGGTAGAGGGGGATAAGATCCTTGTGACTGGCGGGGATATAGATGTGATATCCCGTGATGACGGCTTCAATGCAGCTGGAGGCAGCTCAGGCTCGGGAGACAACCATGATGGCTTTGGAGGCGGCCCAGGCATGGGCGGAGTGTACATGGATGCCGACAGTGATGCATATATTTTTATAACAGGAGGAACGATAAATATAAATGCCAACGGTGATGGAATAGATTCCAATGGCTGCATTGGAATTACAGGAGGCAGCGTATATGTACTCGGCCCTTCGGACAATGGCAATGGCGCGATGGACTACGGAATCTGTGCTGCGATAACAGGCGGCGAGATCGTGGCTGTGGGTGGTTCTGGTATGGCACAGGGATTTGGAGATGAGTCCACACAGTGCTCGGCTCTTGTTAACTTTGATGAGTGGGTTGACGCCGGCGAAACGATCACACTTACTGATTCAGATGGCAAGGAGGTGCTCAGCTATAGGGTGGATAAGAAATTTAACTCGGTTGTTATCAGCACATCAGACATGAAACAGGGTGATAACTACACTTTGACTGTCGGTGACCAGAACAGTACATTTACACTGGATGATATTACATACAGCGAGGGCTCAGGCGGAATGCAGAGACCGGGCGGCAATTTAGATAATGGCGGAATGCAGAGACCGGGCGGCAACTCAGATGATGGAAATATGCAGAGACCAGGTGGCAATTCAGATGATGGAAATATGCAGAGACCGGATGGCGATTCAGATAATGGGCAGAATGACAGCGCAAATGGCAGTTCACAGAACAAAGACAATAGTTCGAGCTCAGACAGCATGAGCATATAGAAGATAATTCCAGACGCTTTAATAGCCGAAAACAGTTGATTAATTTGCAAAAATGCTTAATATTATAAAGACATGAGATTTTTGTAGTTAATACACAGTTGGTAAAAAGAGCAGATACCCAATATGACTGGAAGGAGAAAACATATGAAGTTATATGTTGCAAGACATGGAGAGACGGAATGGAACAGACTTAATAAGGTCTGTGGCAGGACAGATTCCCATCTTACAGATAAAGGACTTCAGCAGGCACAGCTCCTTGCAGAGAGATTGGATAGCTGCTCTATTGACGTGATAATAGCATCGCCGCTCTCCAGGGCACAGGAGACAGCACGAGCGGTGGCGGAGAGAAAGCATTTGCCGGTACTTACGGATGAAAGGCTTATAGAACAGGATTACGGTGTGTATGAGGGTGTCCAGAGGGACGACAGGGATTTCCTGAACAATAAAAGAATGTTCGCATACAGATATCCTGGTGGAGAATCCATGATGGATATTGCCAGGAGAACGTACGATCTGATAATTGAAACCCGCGAGACCTATCCGGATTCGTCGGTACTGTTTGTTTGCCATAACGGAATATGCAGGGTGATATGCAGCTATTTCATGGATATGACCAACGAGGAGTATTTTGGATTCAGTCAGGACAATTGTGGGTACAATATCTACGAGTGCTGATCTGAGAAGGAGTGTTTTATAATATGAAGGAATTGCTTATAGATTCATTTAAGGATGCACTGTTTGATACGGTGAAGCTCATCCCGTTTCTGCTCATCACCTATGTGGTCATGGAGTGGCTTGAGAGAAAAACTGCAGGCCGACAGGCACATGTGCTTGGAAAGGCAGAGAAGCTTGGGCCATTGATTGGCGGAGTGCTGGGAATAGTGCCACAGTGCGGATTTTCACTTATGGCATCCAACCTGTACAGCGGAGGCGTGATAGGGGCGGGCGTGCTCATAGCCGTGTTCATGTCAACCTCGGACGAGATGCTGCCGATCATGCTGTCAAATGACGCGATAAGCGCGGGGACAATAGTGAAGATCCTTGCGACAAAGGCGGTCATAGCCGTAATAACAGGCTATATAGTAGGATTTGTGCTGGACAGACTGAGAAAGCCGGTCCAGGTAAAGAAGATAGATCCAGTCCACAGACATGGCGGACATGATGAACACGAACACCATGTCGGACATGTGCACAGTGACGCTGCAAAAGCGGCAGAAAGCTCCATACATACACAGAATATAGTGTACAAGGATGCTGCTGAGAAGAAAGGAAAGGGACATGTGCATGACTATGTCCATGAGCACAGTCACGACCACGGACATTTGGGAGAGAAGAATATCCATGAGGTGTGCGAACAGGAACACTGCGACTGCGAGGGTGGAATATTCAGATCTGCTCTGGTGCACACTGCAAAGATTGCGATATTTATATTTATATTCTCACTTGTGATAAATGTGATCATAGAGGCTGTAGGAGAGGAATCCATAGCCCGCATATTCAATGATGTGCCTGTGCTTGGAGAGGCGGCAGCAGCGTTGGTGGGTCTTATTCCTAACTGTGCGGCATCAGTCATAATAACCGAGCTGTATCTTCAGGGAATACTCAGCGCGGGTGCTATGATGTCAGGACTTCTGGTGAGTGCAGGAGTAGGCCTTGTGGTGCTCTTTAGGATGAACAGGCATAGACCTGCGGAGAATATAAGGATAGCAGTGGTGCTGTATGCTGCAGGACTTGCGTGGGGACTCATAATAAATGCTCTTGGAATCACATTTTAGCAGAGTGTAGAGAAAATAAATGTAAGCGATGCGCAGTGACCGCATTGCAATAAAGTAAAAAAAGGCTGCGAAAAAACTCAATCGAGTTTTTTCACAGCCCCTTGTGTGTGTGTGTTGTTACTTTGTGCGTTTCTTACCGCAGACAGGACAGATATCCTGATCCGTAGGCTGTCCGCATCCCCAGCAGATCCAAGTGTCCCCTTCACTGGATGGTTGCTCCGCCAGCTTTTGTGTCGGCTTCATCTTGAAGTTTTTGGAAACAATCTCCACATTGCCGTCCTCGTCAAGAGTAGTCTTGATATCTGCGGCGGCGGGAGTTGTGTCCGATGAAATATTTTTCTTCTTTTTCCCAAATCCAAATCCCATTTTATAACCCCGATTCTATAACATATATAAAATATTCTAATGCAATATATACAATTAAGCAATAGAAATTTGGACGAAATTGCCTATACTGTTGTAAAATTTGATGAAAAGCACCTATTGCCATGCGCCATCAAATGTGATCACCTGACCATTCAGGTATTCTCCACACTCGGCAATGTGCACAATGAAATCTGCCGCTTCAGAAGGTTTGGCCATTCTTCCTGCAGGTATTTCATCCTCCAGCATCTGGCGTTCCTCCGGTGACAGATGACCGTTCATGGAGGTGTCAATTGCGCCAAATGCTATGGCGTTGACGGTTATACCGCTTGGAGCAAGCTCCTTTCCAAGAGCCTTTGAGAAGGAATTTACAGCACCCTTGGAGGCTGAATATGCGACCTCACACGACGCACCGACATTTCCCCACACGGACGAGATATTGATTATGTGTCCTTTGTGGTGCTGGATCATGTGAGGAACCACGAGTCGGCAGCTATTGAAAACCGAGTACACATTTGACTTCATGGTTCTGTCAAAATCCTGTGCGGTCATATCGTTTATAAGCCCCACATAAGATATGCCGGCATTGTTGATGAGGAGATCGATGTCGCTGCCGAGATGATCTATGGTATTTTGTATAAACTTCTCCATAAATTCCATATCCCCGGCGTCTCCGGTCTCACAGTAACAGATGCAGCCTTTTGCCATAAGTTCGTCTCTCAGAGAGAGAAGCTCTTCTTTGTGTTTGAATGAAGTGATAGATATGCTGTTATATTTGCCTGAAAGCGCCAGTGCTGTCGCCCTTCCGATGCCTGTCGAGGCGCCAATTATTATCGCTGTTTTCAAATCTGTACCTCCGCTATTTGTGAACAAAAATTTAATTCTAGTATATCATGCGAATTAAATGTTGAAAATAAAAAAGCACTTTGGTATACTCTAGTTGTTTTTGTTAACAAATGAGAATATACATTTATATTGAGATGGAGGCTATATAATGGGTAAGAAAGTAATGAAATTATTCTTAGATACAATGCTCAGAGCAGCGGTTATCATACTTGCAGTGGCTATAGTTGTCATGCTCGTACTGCTTGCACGAACCGTCAGCAAGAGCAAGAAATCAGACGCATCGGACACGGGCAATAAGACAAGCATCGTGACTGAGGAGTCAGATCCGTCAGATCCTACATTTGGAGGTTCAGGCGATGCTGCAGACAGCTCAGACACATCAGCGGATGACAGCTCACAGGACGCTTCAACAGAGGATGTAAATGCAGGAAATGGCAAGGATGCAAAAGTAGTAGTGCTCAACGCATCAGGCGTGTCAGGTGTGGCAGCTACATGGCAGACAACACTCACAGCGGATGGATACACATCAGTAGATATAGGAACATATGACAACGGAGATCAGTCAACAACAGTTATCTACACATCAGATTCATATGATGTGAGCGGACTTGTAAGCCTTCTGGGTGGAGCGGCAACGGCTGACAGATCAGATATTGACTCATCTGTTGCTTCAGATGTTGACATTTCAGGTGCAGACATTGTCGTAGTAATAGGTGTGGACAACGCAGCCAACAACTAGATATAGAAGAATATGTAGAAAATATATAGAAAACTCTGCTGATATCTGAATGGAAAACACCGATATCAGCAGAGTTTTTTTACTGTAGTACAAAATGTTACAGATTTTGCCGGCTGTTCTACATTTTTCTGGTTTGTCAAGTATATATATGAGTAAAAACAATAGGCAAAAGTAATAAAATATACCGAAAACGTGACGAAAAACCCTATTGACATAAATGGGTATGGTGAAGGTTTCACAAAAAAGGAAGTTTAAACCAAGGGAAAACGGTTCGAAAATCGTCAAAATGTTGCAAAATTTGTGCACGTATACAATTTAGACAAAAGTTTAAAAATTTTTTTGAGCAATAATCACATAGAATGAAAAATGCCAATGATGTAGAATAACAATAGTTTTTAGGGTGAACAAAAACAAGATTATATACACTACGGAGGTAATTTCAAATGGCAAGTTTATCACTTAAGAACATTTACAAGGTATATCCTAACGGATTCAACGCAGTTAAGGACTTCAACCTTGAGATCGAAGACAAGGAGTTCATCATCTTTGTTGGACCATCAGGATGTGGAAAGTCAACAACTCTTAGAATGATAGCAGGACTTGAGGATATCAGCTCAGGTGAGTTATGGATCGGCGACAAGCTCGTAAACGATGTAGAGCCAAAGGACAGAGATATTGCGATGGTATTCCAGAACTACGCTCTGTACCCACATATGTCAGTATATGATAACATGGCATTTGGACTTAAGTTAAGAAAGGTTCCAAAGGAGAAGATCGACAAGGCTGTACATGAGGCAGCTAAGATTCTTGATATCGAGCATCTTCTTGACAGAAAGCCAAAGGCTTTATCAGGTGGACAGAGACAGCGAGTTGCTATGGGACGTGCAATTGTCCGTGAGCCAAAGGTATTCCTTATGGACGAGCCTCTTTCAAACCTTGATGCTAAGCTTCGTGTACAGATGCGTGTTGAGATCTCAAAGCTTCATCAGAGACTCCAGACAACTATCATCTACGTAACACATGACCAGACAGAGGCTATGACACTTGGTA
>OGPL01001067.1_pt1 | contig 26620 bp, 26 predicted proteins | sample 1552901 | NCBI WGS metagenome assembly OGPL01 (sample SAMEA2580244, study PRJEB22360) | human gut metagenome | biome: human gut; feature: human-associated habitat; material: faeces | place: Denmark | collected 2008/2010 | reverse complement strand
CCATCAGAGATGGGGTGGGCCGTACCCATAGCCAGAGTGGTAGCCATAGCGATAGTAGTGGCCGTAGCGGCCGCCCTGAGCCTTGGTTCCGTTCAGAATGAGCGACATATTCTTGAATTTCTTGTCCTTGTAGAACTGCTCGATGTCGCCCAGCATGCTGCGCTCCATCAAGCCGCTGCGAACCACGAAGATGGTGCGGTCGGCATATTTCTCGATAATCTGGGTATCGGCTACAATCTCTACAGGAGGACAGTCGATGAAGATATAGTCATACTCCTTACGGAGCTGATTGATAAGCGATTCCAAACGTTCGCTGAAGAGAAGCTCCGTTGGGTTTGGAGGCATGGTACCGATAGGCAGGATGTCGAAATCCTTCACCAGTCCGTTCTCCTCACCATGGCAGATGATGCCCTTCAGGTCGTCGGTTCTGCCATTGAGGTAATCACTCAAGCCCTCGGCAGGATTGCCTACGAGCATAGAGGTGGAACCATGGCGGAGGTCACCGTCGATGACGAGCACCTTCTTCTCCTTGATAGCGAGCGACATGGCGATGTTGGTAGCCAGATAGCTCTTGCCGGAACCCGGATTAAAGGAAGTGATGACGATGACGTTCTTTTCAGGATGCGCTCCGATGGTGAACTCGAAGTTGGTACGCAATACGCGGAATGCCTCGTTCACGATGTCGCGCTTGCCAGCCTTCACCACAATCTGACGCACCTCCTTCGGCTTCTTCCAGAACAGAATGAGCTGCTTCAGGGTTGGACGATTCTTGCGGCTGATATAGAACGGAATCTCGCCCAGGAATGGGATGGTTACGTTCTTCAGATCCTTGCGGCCACGCACGGTGGTGTTCATGTTTTCACGCACGAAGATGATGACCACAGGGATGAGGAAGCCCAGTGCGAATGCCACCAGCAGGATGTTGCGGCGCACAGGAGCCACAGGCAGGTTGCTGCCTGTAGGAGGAGTGATAACACGGGTGTTATAGGCGGTAAAAGCCTTGGAGAGCTCGTTTTCCTCACGCTTCTGGAGGAGGAAGAGATAGAGCGCCTCCTTTACCTTCTGCTGACGGCCTACGGTCTGCAGATACTTAGCCTGGTTAGGGTTGCTGGCAATCTGCGAGGTGGTATGCGCCTCGTTAGCCTGCAGGGTGCCCAGCTGGGTGCGGAGGGTTACCACGAAGTTGTCGATACTTGCCGTAATACTTCTGCGCATGGCATTCAGGTTCTGGTCGTAATCGGCAACCAATGGGTTCTGTTCGCTGGAGTTTGCCACAATGTTGTTGCGCTCCAACAGGGTCTTATTGTATTCAGCAATCTGCTGCTCGATGCCCGGACTGTCGATACCGGTATTGGATGGCAACACCTGGTTCTTGCTCACTCTGCCTACGAGACTGCTGCGGATATACTGTGCGATGGAGAGGCGTGAGTTGAGATCCATGATCTGCTTGCTCAAATCGCTGCTCTTCTGCATATACTGCTGAGCTGCAGTCTCTACATCAGGCAACAGGTTGGCACTCTTGAAGGAAGAGATATCCTTATCCACATCGCCCAGCTCATGCTCGATAACGCCGAGGCGCTCGGTGATGAAACGGGAGGTGGAAACGGTCATCTGGTTCTTGTCGTCGAGCCAGTTCTTGCGGTATACGGCGATGATGGTGTTGAGGATATCCTCGGCACGCTTGGTCTGTACATCCGTATAGGTAAGATTTACGATGGTAGTCTTCTCCTCGTTCAATCCCACCGTGAGCGAGCCCAAGATGCGATTGGTCATGGAATAGAGGTCGGTATGGCTTACGTAGAGTGCCGGTGCATCGCCACCCTTGATAAAGGCAGCGTATGACGGTGCAGCCTCCAGCTTCACCTTACCCAATGGAGTCTGAACCAGTTTGCCCAACTTACCTGTGACGGTCTTGTTGGTCTCCACAGGAGTTCCATTAGAAGAGGTACCCTTGAAATCAGTGAGTTCAAACTTATCTCCGCCCTTCAGGTAAACGGTCATCGAACCATAGTGTTCTTCGCCGATGGTGAGGAACTGCACGGTGACAGGGAGGTCGTTGCCATAGAGCACATTGCGGTGGAATCGTCCGTCAACAGCGTAATCTACATTGAGTTTCAGCTGCTTTCCTACTTCCAGAAGAACGGAAGGCGACTTGATGGCAATGAGTTCGTTATTAACGTTCGACTTGGTGCCTCCCAATCCCATATCAGAGAACATCGACTCCACATCATTATTGATGGAACTACCTTTGCTTTCATCCTTGATAAGCAGGGAAGCCGTGCGCTGGTATACATTCGGTGTAGAGAGCAGATAATAGCCGGCTGCTCCCATCGTAACGAACAGGGAGAGCACGAACCATTTCCATCTGGCTAAACAGAGATAAAAGAGGTCTTGCAGGCGGAGGAAATCATCCCCCTGGTTGCGGCGAAGCATCGGATTTGGAGCACCCTGATTATTCGCCGGATTTGAATTCTGTATCATCTATAATTTATAAACTATAAACTATTAATTATCAATTATTAATTAACCTTGAGGAAGGTGAGGATGGCAACGGCGAGTGAAGATACGCTCAGCCAGAAGCCCGTAGACTGGATGGTGTTTCCATTGACGGTAGAAGTACGCTTCTTGGTATCGTTAGGCGAAACATACACCACGTCGTTCTGCTGCAGGTAATATACAGGCGAGCTGAACACATCCTTGCCCGAGCAGAGGTTGATCTTATAAATCTTCTGATGGCCGTTTTCCTGACGAAGCACCATCACGTCGTCGCGCACACCGGTGATGGTCAGGTCGCCGGCATTGCTGATGGCATCGAGGATGGTAACCTTCTCGTCTTCGATGGCAAACTGTCCAGGATGGTTTACCTCTCCCATCACGGAGTAATGGAGATTGCTCAAGCCCACGGTAACCACAGGGTCCTTGACCAGGCTTGCGTCTATCAACGCTTTCTTGATTTTCTCAGCCACCTGCTCACGCGACAGGTTTGCCACATGAACGGTTCCCAACACAGGGAAATCGATATTGCCCTTGCTGTCTACCGTATAATAATAGGCATCCTTGGCGACGGTCGACGTGGTGGCGGTTCCCGTAAGGTTGAAGAGCTGTGAGATCTGTGGATCCTTGCTCTTCACGCCGATGTAGAGTTTATCTGTTGGCTTGGCGGTGATCACCGCACTTTTCAGATTGATTAGCGTGTCAGGATTTTGGTTAAAATCCTGGAAATAAGCTATTTGTTGTGGGGCTCCACAAGCTGACAGGACAAGAAGTCCCGTACAAAAAGCTCCAGAAAGCAATGAATTACGATATTTCATATGATTTTATATTTTTTCTAGAAAACATCTTGGTATATAGGTGGTGGCGACAGCACAGACCCCGTCTATCGACACGATGAGGCGATGGTCGCCATTGATGCGCTTGATTTCGCCCTCCAAACCTTTGAACCTGCCGTCGATGACCCTGACACGTTCACCTTTCTTCCAGTTGAAGGCTCCATCCTCGAAATATTCCAGCCCCTCCTGATCGCCCGACGATACCATCATGAACATCTGCATCTGTCGCTTGGGAATGGCGATGGGCTGTGGGTCGAAGTCCACCAGCTGGCGATATAGCCTTGCCTTGCCACACAGTTCCCGCTCCAGGCATAGCGCCTGTCGCTTGTTGCTGCGCATGAAGAAAAGCGAGGGTATGAGTGGGCGCTCCACCACAATCTTCTTGCCTTGGCTGTTTACATGTCTCTCTTTTACGAAAGGGGCGTAATATTCCATCACATCGCCCATCATGTCTTCGGGGAATGTGTTTTTCATCTGGTCAGGATCCTTAAGCGCGTTGTTGAACAGGTTGAACAAGTCTCGGCAAAGCGCCACTTTGTTCATGAACACGCGCATGGCATACCATGATGCCTCTGTCTCAGCTGGTTCGCCAAGAGTCTCGGCTTGTATGCTTAGAGAATGATTGATATCTTTTATTGAATTGTCCATTCTTTCATTTTAAGTATTCTTATACAGACACATTTTCTCTTCCCCCTTATGTCGAAACGAGTCGTCACAAGCAGCAAGGAGATTGAGACAGTATACTTCTCGTAAAGCTTCTGTCGTTCGGAGCAACCCTGATCCAGGCGATGCTGTACCCGCAATCCCATTTGGGTAACTAAGCCTCATATTTTCTGGTTTAGTTCTCAAATGCGCTGCAAAGTTAACAACAAAAAAAAAAAATGAAAGAATGTTAGCGCAATTTTAGATAAAATTAGTTTTTTGAGCCAATTTCTTAATATTAGTTAATTTTACTATTTTATTTGCATACAAAACATAAAATCGGGGTAAATCTCTTTCAATAAGTGATTTACCCCGATTAAACATTATACAGATGGAAGGAAACTTAGTTGTTTACGCTACCTCCCACAATATCAAGCAATTCATTGGTAATGGCCTGTTGACGACTCTTGTTGTACTGCAAGTTGAGTTCGCGCAAGAGTTCATCGGCATTATCCGTAGCGGTCTGCATGGCCACCATTCTGGCAGCATGCTCACTCGCCTGGCTATCCAGCAACGCTGTATAAATCATCAGACGAAGCTGCTTAGGAATCAAGACTCCCAAAACAGTCTCCAAGTCTGGCTCTACAATGAAGTCATCATTCAGAGGTTTTGCCTCAGAACTCTGGCGTCCGTCAGCTTCAGCCTGCTTTTGGCGCAGATATTCCTGAGCCTTTGCCGTAGCCACATTAGAGGTAAGGTCACGATCGTTGTCCACTCCTATCGACTCAGTGCTGAGGTCAATAGGCAAGAAAGTCTTGCGGGTCAGAATCTGTGAACCGGCACTCTTAAAGTGATGATAAATCATCTCCACCTTATCGAGCTCACCAGCAGCATACTGTCTGGCAAGTGAATAGGCGATATCTGCACAGGCGCTGGCACGAGGATGATCGGCAAGATCATTAAAGTTACCGCCAATCTTCAAACCCAGTTTCTGTGCCTTCTCTGCCACTTTTCGTCCGATAGGATATACCGTGATGTCGTCAATGCCTTGAGCCTTATACTCGTCCACCGCATGCATCATCATCTTGATAACGTTGGAATTGAATCCACCACACAAGCTGCTGTTAGAACTGTATACCACAAGAGCTACACGCTTGGTCTCCTTGTGCTCCAACTGCAACGGATGGTCGACATTCGGAGTACTTACCAGGAAACTCTTGAGGATATGTTCCAGCATATTTCCATAAGGCAGCATATTCTGGATAGCTACCTGAGCATGATGCAACTTACTGGAAGCCACCATCTTCATCGCACTCGTAATCTTACGGGTACTGTTAACGCTGGCTATGCGAGTTTTAATCTCTTTTAATGACGGCATAGGCTATTACGCTTTATATTGTCCTGCAACATTAGCCATGGTCTCCTCGACTGCCTTAATGGCATCATCGGTGAGTTTACCATCGCCCAAAGTCTCAATTACATCAGCGTGCTGGCTGCGCATTGCATCGAGGAACAGATCCTGACAGTCGCGAACCTTATCCATTGGCACGTCGTGCATCAATCCGTGAACACCACAATAGAGAATAGCTACCTGCTCGCCTACCGGCATTGGGCGGTACTGAGGCTGAACCAGCAACTGGTCGTTCTTACGGCCACGGTCCAGAGTCATCGCTGTTACGGCATCCATATCGCTAGAGAACTTAGAGAAGGCCTCCAGCTCACGATACTGAGCCATATCAATCTTCAGTGTACCAGCCACCTTCTTCATACTCTTGATCTGGGCAGAACCACCTACACGGGATACGGAGATACCTACGTTGATAGCTGGACGGAAGCCCTGGTTGAAGAGGTCGGTCTCAAGGAAGATTTGACCGTCGGTGATGGAAATCACGTTGGTTGGGATGTATGCTGATACGTCACCTGCCTGTGTTTCGATGATAGGGAGGGCTGTCAAAGAACCACCACCCTTAACGTGACCCTTCATGCACTCTGGAAGGTCATTCATCTGCTCGGCTACCTCCTGCTGGTCGTTGATACGAGCGGCACGCTCCAACAGACGAGAGTGGAGATAGAACACATCACCAGGGTAAGCCTCACGTCCGGATGGACGGCGGAGGATCAGAGATACCTCACGGTAAGCCACAGCCTGCTTACTCAAGTCATCGTATACGACGAGAGCTGAGTAACCGCGGTCGCGGAAGTACTCACCGATAGCTGCACCGGCAAATGGTGCGTAATACTGCATGGCTGCAGGATCGGCAGCGGTAGCACTTACGATGATGGTATATGGCAGGGCGCCATGCTCCTTGAGGTTCTGTACCAATGCAGCAACGGTAGATGCTTTCTGACCGATAGCTACATAGATACAATATACTGGCTTGCCAGCCTCATAGAAACTCTTCTGGTTGATGATGGTATCCACTGCGATGGCAGTTTTACCGGTCTGACGGTCACCGATGATCAGCTCACGCTGTCCACGACCGATAGGAATCATAGAGTCTACCGCCTTCAAACCAGTCTGAAGAGGTTCCTTTACTGGCTGACGATAGATTACACCAGGTGCCTTACGATCCAAAGGCATCTCGAAAGAATCGGTGAGGTCGATGTCACCCAGACCATCAATAGCCTGACCCAGAGGGTTTACGACACGTCCGAGGAAGTTGTCGTTTACGCGGATAGAAGCGATACGGTGTGTACGCTTCACGCTCTGTCCCTCCTTGATGCCAGCTGTAGGACCTAAGAGGACACAACCTACATTGTCTTCCTCCAAGTTCATGACGATAGCCATGGTTCCGTTCTCAAACTCAAGAAGTTCATTAGCCTCGGCATTACGCAGACCATAGATACGAGCCACGCCATCGCTGACGGTAAGCACGGTACCCACCTCGTCAAACTGCTGAGAGCCATTAACCTCCTGGAGCTGCTGCTGAAGAACCTCAGACACCTCACTTGGTTTAATTTTATCTGACATTGTTTATTTACTTTAATTATTTTTACTTTTTGAGCTGTGTCAGAATGTTGTTGAGCTTTGTCTTTACGCTCGCATCCATTCTGTAAGTATCATACTCAAGGATGAAACCACCAATCAGTTCAGGGTTCACCTCGGTCTTGAACTCCACAGTACCTTTCGTTCTCTGCTCCACCATCTTGCGCATCTTATCCTCAGTAGAGGCGTCAACGGCAGTGGCGGTGATCAGCTTACCGCGGATGATGTTCTTCTGTTTCCTGTAAAGAGTGATATACGAAGCAGCCATGAATTGCAGGGTGCTCTCCCTATCCTCTTTCAAGACGAGAGCGATAAACTTCTTGCTCAGTTCCGTAGGCTCTTTGCCCAGGGCTGTGATGAGAAGTGCCTCTTTCTTGTCTTTGGAAAGCATAGGGTTGTCTATCGTAAATCTCAGTTCAGGCACGTCGATGTAGCTCTTAAAGAGCGTCTGCATCTCCTGGTAGACCTGATCTTCGAGCTTCATGCCGAGTGCAGCCTTGATGAGGGCACGGGCATAACGCACCGATATTACACCTATATCCATAAGCTTTACTATTTGTTGTCAGAAGAAACCTCGTCCAGCAGTCGATTTATCATATCCATCTGTGCCTTGTCATCAGAGAGCTTAGCCTTGAGCACCTTCTCTGCAATCTGAACAGAGAGTTCGGCTACCTGGCCTCGGATTTCACGAATGGCGTTCTGCTTCTCGGTCTCAATCTGCTTCTTGGCATCAGAGAGGAGACGTGCGCCTTCTTCGCGTGCTTTATCCTGTGCTTTCTCTACAATGGCATCGCGGGTTTCGGCAGCCTCCTTGAGGAGGGCAGCCTGCTTCTCGCGAGCTTCCTGCAAGATGGATTCACCTTCTTTTTGGATATTGGCAAGCTTCTCGTTGGCTTCGTGAGCCTTCTTCAGACTATCATCGATGAAAGCCTTGCGCTCGTTCACCATCTTAATGATGGCTGGGAATCCAGCCTTCCAAAGAATGATGAAGACGATGATGAAGACCAGCGTCATCCAGAAGAGCAAACCGCTATCAGGAATTAATAAATCCATATATACTGGTTAAAGTTTTACTTAAACGTTTTGTTTTAACTAACTCTAGAATCATCTCTATCATGCCCCGGAAAGACATCAGGCTGATGCCTGAGACTTCCTTTTATCGGGGCAGATGATAGTGACAGATGAGATGATTACATAACGATTGCCAGGATGGCGATGATGACAGCGAAGAACGCAACACCCTCAACCAACGCAGCTGCGATAATCATAGAAGAACGGAGGTCGCCCATCTTCTCTGGCTGACGAGCCATAGCGTCCATAGCCTGGCCACCAATGCGACCGATACCAATACCTGCGCCAATAGCGGCCAAACCTGCACCTACTGCGGCACCCAACTTTGCAATCTCTGCTGCTAATAAAAGTGATAACATAATCTTAATAATTTAAGTTGTTAATATTTTCTTTGTTTATTATCTGAATGAAATTAGATCCGTAATCTATAATCTATAAACTACTTCACTACCTCTGGCTCAGCCTCATGAGACTTTACATGAGCCAGCGAGATGAATACTGCACTCAGCATGGTGAATACCAATGCCTGAATGTAGCTTACCAATACTTCGAGGAGCATCATAAAGGCGCTCATCGCAACACTTACTATTGTCATACCCGTACCTGCCACATAGTTGGCGATAGCATTCTCACTGATGTTGAACATGATGAAAATGATAGCCGCAAACGAAAGTGCGATGGCGTGACCCGCCATCATGTTGGCGAAGAGTCGGATAATCAGAGCCAGCGGTTTCGTAAAGATTCCGAAGAGCTCGATGAATGGCATCAGTGGCACTGGCACCTTCAACCACGTTGGTACCTCCGGCCAGAAGATTTCCTTCCAGTATTCCTTGGTACCGGTGAAGTTGGTGATCAGGAATGTCGTTACACCGAAGAATACGGTGCAGGCGATATTACCCGTCAGGTTACCACCACCTGGAGGGAATGGTACGATACCCATGATGTTCGCCACGAAGATAAAGAAGAAGCAAGTAAGCAACCATGGTGCGTACTTTGGGGCTTCCTTACCCAGGGTGGCCTCTATTACATCGGTATATACCGACATGATGAACATGTGCATCAGTCCCACAAAACCCTTTGGTGCAGGATCATCCACCTTGTGGTTCCTGCACCAGCGGGCTGGTATCAGGACACAGAGCAACAGGATGATAGCATCGATGAAGAGCACGCAAACGGTCTTCGTGATGGAGATGTCAAGCGGACGAACCTCCTGGTCTCCCACCTTCTCTACTATCTTGTTGGGATTCGCCTGCGCATCAGCGTTCTTGATCACCAGATTATAAGGGCCCGGACGGTCTCCATTGGCATCCTTCTCTTCCGAGAATTCGCTGCTGCAGAACACGTGCCAGCCCGAAGTGGTGTTAACGATGATTGGCAGATGAATCACTACGGGATGATCTCCCACCTTGGTGATATGCCATTCATAAGAATCCTTGATATGACCCCACAATATCTCTTTCACATCGATGTTCTCCTTAGCCGATACCTGCAGAGGTGCCAGCGTGAAGAGCAGCATCGCCATCAAGAGGAATTGCTTGAGATGTTTCATATTCTTTAATTCTTACTTTTGTTTGTTAATTATTTGTTTCAGAACCGCTTATGAAAGACGGTTCTTTTTCTCTACCCGAGCGAAGTAGATGCAGTCGAACACGAGAAGTACGACATAGAAAAGGGCAAAGATTGCGGTAAAACCCAGAATGTTCTGCCTGTCGCATACCAGCACATAGATGAGGAATACCAATGTACCGGACATCAGTTTCAAGACCAATGCCGCCATGTAGAACCTGGCGAGATTGGCTGGCGATGACTTTGCAACAGCCTTCCAGGCTTCACCATAAGCAGTACTTGCAACGAGTGAGAATATCGCACTCACTACCAGCGGGTTAACAACCTGGGCTATCATATCATCGCATTGAGCAGACAATCTGCATGCAAAGAGCACGGCAAGAGCCACTGCTGCTGTAAGCCACAAAGAAATCTGCTTATACCTGATACTCGCCTGTCTGATAGTCTGCAAGCGCAACTTTTCGTCTTTTTCCATTATCTAATAATTAATCACTTAATTACTTATCTAAACTTCTACGCAAAGGCTTACTTCGTTTTTCTTACATTCCACGAATCCGCCCTTGATGTTCATTACCTGCTTGCCTTCCTTGGTAGTGTATTCCACCTTGCCCACTTCGAGCGAAGAGATGATAGGCGCATGATCCTTGAGAATCTCGAACGAGCCGAGGGTTCCCGGAACCAGTACGCTCTCTACCTCACCCTGGAAGACTACTTTCTCAGGAGATACTATCTTTAGCTGTAACATAAGCCGTGGATTTAAAGATTACGCCTGTGCTGCTGCGAGCAACTGCTTAGCCTTCTCCTTGGCATCCTCGATAGTACCTACGTTGAGGAATGCCTGCTCTGGCAGGTCATCTACCTCACCGTCGAGGATGGCGTTGAAGCCCTTGATAGTCTCTTCGATAGGAACCATCACACCCTTCAAACCGGTAAACTGCTCTGCTACGGTGAATGGCTGGCTCAGGAAACGCTGTACACGGCGTGCACGGTTCACGGTCAACTTATCCTCATCAGAGAGCTCATCCATACCGAGGATGGCGATGATATCCTGCAACTCGTTATAACGCTGCAACAACTGCTTTACTCGCTGTGCACAATCGTAGTGCGCCTTGCCCACAATCAGCGGGTCGAGGATACGAGAGGTAGAACCCAGCGGGTCTACGGCAGGATAGATACCGAGAGATGCAATCTTACGGGAAAGCTCAGTGGTAGCATCCAGGTGAGTAAAGGTGGTAGCTGGAGCAGGGTCGGTCAAGTCATCGGCAGGCACATAAACGGCCTGTACAGAGGTAATGGAACCATTCTTAGTAGAAGTGATTCGCTCCTGCATGGCACCCATCTCAGAAGCCAGCGTTGGCTGATAACCTACGGCTGATGGCATACGACCCAACAGCGCAGACACCTCAGAACCAGCCTGGGTGAAACGGAAGATGTTATCAATGAAGAACATGATATCCGCTGCCTCACCATTCTTACCTCCGTGATCACGGAACTCCTCAGCTACGGTCAAACCAGAGAGAGCTACAGAAGCACGTGCCCCAGGTGGCTCATTCATCTGACCATATACCAGGGTAGCCTGACTCTTGGCAAGTTCCTCAGGATCGACAAGTGAGAGATCCCACTTACCTTCTTCCATCGCTTTACGGAACTTCTCGCCATACTTGATAACACCAGACTCGAGCATGTCTCGAATCAAGTCGTTACCCTCACGGGTACGCTCACCTACTCCGGCAAATACAGAGTAGCCGTTGTGTCCCTTGGCAATGTTGTTGATCAACTCCATGATAAGCACTGTCTTACCTACACCGGCACCACCGAAAAGACCAATCTTACCACCCTTCATGTAAGGTTCGAGCAGGTCGATCACCTTAATACCGGTAGCAAGCATCTCCTTGTGAGTAGAAAGTTCGTCAAACTTCGGAGCCTCACGGTGGATAGGATAAGCACCCTTCATGTCCAATTCATTCATACCATCAATAGGCTGTCCGATGACATTCATCATACGGCCCTTGATTTGCTCTCCGGCTGGCATCTGGATTGGGTTACCTGTAGAGATAACCTCCAAGCCGCGCTGCAAACCGTCAGTATTATCCATAGCGACACAGCGAACTGTATCCTCACCGATGTGCTGCTGCACCTCGATGACAAGTTCGCGGCCGTCTGGACGTTTTACCTTCAGAGCTTCATAAATTTTAGGAAGCACCTTCTCTGGATTCTCGCCCTTTGTATCGAAGTAAACATCGATAACAGGACCGATAATCTGAGAGATACGTCCGTTAATTTGTGACATAAGCTTATTAGTTTAAAAGTTATATATATTTATATTATTCTTGACTGCAAAAGTAACAACAATTTATGGAAACCACAAATTAATTTAAAGTTTTATTCGGCTTTTATACCTAATTAAACCATTTTTAGTTCCCTTTAAACCATTTTCCTATGCAAAAGCAAGAAGTCAGGAGTTCAAACTCCTCTCTTCTTACCCTTATCTCTATAAATTAGATACTCAACTCGTCCAAAACCTTGATCAGTTTACGGTCGAATGGCTTATCTGAGCGGATAGCTTCAGAAAGCGGAACGTATACTACCTCGTTATTGCGTACACCAATCATCACATTGCGCTGTCCCTGCATGATAGCCTCGATGGCACCACAACCGGTACGGCTCGCAAGAATACGATCACGGGCTGACGGACGGCCGCCACGCTGCAAGTGACCCAGGATAGATACACGTACATCAAACTCAGGGAACTCCTTGCGCACACGGTCGGCATAATAAAGAGCACCGCACTTAGGACTCTCTGACACGATGACGATACAACTCTTCTTAGACTTACGGATACCACGCTCCATGAATTGAGCCAACTGGTCTACGTCGGTAGAATCTTCTGGAATGATAGCTGCCTCTGCTCCACTGGCGATAGCTGAATTCTGCGCCAGGAAACCGGCATCACGGCCCATCACCTCGATAAAGAAGATACGCTCGTGGCTCTGCGCAGTATCACGGATGCGGTCTACACATTCTACGATGGTATTCATCGTAGTATCATAACCGATTGTATTGTCTGTACCATAAAGGTCATTATCAATTGTTCCTGGCAATCCGATGCAGCATACATCAAACTCACGTGCGAAATTCATCGCACCTGTCAGCGAACCGTTACCGCCAATCACGACAAGCGCATCTATTTCCTCTTTCTGAATCGTTTCAAATGCCTTCTGACGACCTTCTTCGGTCATGAATTCCTTAGAACGGGCTGTCTTCAGCATCGTACCACCTGTGCCGATGATACCGCTTACATTCTCTGTAGAAAAGGTTTTAATTTCATCATTGATGAGACCATCGTAACCACGATAGATACCTTTCACAGTGAAACCGTTGTAGATAGCCGAACGGGTAACCGCACGGATAGCAGCATTCATACCTGGAGCATCTCCTCCAGATGTTAAAATTCCAATAGTCTTAATCTTTGCCATAACTATACCTTATTATATTATATATATTTTTTTAATGTTAGTTTATTATCCTCTCAGGATGATGTTTTTCATCCATTACCCCTACATATACAGTAGGTATCCAAGGGTATACCCCTTGCTTTGTTTGGGTTTATCGATTTAAAGAATTAGGTTTGCAGCACCAGCCACCAGGATATGAGAGAGCCAAAGGATAGCAAGTCCGATGACGCCACCCATCAAAGCTTTCCAGCCAATATTGCGGAAATACCATCCCATGTGCATACGTTCCATCTTCATCAGGGCAAGACCGCTGATTGTACCGATACCAAGAACGTTACCACCAGCCATTACGCAATATGCAATCATCTGCCAGTAGATACCATTGGTATGATAATCAGCAAGCATGCTGAATGAAGGATCATTCACATTTGCCAGATCATGAAGGGAGAAAAAGTTCATGGCTGTAGCAAAGTTGTCAAGTACAGTACTGATGATACCAGCCAAGACGCCATGCAACAGCACGCCAGGACGCTTATCATCCATACCGACAGAGTTGAGAAGAGTAGCAAAATCGTCAAAAGCGCCGGTCTCCTTCACCACTCCGATGGCAAGCATGATACCCATCACGAAGAGAATCATCTGGACGACTCCGTATTGGAACACTCTAGGAGTACGACGGTCAGCCATCGCATCCATATTCATGAGTTTACGGTTGAATATCTCGTTCACAATCCAAAGTACGCCCAATACGCAGAGCGCACCGAGGAAAGGACTTAATTTCGTAATATTATGGAAGGTAGGGATAAACCACAATCCACCGATGCCCACAAAGAGCATCAGCAAGCGCTGCCATACATTGAGACGGGTATCATCCCCGCGGTATGGCATAGCAATCCATTCTGTCTCTACTCTTTCAGGCAGCATGCGCTGCATCATCAACAACGGAATGAGCCAGGCTGCAAGACATGGCAGCAGAAGCGACAGGAAATAATGAGTAGCCGTTACAGCACCCATATTCCACATCACCAGTCCTTCCGGATTTCCGATAACGGTAAGAGCTCCGCCACAGTTGGCAGAAAGAAGAATGGCACCTCCATACACCATGCGCTGACGACGGTTTGGAATTACTCCATGCATCATCGTAAGCATCATCACTGTTGTAGTAAGATTATCGAGATTTGCCGAAATAACAAAGGTTACGGCAGCGAGAATCCATAGCATTTTTTTGGCGCTTCGGGTACGTAACAACTGGCATATGAAATCGAAGCAACCATTGTTATTGAGAATTTCAACTATCGTCATAGTGGCTAGCAGGAAGAGTACGATTTCAGCTGCTCTACCCACATAAGGAAGGAAGATGTTACGGGCAATAAAATACTTCACCGTTGTACTGGTGGATTCTATCTCGTTCCACATTCCGAGATTCAGATAGCGTGAATAATCTGAAGAGTGTTCACTGGTCACGAAGTCCATACCGAAACAGATATAGAGAACCCATCCTACCGTTCCAGCAAAAATGGCTACGGCAGCACGGTTCACCTTGGTAATATTCTCGGTTGCAATGAGAATATATGCCAATATCAGTATGGCAAGGATGACTAGTGTCATATCATTAATTTTATTATATTCATTACATTTTGAGCGCAAAGGTAACAATTATTTTGTTATCGCCAACATTTCGGTATCTTTTTTTAATGAATTTAACTCATTTTCATACAAATGAAAATTTCGTCCGTTTTTTTTCTTTCGCTATTATTTATCTTTCCTCTTCATTTCATCATAGAATCAGATGAAAACACGGATTACAGAGAAGAACATCACAGGAAGAAATATCGAGGAGGAAGTTATCAGAATATTAAAAGGTTATGTTTATATATATTATATGTATTTCCCCCGAAGGAGCCCACCAAAAATAGTGATTTTAGTTAAATATTACTAACAAAAAGAAGAAAATCAAGAGTAAATGCCTGTAACTCAAAGAAAATGAGTAATTTTGCGCCCGATTTATACAATTCACATAAAGTCAAACTTTATTAATTTTAATTTTTTAATTATTTTTTATGTCAGATTTAAAGAACGTAAAGCCATTGGACGACTTCAATTGGGATGAGTTTGAGAATGGCACAAGCGCAAACGTCAGCAAAACAGACCTCGAGAAGGCCTATGACGAAACTCTTAACAAGGTAACAGAACACCAGGTTGTAGAGGGAACAGTAATCTCTGTAGACAAGAAAGAGGTTATCGTAAACATCGGTTACAAGAGCGATGGTATTATCCCAGCTTCTGAATTCCGTTACAACCCAGACCTCAAGGTAGGCGACAAGGTTGAGGTTTATGTAGAGAACCAGGAGGACGTAAAGGGCCAGTTGGTACTCTCTCACAAGAAGGCTCGCCTCAGCAAGTCTTGGGAGCGTGTGAATGCAGCTCTCGAGAACGAGGAAGTTATCCAGGGTTACATCAAGTGCCGCACTAAGGGCGGTATGATCGTTGACGTTTTCGGTATCGAAGCTTTCTTGCCAGGAAGCCAGATCGACGTTCACCCTATACGCGACTACGACGTATTCGTAGGCAAGACAATGGAGTTCAAGGTTGTAAAGATCAACCAGGAGTTCCGCAATGTCGTTGTATCTCACAAGGCTCTCATCGAGCAGGAGCTCGAGCAGCAGCGTAAGGAGATCATCGGCAAGCTCGAGAAGGGTCAGATCCTCGAGGGTACCGTTAAGAACATCACTACTTACGGTGTATTCGTTGACCTCGGCGGTGTTGACGGTTTGATCCACATCACAGACCTCTCTTGGGGCCGCGTAAGCGATCCGAAAGAAGTGGTTGAACTCGACCAGAAACTCAACGTCGTTATCCTCGACTTCGATGATGAGAAGAAGCGTATCGCTCTCGGTTTGAAGCAGCTCACTCCACATCCATGGGATGCCCTCGACGAGAACCTCAAGGTAGGTGATCACGTGAAGGGTAAGGTAGTGGTTATGGCTGACTATGGTGCATTCGTTGAGATTGCTCCAGGTGTAGAGGGCTTGATCCACGTATCTGAGATGTCTTGGAGCCAGCACTTGCGTTCTGCTCAAGACTTCATGAAGGTAGGTGACGAGGTAGAGGCAGTTATCCTGACTCTCGACCGCGCTGAGCGCAAGATGAGCCTTGGTATCAAGCAGCTCAAGGAAGATCCATGGGAGGCTATCGAGACTAAGTATCCTGTTGGCAGCAAGCACACAGCTAAGGTTCGCAACTTCACTAACTTCGGTATCTTCGTAGAGCTTGAGGAAGGTGTTGATGGTTTGATCCACATCTCTGACCTCTCTTGGACTAAGAAGGTTAAGCACCCATCTGAGTTCACTTCTGTAGGCGCTTCTATCGACGTAGTAGTTCTCGAAATCGATAAGGAGAACCGTCGCTTGAGCCTCGGCCACAAGCAGTTGGAGAAGAACCCATGGGATGAGTATGAGGCAATCTACACTCCAGGTTCTGTTCACCAGGGTACTATCACTGAGTTGATGGACAAGGGTGCTGTTGTAGCTCTCGCTGAGGGTGGTGAAGGTTTCGCTACTCCTAAGCACCTCACTAAGGAGGACGGCACAGTGGCTAAGAAGGGCGAAACTCTCGACTTCAAGGTTATCGAGTTCGTTAAGGAGACAAAACGCATCATCCTCTCTCACTCTCGTACATTCGAGGAGGGTAACGAGCCAGTTGCTAAACCAGCTCACAAGCGTGCAAACGGCGGTCGCAAGAGCAACAACGAGACAGCTATGATCAACAACGTTGCTGCTAGCACATCACTCGGTGATATCGATGCACTCGCTAAGTTGAAGGCTCAGATGGAGGGCAAGGCTTAATCTTAAACAGATCAGGCATTTGCTATTCATTAGCTAAATAACATTCAGGGGACTGAAATTTCAGTAATGAGATTTCAGTCCCCTTTTTTATTATGTGTATTAAAAAAAATAAACTATCGGACACTATCTGCCATCTTCGGTAAACTCATCTCGACTAATTCATGTCCTAAAACCACTAATTCATGGTATTTTTCTATCAAAACATGTCGAAAATCATAAAAACCTTTGGCGGTTTCGAGTTTTCTGTTTATCTTTGCAACCGATAAAGCAATAATTTATATGAGCTAGAGAAATCATTCTCTCAAGAATTATCTGAAAAGAAAGAGAAGCGATTCTCCAGATTACAAAAGGAAAAGAAAGTTCAAGATATGAAACAGTCAAGATTTATAGTAGCTGCTCTATCAATGAGTTGTATCACTACCCTCTCCTCCTGCTTTAAGGAAGAACCACTCAATGCCGAATGCGACATCGAGCAGGCATACATACATGTAGACAACAAGATTTTATTGAAGTTATTGTTTACTAATCCATCTGATACATTGGTCAATGTGCAGAGTGATCAGACAAAAATCGAGTTCACGATGAAACCATTTGCCGCCCTTACCAAACAGGCACCAATATTCCGCCTTACACCTGGAGCTACCATCTCACCTGAAAGCGGAAGCCTTCAGGATTTCTCCAAAGGTCCAGTTACATACGTGGTTACATCGGAAAACAAGCAATGGAGTCGCACCTATCAGGTAAGCATCAAGAAGGGACAGACTACTATACTAAACGAGAAAGAATTCGAATTTGAAGACGCATACCTCAGCAAGGGATACTACAACTGGCAGGAAAATTGGAATGGAGATATTCTCGGCATCTGGGCAACCGGAAACTCAGGATACAAAATTAGCAATTCTTCTGCTAAACCCGAGGAATATCCTACCGTGATGATAAAAGACGGCTATAAGGGCAAAGGCGTGAAGCTCACTACTAAGCGCACCAGCAAGCTCGCAGACATAGTACACAAGCCTATCGCTGCCGGCAACCTTTTCATCGGACAGTTTGATGCCACCGATGCACTGAACGATGCTATGAAGGCAACAAAGTTCGGTCGCCCATTCAGTTTTAGTGCCAAACCGGTAAAGTTGGAAGGCTGGTATAAGTATCAGGCTGGCGAAAAATTCACCGACAAGAATATGCAAGAACTTGACCGCCATGACTACGGAACCATTTATGCTGTACTCTATGAGAACATCGATGAAAAAGGAAATGCCGTATTGCTCTACGGAGATAATGTACAGACCAGCAAACAGATAGTAGCACTTGCCCTGGTAGGTGAAACCCATGATGACAACGGAAAAGTTGCTATTGGAAACACATGGAAATGGCATCACTTCAGCGTAGATTTCAAGTATAAGAAAGCCATAGACCCAATCAAGTTGAAGAATGGTAGCTACAGTCTCACTATTGTCAGTTCATCCAGTTCAGATGGAGCTAACTTCCTGGGTGCCGTAGGTAGTACACTTTGGATAGACAGTTTCAAGTTGATTTGCGAATAAGCTAAGGAGGAAACTATATAATGAAGAAGATAACAATATTAGCTCTCCTGCTGACATGGGGCACTGCTACATGGGCAGAAGAAAATGAGAATCAGAGGACAGAGGAGCACAAGCAGGTAGAAGAAAGCAAGCGCACCTCGTGGAACAAATATCTCCACGGCTACCAGTATCAGGCTCGCGTGGCGTATAATATTGGAGGCACAGCCCCTATCGGTCTTCCAGCCACCATCCGTACACTACACAGCTATACCCTGCAACCTAACTTCAGTCTGGGTATCGATGCTTATCACCCACTTTCAGGCAAATGGGGATTCGTCGGAGGACTTCACTTCGAAAACAAGGGCATGAAGATTGATGCAGGCGTAAAAAACTATTATATGAGAATAGTACGTGGCGGAGAAGAACTGAAAGGTATATTTACAGGCAACGTGGTTACGAAGGTAGACATGAGTCTCATCACAGTACCATTGCAGGCAACATACGACATTTGCGACAACCTCCGTTTCAAGTTGGGTCCGTATGTTAGCTATGTAACATCAAAGAAGTTTGAAGGCTGGGCATACGATGGTTACTTGCGCCGCCAGGAGGAAGGTCATCATAAGGGCGATCCTACTGGACAGAAGGTAAAGTTGGGTCATGACGAAGGCGAGCGTGGTGATTACGATTTCAGCGATGACATGCGCAACTGGCAGGTGGGCGTAGATTTCGGAATAGACTGGCGCTTGAACAACCGTTGGGGCCTCTGCGCCGACCTGAGCTGGGGTCTGAACGGCATCTTCAAGAAAGATTTCGAGACCATCGAGCAGACGATGTATCCTATCTACGGCAGCGTAGGTATCACGTATCAGCTGAAGTAATATATAATATAATGTACGCGTACATTATTCTATAAATAAATAGAAACAATACAATAATTTTTTATTAATACACAAAAAAGAAAAATGAAAAAGTTTATTTATTTAATGGCCATGGTCTGCACCCTTGGCTTCTTCACTGCTTGTAGCAGCGATGATGATGACAATGAAAAAGACAACTTCGTACGCAACGAGAAGATTGAAGGAACCTGGAAGGTACAGGAAGTAGGTTTTGATGCAAATGGCAATCCTACAGGTTCAGTTGTATTAAACTGGGAAGGTTCTGATGATGCAACCATTACTATCCCAGGCTTTATAGATGACCCATATCCTGTAAAGGATGCCATCAAAATGGCTCCAATGTTACTCAACACCAACTCAGAAGCGTTTTGCAGGATGTAACCTTCAATGAGAAGGGACAGATTTCTGCAACTTATAAGGAAGAGTCTGATGACAAGGACTGGAAGCTTGCTAACGATTACGCTTCATACCAGGTAGTTAACGAGAATATGATTACCTTATTCCTGAATACAACCAAGATTACAGAAGACATCGACGATGCTCAGGAGAAGGCAATGATTACTAACATGTTGGATCAGTTTAAGACCGGTATTCCTGTACACGTATCTTATCCAGCAACCAACAAGGTATATTTCTATGTTGACAAGGATTTCGTAGCTCCTATCATCGCAATGCTTTATGCTCAGGTTAACAAGATTCCTACTACAGGTATGGACAAGGAAGATTTGGCACGATTCATGATTTTGAAGTCAGTTGTCAATCAGCTTCCTGCCATCATGGAAAAGACCACCAAGTTTGAGGCAGGTATTGAGTTGATCAAGTAAAGAGAAAGAACTATAAATCATCAAGCTGAGGGTGTGTCATAAGTCCATAATAATGGAACATGACACACCCTTATTTTATTAATCGGCTTATTGTCGTACAACTAAAGGATGTATAGTCGTACAACTAAAGATGTTGTCACTAGGCTCGGCAGACCTGCCGACTGCAGTCAGCAGAGCTGCTGACTAGACTCAGCAGCTCTGCCGAGCCTAGTGGGAATCTTCTAGAAGCAGTCTTCTTATACCTTAGAACCTATCTCCTTTCACCTCATATTCTATATCTTTGAACCTGACTAAACGTCTCACTTCGTTTACTCAGTAATCTCGTTCTGCTTGTCCAGCAGTCTCATTTCGCTTGCTCAACCATATTACTTCGCCTACTCAAGTCTGATTAGGTAGCGCTTTAGACGTTCTTACAAGCGAGAACGCCTGGATTTCCAGGCACAAAAAAAGATTGCATCAGCGGAAATACTTCCAACCAATGCAATCTTCAGTTTTCTTTAATCTAGAGGCTAAACACTTTCTTACGAGAAAAATCACGGAAGAAAAGAGCCTAGCGTCGGATTTACTTCACCTTTGCAACGATAGCCTTGAAAGCCTCAGGGTTGTTTACAGCGAGGTCAGCGAGAACCTTACGGTTAATCTCGATACCAGCCTTGTGAAGAGCACCCATCAACTGGCTGTAGCTCATACCATCGAGGCGAGCAGCAGCGTTGATACGCTGGATCCACAATGCGCGGAATGTGCGCTTCTTGTTACGACGATCGCGATAAGCGTAGGTAAGACCCTTCTCCCAAGTGTTCTTAGCTACTGTCCATACATTCTTGCGAGCTCCATAGTAACCCTTAGTGAGCTTCAAGATTCTTGTTCTTTTTGCTTTTGATGCAACGTGATTTACTGATCTTGGCATAATTTTTTTTCTTTAAAAGTTCGACTAAAAAGTTAATAATTAACGGAGGCAGAGCAAGTCGCGAACCTGCTTCAAGTTTGAACGGTCTACGAGAGTCTCACCAAGGAGATTTCTCTTCTGCTTCTTTGTCTTCTTAGTCAAGATGTGACTGTGAAAAGCGTGATGACGCTTAATCTTACCTGTACCGGTGAAACGGAATCTCTTCTTTGCGCCGGAATTAGTCTTTACTTTTGGCATTTTTACTTTTAATTTTAAATTGTTATTTATTATAGCGATGGCAACGCATATACCAGGGCGTTACGCATCTTTTTTTTCTTAATCCTCTGTTCCTTCTGCAAGTTTCTTCAGAGCATCGCCGCCTTTAGCATTGGCGAGCAAGCCATTCTTCTCAGCATTAGCAGCACGCTCTGCATCTGCAGCAGCCTTAGCTTCAGCCTCTCGCTTCTCACGGTCCATCTTCTGCTGGCTCTTCTTTGCAGTACCAGCCTTCTTAGGACTCATGTAGAGGAACATCTTCTTACCTTCAAGCTTTGGCATCTGCTCCACCTTTCCGTACTCTTCCAAATCATTGGCGAAACGGAGAAGAAGAACCTCACCCTGCTCCTTGAAGAGAATAGAGCGACCACGGAAGAAAACGTATGCACGAACCTTGTTACCCTCGTTGAGGAACTCCATAGCGTGCTTGAGCTTGAACTGATAGTCATGCTCATCGGTCTGAGGTCCGAAACGGATTTCCTTGGTCTCCACCTTTACCTGCTTCTGCTTCATTTCCTTTGCATGCTTCTTCTGCTGGTAAAGGAATTTAGAATAGTCAACTATACGGCAAACTGGTGGTTGCGCATTAGGAGATATCTCGACTAAGTCAAGCTCTTGCTGACGTGCCAACTCCAACGCCTTACGTGCTGGCATCACTTCTGCTCCACCATCACTCACTACTCTCACGTCGCGTGCACGAATCTGTTCGTTTACGCGGTACTGATTTTTCATTTTGTCATTTTTCATTAACTATTCGATATATTCTTTTTTGTCTTTTTGATTAAACGGCTGCAAAGTTACGATTATTTTGTGAAACCACCAAATTTTCAGTGGGTTATTTTCATTTTTGCCCGCAGTTTCTTTGTTTTTCTAATGGATTTAATGTTTTACCCCCACAGATTGATATATTTAATCCCGCAAATTGATATATTTTAGTCCCACAGATTTCACAGATTAACACAGATCTTTATGATAAAGAAACTAAATCTGTAAAAATCTGTGAAATCTGTGGGACTTAAGAAAACAATAAATCAGTGGGGACTAAGAAAAGCTTTCAATCCATGGGAGTATATCCATTGACTTTACGGAAGATTGATTTTCGTATATCTGTGGTGGAAAAATTGACCAATATTCCAAGATGCTTCTTCGCCACACGCAAATACGTAAGCAATTGCTTATGAAAGACATCTTTCATTTCTGCCACAGACTTCAGTTCGACTATGACTTTATCTTCTACAAGAATATCCAGACGGAAATCTACAGGCAAAACCTTACCATCATACATGACATCCAACTTTACCTGATTCTCTACCCTAAGTCCATCTTTGCGCAACTGATAGCACAGAGCTGCTTCATAAACCGACTCAAGTAAACCTGGTCCCAATTCATTATAAACCTTATAAATAGCTCCAATGATCTTATAAGATATCTCATTTTCTGTCATAACCAAACGATTTTAAAATCCTCCTTAACAAAAAAATCTCCCACAGACGTCACAGTTGTTACAGATATTCAACAGAACACACAAAAATCTGTGTAAATCTGTGAAATCTGTGGGACTAAACCCTCAACACAAAAAATCTGTGGGACAGAGCCCTCAACAGAAAAAATCTGTGTAAATCTGTGAAATCTGCGGGAGATTAGAAAATATCAATCTGCGGGATTACTCCTCAGCTGCCTTCAGCTGCTCTGCAACCTCGGCATTGATGCGCTGAGCGAACTCTTCCATGCTCATGGTAGCCTGTTCGCCACCACCCTGCTTACGCATAGATACCAAGCCCTCGGCACTCTCCTTCTCACCAACGATGACCATGTAAGGAACACGCTTCAACTCGTTGTCGCGAATCTTGCGGCCAATCTTCTCGTTACGGTCATCAACCAAAGCACGTACACCCTGCTTGTCAAGATACTGACGTACCTTCTGAGCATAGTCGTTGAACTTCTCAGAGATAGGAAGAATTGCAACCTGGTCTGGAGTCAACCACAATGGGAAGTGACCGGCGGTATGCTCGATGAGAACGGCTGTGAATCGCTCCAGTGAACCGAATGGTGCACGGTGAATCATCACAGGAGTCTTCTTTGAGTTATCCTCAGCGGTATATTCCAGTTTGAAGCGCTCAGGCAAGTTGTAATCCACCTGGATGGTACCCAACTGCCAACGACGACCGATGGCATCCTTTACCATGAAGTCGAGCTTAGGACCATAGAAGGCAGCCTCGCCAACCTCCTCGCGTGTCTCAAGGCCCTTCTCCTTGCAAGCCTCGCGGATAGCGTTCTCGCTCTCTTCCCAAATCTCATCAGAACCGATATACTTCTCTGTATCCTTAGGATCGCGGAGAGAAATCTGTGCCTCGTAGTTCTCAAAACCGAAGATCTTGAATACTTTCAGGATTACGTCGATTACATTCTCGAACTCAGCCTTTACCTGCTCTGGACGAACGAAAATGTGGGCATCATCCTGTGTAAATGTACGAACACGAGTCAAACCGTGGAGCTCACCGCTCTTCTCATAGCGGAATACGGTACCGAACTCAGCAATACGCAAAGGAAGATCCTTGTAAGAACGAGGCTTGCGAGCGTAGACCTCGCAGTGGTGAGGACAGTTCATTGGCTTGAGCATATACTCCTCATCCTCCTCAGGAGTCTGGATAGGCTGGAATGCATCCTTGCCATAGTGAGCATAGTGACCAGATGTTACATAGAGACTCTTGCCACCGATACCTGGGCAGATAACCTCCTGGTAGTTGTAAGGCTTCAGGAGAGAACGAAGCAACTCCTGCAGACGCAGGCGGAGCTGTGTACCCTTTGGCAACCAGATAGGAAGACCCTTACCTACACGCTCTGAGAACATGAAGAGTTCCATCTCCTTACCGATCTTACGGTGGTCACGCTTCTTAGCCTCTTCGAGAATTACCAAGTACTCATCGAGCATCTTCTTCTTAGGGAAGCTGATACCGTAGATACGGGTCATCTGCTCGCGCTTGGCATCACCGCGCCAGAATGCACCAGCCACACTTGTAATCTTCACAGCCTTGATAAGGCCAGTGTTCATCAAGTGAGGACCACGACAGAGGTCGGTGAAATTGCCCTGGGTATATGTGGTGATGGTACCATCCTCCAAGTCCTGCTCAATATGCTCGCACTTGTAAGTCTGACCGTCAGCCTTGAACTCAGCGAGAGCATCAGCCTTAGCCACCTCCTTGCGAACCACAGGTTCGTTCTTTTTGGCAAGTTCCATCATCTTAGCCTCAATCTTGGCGAAATCATTCTCTGAGATCACCTGACCCTCGGCTGGCATCACGTCGTAAAAGAAACCACTCTCTACGGCTGGACCGAAACCGAACTGGATGCCTGGGTAAAGCTCCTGAAGAGCCTCAGCCAACAAGTGGGCAGATGTATGCCAGAATGTGTGCTTACCCTGCTCATCCTCAAACTTGTAGAGTTCTACATTTGCATCCTCATTGATAGGACGGTTCAACTCTACTGTCTCACCATTAACACCGCAAGATACAACGTTGCGAGCGAGAGCCGGTGAGATGCTCTCGGCGATTTGTAAGCCAGTTACGCCCTGTTCATACTCACGAACAGATCCGTCTGGGAATGTGATTTTTACCATAACAACTTAGTATTTTTATTAAATCGTCTGCAAAAGTACGATTTCTTTTTGTAACAAGCGAATAAAAATGCATTTATTTTGCTAAACTTTGCTAACACCTCTTTATATTAAGGGCTTTTAAGACCGAAAATACTGAGATATTGAAGTTTTCATCTGCTTTTCTACCAATATTTCGTAACACTTTGTAAAATTCAGATACATTTTTAGCCAATAAGTTTTGGAGAAACAAATATTTTCATTATCTTTGCATCCGATAACGTGACAAAATGTAAAGAAACATAGAAAATGGCAAAACCAAAGATTCTCATCATCTATACCGGTGGTACCATCGGTATGGGAAAGGACCCGATGACAGGTGTACTGGAACCTCTTGATTTCAATCACCTCGTTTCTTCCATGCCCGAATTCAAAATCATTCAGGCAGAAATCGATGTGCGAAAATTCGACCCACCTATCGATTCCAGCGACATGGATCCAATGCGCTGGGCAGAAATCGTAAGCATGATATCCAACAACTACAACGACTATGACGGATTCGTAATCCTTCATGGCACTGATACTATGGCTTACACTTCGTCTGCCCTATCTTTCATGCTTGAGAATCTGACCAAGCCTGTAATATTGACAGGTAGCCAGCTGCCTATCGGTGAATTGCGAACCGACGGCAAGGAGAATCTGATGACAGCCATAGAGATTGCTTCTGCCAAGAATGCTGAAGGACGCCCTATGGTGCCCGAGGTATGCATCTTTTTCAACGGCAAGCTGATTCGCGGTAACCGTGCCATCAAGATCAATGCCGAGGGATTTCATGCTTTCGAATCATTCAACTACCCTCACCTCTGCGATGTAGGAATCAATTTCCAATATCACGACCATCACATTCTTACGCCGGATTACAGAAAGCCAATGGTTCCACACCTGAAGCTCGATCCGAACGTCATCGTGTTCAGTCTCTTCCCGGGTATCCAGGATAACATTGTGCGCCACGTGATGGAATCACCAGACCTCCGCGGCATCGTGATGCGTACTTTCGGTTCAGGCAATGCTCCTCACACGCCATGGATCATGCGTCTTCTGGATCAGGCTGCCCATCGCGGAGTAAACATCGTGAATATCAGCCAATGTCTTACGGGCAGTGTAGAGATGGAACGCTACGGAGCCGGCTTCCAGTTGAAAGCAGCTCATGTGATAAGCGGATACGATTCTACGGTAGAGGCTATGGTCACCAAGATGATGTATCTGCAGGGAAGATATGCAGATAACAAAAAGGTAAGAGAAAAACTGACCGAATCCCTGGCGGGCGAAATCTCTATATAGTATAAGGTGAAATCTTCATCCATATAATGAAGCAATGAAGTAAATGACAGTCTCCCGATAGTGTATACGATTAAACTACAGATTGGCAAACTGTCATTTACTTGCTCATTATGAGTCATTTAGCGAAACAAAGAAAATTACCCTACAAAACCGAATAGTATTACAGGAAATATGCAGAAAACATTTAACGAAGGTTAAATATTGACAGTTTTTTTGCCAAAAAACTTGTTGCATATCATTTTTTGTGTAACTTTGCAGCGTAGAAAAAAAGTAAAAGATCAGTATCCTTATTACAATAGTTCGTTAATAATTCAATAATGTGCTAAGCAGCTATACGCTGTAAGCACGAGAGATCTTTGAAAATCTTGCTAATTAAAGTTCGGTTCGG